>MTLD01005085.1_pt1 | contig 15309 bp, 14 predicted proteins | sample 1982471 | NCBI WGS metagenome assembly MTLD01 (sample SAMN05712604, study PRJNA340218) | biofilm metagenome | isolation source: sample SPM anode biofilm adapted to -50 mV | place: USA | collected 2012-02-03
GAACAGGAGGGGAACAGGAGAGGAACAGGAGAGGAACAAGAAAAACAAGAGCAAGATTAGAGAAACCGGAGAAATGAAAGAGAAAGAGGGAGACAATCCGAGTTGTAAAAAAAAAGGTGCCTTAAAAAGGCACCTTAGCATATCTTAAGCAAGGCTACTTTTTCTTCTTACAAAACATATTATAAGCTTTAAGCGAGCCAGAATTACCCATTTCAATAGACTTTTTCCAGTCTTCGCAAGCAGCTGTTGTATCTTTCATTAAGAACTTTACGTTACCGCGATTATTATAAGCAGGGGCATAGTCAGGCATCAAAGCGATAGCCATATCATAGTCAGCAACAGATTCTTTAAACTTCTCAAGGAAGGCTAGCACCTGTCCCCTATTGTAATAAGCCAAAGCAAACCGATCATCCTGTCTTATAACATTGGTAAAATCAGCATATGCTTGTGGAAGATCGTTGAGTTTTAGATGACACAAGCCTGAATACATCAAAGCATTCTCGTCTCTGGGTTTAAGCTTCAGTGCTTGCTCAAGTTTTGGTAAAGCTGAGGCATATTCACCCTTCTCAGCCATTGCATAGCCTAGCATAAACCAGCCAATATACTTATCTGGTTGATTCCAAGTGTATTCATCAAGAAGTTTTATAGCTTCATCATTTATACCATCCTCAAGAATTGAAAGAGCTTTGAGAATCAAGGCCTGTGCCTTTGGATCCTCGCTTTTATCAGTAACCGTTTCACGGGTTATTCCCAATTTTTCGAGGCTGGTACGGCCATCATTTTTCAATGGGGTGATCGTATCAGTTTTTGACACGGTCTCTTTTTCGCGCTTGCCATTGCATGAAGAGATAGCAATAGTAATAAAAAGAGCAACAAGCAATAAAACGTAGTTTCGTTTCATAATGAGCTATTGTTTAAAACGGATGCAAAAGTGCGAATAAATAGTTTACTGACAAAGTTGATCAAGGTATTCTTGAGCCATTTTATGACCAAGCTCTTTGGCTTTCCTGAGATCAGCACAAGCCTCGTCATTTTTAGACAGGTTGAAGCGACAAAGAGCACGACCTAACCAAGCCTCGGCAATTGAATCATCAATTTCAATGGCTTCAGAATAATCGCTCTCAGCATTTTTCCAATCCATTAAATTAAAGGTAGCCAATGCCCTGTTCATGTAAGCATCAGCATATTCGGGATCTAACTCAATTGCCTTTGAAAAATCGGCTTTTGCTATTCTGTACAATCTCATTCCGGCTTTAACGGTTCCTCGGGTCATCACCATCTCAGGATCTAAAGGAGCCAACTCACAACACTTATTGAGATCACGTAAAGCAGCATTAGGGTCTTCCAGCTTCATAAAGGTTAAAGCACGTTGATAAAGTGCAGGGACATACTCCGGTTTATAGATTAGGATGGAGTCGAATTGATTTTTTGCAGCAAAGACCTGATCTTTCTCGAAAAAGATAAGACCCAGATTAAATCTCGCCTCAGGAGCTTTTTGATCAACTTTTATTGCTTTTCGAATAAAAGAGAGAGCCTCTTTATCATGTCCCAGCTGCTTTGCGGTGATACCTGATTGAAGTAAAATATCGGCTCTATCGGGTCTAAGTTTTCTTGCACGGGCAAAGTCGGCTTCCGCCAATACAAACTCCTTACGTTTTAAATATATCAAGCCACGGTTGTAAAAGCCCTCAGGCACTCTGGCATCCAATTCTATGGCCTTGGTAAAATCAGCCATAGCCTGGTCTATATCTCCAACCTTAGCCGAGATTGTTCCCGATTTAATGTAATCTTCTGCATATTTTTGAGCGTGTACATCAATTGAAAGGAACAGAATTACTATTATAAGAAAAGTAAAAACCAGACTCTTTTTCATGCTTCTAAGATTTAACATTACCAGTAAAACTATTCAACTAACTAGAATGAATCAGCCTATCATACATAAGTTGAGCCGTTCGTTCAGATGAGCCAGAACCACCAAGTTTTTGTTTTAAGGCTGAATAGTCATTTTTCAATCTGGCTCTATAGGCATCGTCGTAGATAAGCTTGTTAAGCTCTTTTTTTAACTCTTTAACAGTAAGCTCTCCCTGTATCATCTCGCGAACAATTCCTTTATCCATTATTAGATTGGCGAGGCCGATAAACTTAATTTTGATTAACATTCTAGCGATATAATAGGAGATCCAGCCTCCTTTGTAGCAAATCACTTCGGGAACAGAAAAGAGTGCCGTTTCAAGCGAAGCCGTGCCAGAAGTAACCATCGCGGCATGCGAGTAGGTTAAAAGAGTATAAGTAACATCACGAACCACTTTCACATTAGGAAATTGTTTTAGCCAGGGTATAAAGAAAGCGTCATCGAGGCCTGGAGCGGCGCCCAGAACAAAGGTGTAATCTTTAAAAGAGGAGGCAGCTTCAAGCATTATGGGAAGCATACGTTTCACCTCTTGCTTACGGCTACCTGGCAAGATAGCAACTAGCGGATTAGACCCAAGATCAAATCGATCTCTAAAACGACTCTCCTGTTCGGGCGCAAACGAGGTAATATAATCAAGTAAAGGGTGACCAGCAAAATCGACCTCTATTCCATGATCCTTATAAAATTGCTTCTCGAAAGGGAGAATGACATAGAGTCTGTCAACAAATGCCTCAATTTGTTTAATTCTTCCTTTCTTCCAGGCCCAGACCTGAGGGGAGATATAGTAGAAGACCTTTATCCCGGCTTTAGATGCAAATTCAGCAATACGAAGATTAAAACCGGGGTAATCAACCAGAATCAACACATCTGGTTTATAGTCAAGTATCTCCTTTTTGCAAAAGTTAAGATTCTTAGCAATAGTCCTGATATTTAGCAATACCTCAGTAAAGCCCATAAAAGCCAGGTCGCGATAGTGTTTAACAAGAGTAAGTCCCTGAGACTCCATCTTCTCGCCACCCCAACCTCTAAAGTGACTGTTAGCATCAAGTTTTGTCAACTCAGCAATCAGGCGTGCTGCATGTAGATCACCTGAGGCCTCACCAGCTATAACATAATATCTCATCTATTCTTTTACTGTTTTAGTGGTCAAAATGAGTATAAAATCCTCTATCAAGATAAGAAAGTAGCCCTCACATCAGAAACACTTGCAATTCTTAACAAATGCCATGGCTTATCTTATAGCACAAAAGTCGACGTCACCAGAAATAATTTAGCGACAATTGACTTGTCATTCTAATTAAAAAAGCGACTTCTCAATTAGTGGTAGAAAAAGAGCCAGTATTATCAAAATCAGGGTTGAAAAGAGCATACCCCTACCAGCCTTATCGGCTTTTAGACTAACCAGAAAATACCTTATTAAGATCACGTTAGGGATTACCGACAACATGATCAATTTCTGATTTTCAAGCCAGGCTGAGCCATCGGGAGAGGCTTGGTTGGTTAGGAAGTAAATAATTACAAAGAGGATAACCGGTATGATTAAACCAATAAATCCGCCCCAGAGATAAGTGTCTTTTTTCACAATAGATTAATTATTAAAACTGTTTGAAAGATGAGAGGGCTATAGCTCATTTATTAAAGATCTTACCAAACGCATCTATCATTTGGTGGGCAGTCAGATCATAAGTTACAGGCATAACCGAGATATATCCATTAGCGAGCGCCCATTCATCGGTACCCTCTTCAGAGACATTGCCTGAGAAGTAACCCTGTATCCAGTAGTATGGCCGACCTCTTGGATCGAGGCGGGCATCAAACTCCTCTTCCCATCGACCCTGCCCCTGTCTTGTGGTCAAGACACCTTTAATATTTTCTTTTGGAATAGCCGGGATATTGACATTAAGGCAGACCCCGGAAGGGAGACCCTGATTAAGTACTTTCGAGGCAATATCATGAATAAAAGATGCCGAAGAAAGGAAGTCGGCATCGTGCGAATAATCGCACAGAGAGAATCCTATAGAGGGGATATTCTCCATACAGCCCTCAAGTACGGCGGCCATTGTGCCACTATATAAGATATTTACTGAAGAGTTACCCCCATGGTTAATACCAGAGACCAAAAGGTCAGGCACGGCAGGGAGTAGTTGCTTTAAAGCAAGCTTAACACAATCGACAGGGGTGCCGTTTACCGCAATCTCTTTAAGATCGGGAGTATCTTTAAGCAATTGGTGCCGTAAAGGAGTATTAACAGTAATAGCGTGACCTTGTCCGCTTCTACCCTGATCAGGAGCAACCATAACGACCGTACCCAGCTCAAGCATAATATTCACAAGGTTACGAATCCCAGGGGCTTGAAACCCATCGTCATTGGTTACAAGAATTAACGGTTTATTCTTTATCATTTCAAATTACTTCTTTCATTAATGGTTGTCAATGGATACCTTTCTCTTTATGTCCGTCCATTGAATCTTCCCCTGTTAAAGAAACTCCACCAGAGACCAAATATTTCATAACAACGGCAGGGGGAAGCGGGATTGGTTTTACATTCTTGGCTGGAACAATTATTACCTCACCCATTATACTGTAGGAAGCAGGAAAATAGACTGCAACTTTGTCATGATCAATACCAAGTTCAGTAAGATCCCTGCGAGTGAGGAATCCAATACGTTCCATCTCCATAGCAGAGCCAAAACTAACCAGAACCGGTTCAGTGAATTTCTTCTGATTTCCAACAAAAGCAGCAAGCAAATCTTTCACTGCCGAATAAATAATCTTAATCAGAGGGGCTCTGCTAATCAGTTCATCAAAATACTTTAGCAGCGGAGAAAAAATAAAGCTAGAGCCTAAGAACCCAATTAGAGTGATAAAAAGCAAGACCACCACAATACCCAGTCCGGGAATTGTTATACCCAATAATGCTTTAAGAGGCTCATAAATAAGGCTATTGATAAAATCAACAGACATCCAAATGATGTAAACAGTAATGCCGAGAGGAGCAAGGAAGAGTAGACCCTGCCCGAAAAAACGTAACAGGATTGTTCGTAAAGGGCGTCTTTTTATCATGAGTGAATTATTTTACACAGGTCACGTTCACCTTATACAAAGATAGTGAAACGATACAAACATCAAGACCGAGCATTGTGGCAGTAAACGAACAGATTAAAAGACAGATAATTGTATATGTAAGCTACTACACCAAAACAAAATATTTTAAAATGAATGTAGAGCTTATGCTTTCATCACATATCGAAATCCCTCACACCCTTAAAAGTACTGAGAAAATGCAAAAATGAGAAAGCCACTCTTTTTGAGCAAGAGTATCGTCATGCTTAAAAAATATGTGAAATTAAGACCATACTCTGTTAGTTCCTAAAAGCCCTATCAACAGAAACAAAAGAAGAGACTACAGTAAAAAAAAAGAGCCTTCCTGATATTTGTTTTATAAAAATATTTTTACGAATATTTGTTGAGTCAACTTCACATACAAAAACATCAATATTTTTTTATTCAGAACCGGGAAAGTAGATTTAGAGAATTAATCAGCAAATCATTTAAACAATTTAAATATTACCTTGTTTCCTGTATAACAGTGAACTTGAAAACCAAACACACATTCAATTTTCTATCAATGAAAAAACTTTTACTCTTTTTGGCAGTTATGTTGGCAGGGTATGTCGCATCTGCACAGACAACATCCAATCCATGGGCTTTAGGCTTAGGAGGTAATTTCCCGGACTTTAAATCACCAAACTACTCTGTCAGCAGTCAATTTAGTGATGCTTACTGGCAGTATAAAGGAGTTCCTCTCCGTGTGTCTTTAGGAAGAAACCTCAACCAATCATTCAATGTTGAAGCATCATTCAACATGGTAAAATTAGACAACACTGGTTTTGCAATTACAAATGACAAGTTTTGGGATGCTGATTTAGCTCTTCATTACAAATTGGCTAATGGTTACATCATAAAAAATGAGGATGCCATTTTTGACCCCTATTTGTATGTTGGTGGAGAATTATCACATATTAATGGTAACACTTATGGTGCGATTATGGGTGGTGTGGGTACCAATATTTGGATCACTCCAAAAGTTGGTGTGTATGCTCAAGCGGCCTATGATCATGTTATGGATTTTGAGGATGACTATTTCCATTTTGCATTTGGTTTAAAATTCCGTTTTGGAGCAAAAGACCGTGACAAAGATGGCATTGTAGATAAGAAAGACAAATGTCCTGATGTTGCAGGTTTAAAACAATTTGAAGGTTGCCCTGACACTGATAAAGATGGTATTGAAGATGCAAAAGATCTTTGTCCTAATGAAGCAGGCAAACCAGAACTTCAAGGTTGCCCTGATAAAGACAATGATGGCATTGCAGACAAAGATGACCGTTGTCCAGATGTTGCTGGTCCTGCAAGTCTAAAAGGCTGTCCAGATAAGGATGGTGATGGTGTTGCCGACATCGATGATCGTTGCCCAGATGTTAAGGGATTACCTGCACTAAAAGGATGCCCTGATAAAGACGGTGATGGCATAGCTGATATTGACGACAAGTGTCCTGATGTAGCTGGAGTTGCCTCAAATAAGGGTTGCACGGAAGTTAAAGAAGAAGTTGTTGTTCCGGTTGCAAAGCCAGCAGTTATAGTATACTTTGACTTTAATAGTACAACTGTTACTAAGGAAGATCAGGTAAAACTTGATAACTTCACTAAGACAATGGCAGAACAGAAAGATGGCACCTTCAATGTTGATGGTTACGCTGACAGTAAAGGCAATGATGATTACAACATGAAGCTCTCACAAAAACGTGCTGATGCTGTTGTTAAATATCTCAAGAAGAAAGGTATAAAAGTTAATTCATTTGAGGTAAAAGCCTTTGGTGAAGCCAATCCAATTGGTGATAATGAAACTGAAGAGGGACGCGGAAAGAATCGTCGCGTAGAAGTTAAGATGAAATAAATCATCCCCTCGTTTAATAAAAAAAGCTGCCCAAAAGGCAGCTTTTTTTTTATTAAAAAACATATTGCTAATTTTATAACTTTGTCAGTTAAGAACAACGGAAATGGATCTGTAACAGACCTTGTAATAATTGTACAATATCCAATCGAATCAAACCATGAATCCCCTATCTGATAGAGTCAAATACCTAACCGAATCAGCCACCTTGGCAATGACACGATTAAGCAGAGAGCTTACGGCACAAGGGCTAGATGTGATAAATCTGAGCATTGGAGAGCCAGATTTTGATACACCCTCTTTTGTAAAAGAGGCAGCAAAAAAAGCAATAGATGACAACTGGACCCATTATCCTCCGGTGCCGGGTTATGCAGATTTAAGAGAGGCTGTCAGTCTGAAGTTAAAAAGAGACAACAACCTTGACTACTCTCCTGAGCAGATTGTAGTTTCAACGGGTGCGAAACAAGCTCTAACCAATGTCATGCTTAGTCTTGTAAACCCAGGTGAAGAAGTAATTGTTCCCACACCTTTCTGGGTCTCATATTCTGAGTTAATAAAACTTGCAGAAGGTAAAGCTGTTTACATTAATGCCTCATTAGAGAACCGCTTCAAGATAACTGCACAACAACTCGAAGAGGCCATTACCGAGAAGACGAAACTGGTAATGTTTAACTCACCAAACAACCCTACCGGATCTGTCTATAGCCAAGCGGAACTCGAAGAGATTGCTAAGGTTCTTGAACGTCATCCTCATGTATACGTTATAGCTGATGAGATATATGAATATATAACCTTTGGTATTGCTCACTGTTCATTAGCCACCTTTAGTAATATCAAAGAGCGGATTATTATTATTAACGGAGTCTCCAAAGGATATGCCATGACTGGCTGGAGATTGGGCTATTCGGTTAGTTCTCTCGAGATAGCGAAAGCATGTAATAAGATTCAGGGACAAATTACTTCTGGCACCTGCTCTATAACACAAAGAGCCGCCTTAGCAGCTCTTTTAAAAGGACCAAACGAGAATCCGGAACTCGTTAGTATGGTTGAGATATTCAAGAAAAGGAGAGACCTTCTAGGCTCTCTTTTGAAAGAGATTCCAGGCTTTAAAGTAGATATTCCTGACGGAGCATTCTACATTTTCCCGGATATCAGCGAGCTTTTCGGTAAGACCATGGCTAATGGTACTGTTATAAAAAATGATGATGAACTGTGCATGTATCTCCTTAAAGAGGCTCAGGTAGCACTTGTTTCAGGCAGCTCATTTGGAAATCCTAACTGCATTCGTTTCAGTTACGCCACTTCAGACGAGAGACTGATTGAAGCAGTAAAAAGAATTAAAAAAGCACTAGCTTAATGAGCTAACGAGACCTTCTTCCGTCTCTGCTCATGCAACCAGCCTGCGGTGGCTAAAGCGGCAACGGTTGCCTCACCAACAGATGTTGTAATTTGACGATATCTTTTTGCGATGGCATCCCCAGCTGCATAAACACCATCCAGGCTGGTTTTCATTTCTCTGTCCACCACAATTTCACCCCATTTGTTCAACTCTACAATACCTCTCAAAACCTCGGTATTAGGCTGATATCCTATGAAGATAAAGGCTCCTGATGAGCCTAAAAAAGACTCTTCTCCTGTATTAACATCTTTTATAACAGCCCCTTCGAAAGACTCTCCACCTTGAAACTTAGAGATAATACTATTAAGTTTAAAAGAGATCTTAGGATTTTGTTTTGCCTCTTCTATGGCATACTCAAACGCTTGAAAATAATCAAACTGATGCACAATAGTAACATGTGAAGCATACTTTGTTAGTGAGACAGCCTCTTCTAATGCCGAATTTCCACCTCCAATAACGATAATCTCTTTGTCAGTAAAGAACTCTCCATCACAAGTTGCACAATAGCTTATCCCCTTCCCTTTAAACTGTCGCTCTCCCTCAACACCAAGTTCACGTGATCTCCCTCCGGTTGCCAGGATTACTGCATCAGATTCATATACCGTACCATCACCTATAACAACCTGCTTCACTTCACCCTCTAAAGCGAGTTCCTGAATTGATGCAATATTCTTTATAACAGTACCAAAAGATTTAGCCTGTTTTTTCATCGTATTTGATAGCGTATAACCACTTACTGATTCTACACCGGGATAATTAGCCACCTCATGAGTCAACACCATCTGTCCACCGGCTGTGCCAATATTCAAAACCAGTGTCCGTAGTCTGGCACGACTTAGATAAATCGCTGCTGTTAGTCCGGCAGGACCACCACCAAGCACAATAACATCATATCTATTGTTTTCCATAGCAATAAAATAAAGAATCCGGGCAGGCTGGTTTCCCAGCCATAACACCCGGATTACTAACAAAACCTACTGATTGTTTTTTCCAAATTGGTCATTAAGGATGGAACGTACCTGTTGTTCGTTCTGTATACTGGAAGTAGCTTTGACTACCTTTCCATTCTTGTAATAAAATGTGAAGGGTAACCCCATAAATCCTCTGGCTTCCGGAGCGTTTCTAATCACATGAGCCTCGGGGCTATCAAATGGCATATCTGCAAATTTAACATGCTTATACTCCTCTTCAAGGTCTTCCATAACACCATAAACAGGAATACACATCGGACCCATTCTACCACAGCATATCATAACATTTTCATTATCCTCGATGATCTTCTTCCACTCATCGGCTGTGGTCACATGTGTTAAATTAGTCTGTAACATTTTCTTATTTGTTATTGTTATTAATTCTTGTAATTCAATTTTGTAACACAAGCCTATAACTACTTATTCAATTAACATTATAATAGCTTGTTTTTACAAACACAAAATTAGGCAGAACAACACTGCGCACTACAGGATGAAGTATAACACCTACTAGTATAAAAGTTGGTAAATACCAATTTTGTACTTTTGAAGAAAAAAGAAAATGAGCCGTGATGATCACAATTGCTTTGACAAAAAGATAAACCCAAAGTGTTTTAGCCTTTTAACCGAAGAGGAATGGAGACAATTAGGCAAACATCAAACAAGGATGCATTATAAGAAAGGCGAGCATATTGCCCGTCAAGGCAGCCCATCAGCAGTAATAATTTTTATACTAGATGGTTTTGTAAAGCAGTTTATTGAAAGTGATACCAATCGACCCTTTAACACAGCAATACTACAGCCTGGTGATTTTATAGGACTCTCCACCCTATTTGGGGATACTCCATTTATAACCTCCGCAATGGCACTTCAACCAGTCGAGACCTGCCTTATCTCATCCGCTGTTTTACGTGATGTCATCACAAAAAACAACATATTAGCATTAAAGCTAATAGAGAGGCATCTATCCACCGAAAGACATTTAATAGATATTGTGGCTCGATTAAACTATAAACAGATGCCCGGGAAACTGGCTCAAACGCTATTATATCTAAATCATGATAATTTCTCAGATAAAGATATCTTTAGTCTGCTCTCACGGAACGATCTTGCGGATTTTGCAGCTATCTCTTCAATAAACGTGGTTAAATTACTACATCAGTTTGAGGATGAAGGTCTAATTAAGCTTAATGGGAAAAAAATAAACATTCTGAATAAGGAGGCTTTAAATGCAATAGCAAAAAATGGATAATCTAGCCTAGTGTATGATACTAAGACCTCCTTATATAGCAAAGCAAGAACTGTTTTTAGTGAATAATCTACTTTGAAAAAGAGTAGGTATAACCAATGATTAAAGAGAAACCAAGATCAGTTCCTTTCATTTTTCGTTCTGCTTCAGAAAAAAGCAGGTTCGCCATGACAGGAGAGTTATAGTCGCTAAGCATTCTCAGATCTGACTTCATTCCGGCTGTGATCTCAACTCCTATGTGAATCATCTCTTTATCTTTTAATCTGCTGCCTCCTATTACCAAATGATATAGATCCCACTCTCGTCCCCATAGGTTTATACCGCCATCATTAAATTCCGGATTAGAATAGTTATTAAAATCAGTTCTAAATGAACTGTAAAGAGAATAAATATCAGAAACCTCATAGCGATAGCCGAGACTAACGTTCAACAATGGCTTATTATATCCTAAAACATCTACAATTGGTAAATAACGGTCGTTTAACGGAAGAGCCCCACCCGGATAGATAGTAACACGAGGTTCAGATGAGAGAATATGGTATTTCGATATTTGGAAAAAGTACTCTGCTGCAAGTTCAAGTTTATAGTGATCTGCTTCATAGGCCAATCCGAAACCAATAGACAATGGATGTTTATAATGAATAGGCTTTCGCTCTTGACGGTCGGAGATGATCAGATTATCTATTTGAGAGGTAGGCACCAGAGCTTTTAGCCCTCCAATTACTATCTCACTCTGAACATCAGCATCACCATATAAATTAACAGTAGGAGTTGTTATAGTCAATCCAGCCTTCCATCTACCCTCCTGCCAGGCCAATCCCAGCTTCCAGAGTAATCTCCAGTTAACATAAAGCAAGTCTGTCGAGGTTTTTAACGACACTAAAGACGCACTTGCATCATCAACTAAGCTTAACCCCTCGCTCGAAGATCTATAATATTGATACCTATATGCAGCAATTGTTGAGAGTCCAATAGACCAACTTTGATTCAGTTGATGTGCTACCGAAACCACACCCCATTGTTCATTAAAATCATTACTGTAATCAGTTGATCCGATAAAAAGCTCATTGCCAGATAACAATGGCAGAGCATCATAAGTAGTTACAATCTTTTCATGAAAAAGTAAACGACTATTATAACGAGTAAACAAACCCACACCGAGATGCCATTGTGAGTTCTTTGCGAGAGGAATCATTCTTGCCAATACCTGAGGATAAAAAGCATATCTGTTATAACCAACATCATTCTTCTGGCCTAAGGCGTTTTGGAATTTGGTCATTTGAATTTTATAGACATTAGCAGATATTGAAATTGAATTAGAATTAATAAAACCTGTTCTGCCAGGATTATAGAAAACCATTGAGTTGTCGCTACCTGATGCAAGGATAGCCCCACCCATCATGGTTGCCTCTCCCCCAAATTGCTCACTCCAATAATGATAATCCTGCCCTATGCAGATCTTACCCGACGAGAATAGAAGGGAAAAACTTATAAGCTTAACCATAAAAAGAGTTTGTCTTCTGCTAATCAATGCTATTTCTAATTTGTTTGTTAGTAATATCGAATGATGGTTCAAATTTATCGTTAAAAAGAGATTTTATGTTCGTTTGAATCGTAGGGTAAATCTACTACCCCGTCCCTCCTGGCTAGAGATTAAAATCTGAACATTATTTAACCTCATAAATTCGTTCGAGAGTAATAGACCTAATCCTGTCCCCTGTTCTTTTGCGGTGCCGGGCGTAGAGACTTTCTCGTCTAGTTTAAACAAAAGGTCTATTTTCTGTTGTGACATACCAACTCCATTGTCTGTGATGGAAATATCATGATAGTCATCAGTTATATCATCGGAAATAACAATTACACTCTCAGGCCAGGAGAACTTAATGGCATTTAAAACTAGATTTCGAATCACGAAACGTAACATTCCCTGATCACAGAAGACCGTAGCGTTCTCATCAATTTGACATGAAAAAGAGATCTGCTTTGCTTTAGCGGTATATTCCAGCTGTGTGCAAATATCATGAATAATAGAGCCATAATGAAGCGTCTCAGGTTTCGTTTTAATTTGTCCCATCTGGCTCCTTGCCCATTGTAACAGATTATCAAGAAGACTAGCAGCATTCTGAGTGGCTTTAGATATCTCGCCAACCATTTCCAGTCTTTCCTGGTCATTATAATCTTTATAATCAACAGACAAAAGTGATGAAAATCCAATAATTGCATTAAACGGATTTTTAAGATCATGGGCAATTATTGAGAAAAATTTATCTTTTGTTCGATTTAGAGCGCCTAACTCTTCTGTTTGACTCTTCAACTCTTCGGCATTTGACTTCAGTACAATATTGGCTCTCTGTAGTTGTTTTCTTCTTCTTCTTAGTAGTATAATTGAGATTAACATTCCTAACACTGATAAAATGGCCAGAATAACAACCCACCACTGAAATACAATAATCTTTCTTTGAAGTTCCGTTTTTGTTTTTAATAATCTATTTGCCTCATTAACGCCTTTTATCTCATACTTCATCTCGAGTTCTTTGGCCATTTGTAGTTTACCCGTTTCAGCCAAAGAATCATCCAGATAAATATATTTTTTATAGTGTTCAAGTGCCTTATCCCTATCTCCTAGATTATCATAAATAACCCCATAGAGTCTCTCGATATTTCGTAAACTAGAAATGAGTCTCATTGAATCAGCAACTATTCTGGCAGACTGAACAACTGGAAGTGCCTTATTGTATTGTTTTCTCTTAATTAACAACTCGCCAAGAAAGACTTGGGTATCAACCCAAACAGGGAGTCTTCCACTGTTATAAACAAGCTGAATAGCCTCTCTAAGAATTGACTCCGCTTTGTCGTAATCACCAAGTTTTTCATAGATTCTCCTCACTGAGAGTAGTCCTGAGGTAAGAAACTCTGAGAAATCATTTTTTTTGCAAATCTCAATGGATAAGGTATACCACTTAAGAGCCTCCTTATAGTTTGATCTACCCTCGAAAGCTTTTCCAACACCAAAATAACCAGAGGCTAAGAACTGAAGGTTCTTCACTTTTTCAGCATTTGTAATAGCAATCCGAGAATACTTCTCCACCAAATCCCAATCCTCTAACTCTATATATGCCATTGCGAGATTTGCGGCAGAACGGCTTATAGCATTTGGATCACCTCTTTTAAACTCAAAATCCATTACTTTTTGATGAATCGTAATCTTCTCAGTAATGTAACCTAACCTCGAATAGATCAATGCCAGGTTATTGAGGTTGCCTATTATTTCAACAGTATCTTTAATCCTTGAGAATGCATCAATTGCCTCATTCTGCATACTAATAGCCTCACGGTATCGGCCTAATTCTCTATATGCAATAGCAGTAATATTTAAGATCTTACCAAGATGATAATCTCCTCCACACTCACGAGCCAGATCAACACCAACTATTCCAGATCTGAGTGCTGCATTGAAATCAGCCTTTAGAATAAATAAGGCTGTTTTGTTTCTATAAAACAACATCTCCTGAAATTCATTCTTTGTGATCTTCAATAGACTATCCGCCTCATTAACAAATTTATTAGCCAATTTGACATCTGAGTATTTCAGTTCCCAGGCAAGCTGGTTGACTAATTCCAAGCGCTTCAAACCCTTGACCCTTGGTAGTTGCTTTTGAAGACTATCTGTATTGATCGCATGAAGAGGCAAAATTCCTAAAAAACAAAGCAAAAACAGTAGAGTGTAGTTTCGCATAAGCAGAGTGTTACAAAACAAAAATAACATTCTATTTGATAGAATATATAGATATAAAAAAAAGCGTCTGCTTTTTTTACAGACGCTTATGATTAACCATCAAATGCATTAAAAAAGTGCTAACCCGAGCTAACAATAGACATTAAAATCGAAATACGATTTGTTCATTCTCCACATCAATAGTTATAGTCTTATCTGGCTCAATTGATCCGGCAAGAATTAGCTTAGAGAGTTGATTCAGTATCTCCTTCTGCATTAATCGTTTTACAGGTCGTGCTCCAAAAAGCGGATCAAATCCGATCCTGGCAATAAAATCAATTGCATCATTCGTAATTTGTAGTTCAACTCCAGCCTCAATAGCTCTTTTCTGGATTAACGTGAATTGCAGTGCAACCACTTCTCTAATCTCCTTATGAGAGAGCGGGGTAAACATTATTATCTCATCAATTCTATTCAAGAACTCTGGTCTCATCGTTCTTTTTAATAACTGCATGACCTCAATGCGCGTACTTTCAAACAAGGCATTTTCGGAGTCAGCACCTTGATCAACTAAACGTTCCTGAATTAATTGGGAACCCAGATTAGAAGTCATAATGATAATTGTATTTTTAAAATCGGCAATCCTTCCTTTATTGTCAGTAAGACGGCCATCATCTAAAACCTGTAAAAGGATATTGAAGACATCAGGATGAGCCTTTTCTATCTCATCAAGTAAGACGACAGAATAGGGTTTTCTTCTAACCGCTTCAGTTAATTGCCCACTCTCATCATATCCGACATAACCCGGAGGAGCCCCAATGAGTCTTGAGACACTATGTCTCTCCTGAAATTCGGACATATCGATCCGTACCATACTGTTTTCATCATTAAACAGAAAACTGGCAAGAGCTTTGGCTAGCTCGGTCTTTCCCACCCCGGTACTACCTAAGAAAATGAATGATCCTATAGGACGCTTAGAATCCTGTAAACCGGCTCTGGATCGGCGTATAGCGTCAGAAACCGCTATAATTGCATCATCCTGTCCAACCACACGTTTATGCAGTTCTGTTTCAAGATTTAGCAGTTTCTCCCGCTCACTTTGAAGCATTCGT
>MTLD01002800.1_pt3 | contig 15296 bp, 13 predicted proteins | sample 1982471 | NCBI WGS metagenome assembly MTLD01 (sample SAMN05712604, study PRJNA340218) | biofilm metagenome | isolation source: sample SPM anode biofilm adapted to -50 mV | place: USA | collected 2012-02-03
GAGCCGATCGCGCGCAAAGCCCGGGAACTCACTGCCGGCATCGCCGACCGGCGCGGCAAGATCGCTGCCCTTTTCAATTTCGTGGCGAACGAGATCAACTACGAGGATATTTCGTTCATGTACAGCGCCCAGGTCCCCCAGGCAGCTGAATCGGTGCTTGAAGACCGTTTCGGCGACTGCAAGGACAAGTGCGCCCTGCTGGTGAGTCTGCTCGCCGCCAGCGGCATCGACGCCAGAGTCGCGCTGAGCGCCCCCGGATACAAGGGCGAGATCCCCTATCTGCCGTCGACCCGCTTCACCCACGTGATCGTGCAAGTATCCGATCCCGCCGGCGACATTCTGCTCGATCCTACCGCCGCTTTTTCCACCTTTCCCCGCCTCCCCGAGGAACTGAGGGGCACATGGTACCTCCCCATCGCCAGGGAGGGAGCCTTGGCGACCAGGCTAAACAGGGTACCCTTCTCCTCCGACCTGCCCCCGCTCGCGGTCTACCTCGAGGTAGCCTTCGACGACAAGGAACAGGCCGCAGCACGGGGCTCCGCCACCTTAAGCGGCGACTACGCCACGGCGCTCAGGACGGCGCTCGCGCCGCAAAACGGCAAGCTGAGGGACAGCCTGGCCGCGGCGATCGTACATTCGCTCCTCCCGGGGCTCAAGCTGAACGCCTACGATTCGCAGGGCCTCGGCGGCGGCGAGAATCTGGACCCGGTCCTCAGCTTCGAGGGCGCCCTTCCCTCGCCGACGATTCAGGGCGACATCGTCGCGCTCAGCCTTCCCTGGGCCACCCGGCTTCCGCTCGCCCCGGAGGTGCTCTCGGGATCGACTGCCAGCGCCTTCGCGATCGATTATCCGGAATTCGCGGCGCCGGTGAAAGAAACGGTGGTGGCGGCCATTCCCGCCGGATGGGAGTCGGAAACGCTGCCGCAGAACGCAGAATTCTCCTACGGAGGGGCCTACGCGAAGTTCAGCTACGCGCGGTCGGGACAGTCCATCGTCTGCGAGCGCGAGCTATACCTCCCCTACCTGCTGGTAAATTCGGCCGACCGCGCGGCCTTCCAAGCCTTCATCGACGCCGTGAGCGCCAAGGGCAGGGAGCTCCTGCTGCTGAGGAAATAGGGAAATGGCACCCACGGGCAGCCGGGCGCTACTGCGTCGCCTCGCGAGCGCTCTGTCAGCGGTGGCGCTCTCGGCCTGTCTCTTCGGCTGCGATTTGTTCAAGACGATGGAAGAGGGTGAATACAATTTCACCCGAGAAGGCCCGTCTTCGTATTTCTACGAAGATTTCGAGAACAACGACGGCGCCACCTCTACGACGAATTATTTCTGGCGCTGGGGCCGCAGCGATGCCAGAACCCCATCGGTATCAAAGACCTGGGCGAACGACGGCCAATGGTCGATGAGGATTCCGGAAGACGGACAGATCAGCTTCACCTTCTCGGCTCAGCTCGCGGGCGATCTCAGCATGGAGACATACTCTATAAATGGCGGCGTCGGGTATTGGAACTGCGACAATCAGCCGGATGGCTTTCAGTCGATAGCGGAATTCCGTCCGACAGAAAACAGCTCCGCGTCGACATCGCTGAATATCCATCAAGGGGTGAACTTCGTCACCATACACGGCGCGTCCGGCACTGTGTATATCGATACGCTTCGTTTCACCCCGACCCTTGCCGGCGCTACTCCAGAGAATGGAGGCATCTCGACTGAGCCTCCACTCCTCGACTGGGAGGAGGCCGAGGGAGCCGCGCCCTACAGACTCCAGCTTTCCTATGAGCCTGATTTCTCGTCGACGCTGCTCGACATTTCCGGGCTGCAGGCATCCGAATACTATCCCTCAGGCATAGCGGCCGGGAAATGCTACTTCTGGCGAATCATGACCTCAAAGGGCACCTGCGAGGAAGACTGGAGCACACCGAACTATTTCTTCCTAGCCGGTTCAGCGCAAAACGATTCCTTCGAAACGCCGATCCAGGGTTCTCAGTCGCTCAACGCCTGGCATTTCGGCGGCGATATTGCTCCGAGCATAGCCGATGGCGGAGCCTATGATGGAAGCCAGAGCCTGAGGCTTGATCATTCCAACGCGAGAGGCAGCGACACCTTCGCCGAGGCCGCTGTCGTACTCAGTTCGCCCAAAGTGCTTCGTTACGCCTACAAGGTCGTAGCGAGCCAGAGCGGCGAAAGCCTCCCCGTATCCCTGAGGCTGACGCGAACAAGCGGCGAGAACGCCAACCAGTACACGCTCGCAGCGACGGCAACCTCAAACACAAAAGGAGATTGGGTATCGGCAGCAGAACTGATTCCTGCGGGAAAGCACCTGCTTCATTGGTCGTTTTCACGAACGGCTGATGGCGACTGCCCCGGCAGCTACGCACTCATCGACGATATCAGGTTTGAAGAACAGCCTGTCTTCACCGGCGATGATTTCGAGAATGAAGCTCTGTCGGGAAAAGCCTGGGGCTTCCAAGGATGGATACCCGCCGCTGTCGAGCCGGGAAAGGGTATTGGCTCCAGCAAATGCCTTGTCCTGCCAAAAACGGGGAAAGCGGCCGGCAGCCCGTACAAGATGCCGGGTGAAGCTCAATTGGTCGGCCGCATGGGAGAAGACCCGGCCATCCTCGCCATGAAAGTGAAATGTCAAACCGATGCTATGGAAGCTAACCAGGCCAAATGCTTCGAGAAGAACATCGATGAAGCCAACCAGTGGCAGAATTACTATTACTTTCTGACAGGAAGTGAGGAAGATAGTTTCCGGATCTATAATTATTATTCGGATGAGGAAATACTAATCGATGATGTTAAGCTGGTTCCTTTTATCGACCTCGCGGGAGGGAGCCTCAATGAGGGCTTTGAATCGGGATTCCTCGGCGGTCAGTATTATTTCAATGAGATGTGGCCGCCGATCTTGGACACGACCTCGCCGCATTCGGGGAATTATTGCTTGAAGATACCCAGCCGAGCGACATCGCTCGGCATGGTCCTCGGATTCCCCATCAACAATGGCTGGCAGAATTATAAAGTCACCCTTTGGATGAAATCCGAGGGAACGCAAGATCGCTTTGAGGAAATCAAGATTAAGAGAAATCAAGTGGAAAACCGCTTTTCGGAAATTCCAGCCGAGTGGACAAAATTCAGTTTCAATCTTGAAAACGGGCCCAACAAATCTTGGCCGCTAACATTCTACACGAGCGGCTGGAAAGGCGCGGGCTTCGCCGTTTATATCGACGACATCGTTATTGAACCTCGGTGATGCTCAAGAAATCAGTTTCGATGCGTATAAGACTATAAAAGGCGCCCTCGCGGGCGCCTTTTTTTGGAAGCGGCGAGGGCGCCACGGATGCGGCGCGCCTCGCGCATGGCTGCTGTCTTACTCCTGCTCGTTCCACTTGACGGGGAGGATGGACTTCTCGGTCTCGCGGTCGAAGTAGCGGGCCTTGGCCATGACCGGGTCGAAGTAGATCTCGTCGTCGTGCTTGAAGACGAAGTGGGGTCCGATGCGGGCGACCATGCCCTGGGTGGGCGTGGTGGCCTGGAGATGGATCTCGGCGCCGAGGGGCTCGACGACCGTGACCTTGGCCTTGATCGTGCCGACGGTGGTCTTCTTCTCGGACACTTCCAAATCCTCGGGGCGGATGCCGAAGGAGACTTCCTTGCCGACGTAGGGCTTGAGCAGCGCGACGTGGGCGGCGTCCGGGATGAGCTTGAAGGTGCCCTCGTCGATGAGAATCTGGCCGCCTTCCTCGATCACCTTGACGGTGAGGAAGTTCATGGGGGGCGAACCTATGAAGCCGGCAACGAACTTGTTGATCGGGTTGTTGTAGAGATAGAGCGGGCTTCCGATCTGCTGGACGAGGCCGTCCTTCATGACGACGATCTTGTCGCCCATGGTCATGGCTTCGACCTGGTCGTGCGTGACGTAGATCATGGTGGCCTGGAGCTTGTCATGCAGCTCGATCAACTCGGCGCGCATCTGCACGCGGAGCTTGGCGTCCAAGTTGGACAGCGGCTCGTCGAAGAGGAAGACCTTGGGCTTGCGGACAATGGCGCGGCCGACGGCGACGCGCTGGCGCTGGCCGCCCGAAAGCTGCTTGGGCTTGCGGTCCAGGAGCTTTTCGATGTCGAGGATGCGCGCGGCTTCCTTGACGCGGGCATCGATCTCGGCCTTGGGGAGCTTGCGGATCTTGAGGCCGAACGCCATGTTGTCGTACACCGACATATGCGGGTACAGGGCGTAATTCTGGAATACCATCGCGATGTCGCGATCCTTGGGCGGGACGTCGTTGACGAGCTTCGAGTCGATGAAAAGCTCGCCTTCCGTGATGTCTTCCAAGCCGGCGACCATGCGCAGGGTCGTCGTCTTGCCGCAGCCCGAGGGGCCGACGAAGACGACGAATTCCTTGTCGTTGATGGTGATGTTGGCGTCGCTGACAGCGCGGACGTTGCCGTCGTACACCTTCCCGATTTTCTTGAGTTCTACCTTGGCCATGATGCCTCCCTTATGGGGTTTATGTTAGTCCGGACAGTGTATAACGGATTCTTCAATCGGTCAACGTTTAATACCCGGAAACCCAGGCCTGGGCGGCGATGCCGAAGGCCACGGCGACGTTGATGGAAGCCTTGAGCCCGCGCATCGGGATGCTCACCCTGCGGCCTTCGGAAAGGGCGAGGGCGGCGGCGGAGACGCCGAGCTCCTCGGAGCCGAGGATGAGGACGCCGCGCTTCGGGAAGGCGAATTCGCCGATCGCCGCGCCGCCCAGTTCGAGGGCGAATACCGTTCCCAGCGCGGGCAGTTCCTCCAGGGGACAGCGCCTCCAGGGGACGATGTCGACGGCCCCCATGGCGGAGCGCTCGGCCCTGGGATGGCGGGGATCGGCGCAGGCGGGCGAAAGCAGGACTTCCTCGAAGCCGAGCGCCTCGGCGGTGCGGAGGATGGTGCCGACGTTGAACGGGGAGCGGATGTCCTCGAGAAAGACCCTGGTGCCCGCCAGGGGCGAGCGGAGGGCTGGAGCCGCGGCGTGAACCGATCCTGGAGCCCCGCCGAGCGCGGCGCCCGCGCGGAAGTCGTGGAGATCCCAGTCGGCGGGGGCTTGGCCCGAGACGCGGGCGAGGTAGTGGCGGAAATCGTCGACGGCGCGGAATGCCGCCGCGGGGGCGGCCGGCGGGCGGGCGAGCTCGAGGCAGCAGAGCGCCGCGGCGGCCAGTTCGGCACTCGATTCGGGCGATTCGGCGAGGAAAGCGACGAGGTCCAGCGCATAGGCAAGAAGTGCGGAGCCTCGCGGATCGGCCGCCTCAAGGAGCCCCCCCTCCGCCAGCTCAAGTTCGATCCGCTCGAGGAGGAGGGCGCATTTTCGGGATCTGGCGACGCCATGGAGCTTGGCGAGCTGCCTGACCTGGATCATGGGGTTGCGGCATCCTCGGCGTCGACATCGGCGGCCGATGCTCCCGACACGATGACGGCGAACTCGCCCTTGGCGGGAATGAGGTCCCCTTCCCCGCCCGTGAGCCGCGCTGAAAGCTCGGCCGCGCTCCCGACGACGATCTGCTCGTGGAGCTTCGTCATCTCGCGCCCGATGCAGACTTGCCGCGCGGGGGCGAGTTCGGCGAGTTCGGCGACGAGCTTGCCGATCCGATAGGGCGATTCGTAGAGGAGGAAAGCTTCCCCCCGGCCCAGAAGCTCGGACAGGCGGGCGCGCCGCCGCGATGCCTTGGGGCTCGGAAAGCCGTCGAAGGTGAGGCCGCGGCCGCCGAAGCCCGAGACGCTCAAGAGGGCGGCGAAGGCGGAGGGGCCGGGGATGGGGATGACGCGATGCCCTGCCTCGCGCGCGCAGCGCACGAGAAGGGATCCGGGGTCGGAGAGGCCGGGCGTCCCGGCGTCGGTGCAGTAGGCTACCTTCCGCCCCGAGTCGAGAAGTCCGACGATGCGCGCGGCTCCCTTGGCCTCGTCGTTCGCGTGACAGGAGACCAGGGGCTTGGCGATGGAAAAATGATTCAGGAGCTGGAGGGTGTGGCGCGTGTCCTCGCAGGCGATGGTGTCGACGGCTTTCAAGGTCTCGAGCGCCCTGAGCGTGATGTCTCCAAGATTGCCTATCGGCGTTCCAACAATATACAGCTCACCCATCGCGCGCTCCTCGAAGTTCTTTGCCTCATTCTACCCGAGGCCGAAGGCTTTCAGGAAGCGGGCGCAGCTGGGTCGTTCGCGATTCAGCCTCGAACGGCCCAGCCGCAAGCGACCTCGACAAACGCCGGATCTATGGGTATTGTTGTTGCATGAAACAAGGCACGACCAAGAAGCAGATATTCCTCCTCTTTTTTCTCGCGCTCTTCCTGCTTGTCGCGCGCCTTCTTTACCCTTTCCTGACCATCATCCTCTGGTCGGGCCTGATCTACGCCTTCATCGCCCCGCTCTACGACCGCTGCGCCGCCGCGATCTCGCGGAGGCCGTCAACCGCCGGGCTCAAGCGCGGCTTCCTTGAGAACCTCATCGCGGGCGTCTTCTCCGTCCTCGGCGTGCTCCTGCTCGCGGTCCCCTTCACCTTGCTCGCCATAGCCCTTCTCAAGCAGGTCGTCGATCTCTCGGGATCGATCGTGCGCATGGTCGAGGAACATCCCGATTATTTCTCATTGAGCCATTCAAGCCCCATCGGCGGCTTCGTCTTCCGGCTCTCGAACGGGTCGATCGACCTGAGCGGAATCGATGTGCTCCACGAGCTGAAAGGCTTCCTCATCGCCAGCTCGAGCCGCATCGTCGGTTATTCGGGCAAGATTCTGAAGAACGCGGCCTCCCTCGTCACCACCCTGGCTTTCATGATTTTCACGCTTTATTTCCTGCTCGTCGACGGCAAGCACCTGGCCTCCCTCGTCGTTTCGGCCATACCCATCGAACGCGGCATCACGAAGATGTTCATGCAGAAGATGAGCGAATCGGGCCGCCAACTCATTCTGGGATTCTTCCTGGTCGCCATCTACCAGGGCTTCATGATGTTCCTGCTCTCGACGATCTTCGGGCTGAGCACGCCCCTCGTCTTCGCGGCGCTCACCGCGGTGGCCTCGTTCGTGCCCATGGTGGGAGCCTCGCTCGTCTGGTTCCCCCTCGCCATCATCCTCGGCCTGACGGGCGAGATCGGCAAGGCGGTGCTTTTCGGCGTGCTCGCGGCTTTCTTCGTATCCTTCACCGACAATTTCCTCAGGCCCGTGGTCCTGGGCAATCGGCTCAAGATCCACCCCCTCCTCATCTTCTTCGCCATCGTGGGGGGACTGCAGCTTTTCGGCATCAACGGCCTCATCCTCGGTCCGCTCATCGTGATCATATTCTTCGCCTCGGTCGAGCTTTACGATCAGATCGACCTTATCGATCAGGGTGAAAAAGACGAGAAGAGCGATCAGGACAAGGGCGGCAAACCGGGCAGCGCGGAAGCCAGCTCCCGATAGTAGTCGTCGGCGACCGGCAAGGCGCCGGCCGTTCTGCCGATGCCGCATTCGGGCTTTTTCAGGTTATGGAAATCCGAGCCCGCCGTGACGAGGAAGCCGCGCTCCCTGGCCATCTTGTCCAGGATTCGGCATTGCCCCAGCTTGGCCGTCGGATGATACGCCTCGATCCCCTCGATCCCCATCTCCCTCCACTCGTCCATGAGCCCGCCGAGTTTCGTCTTGCTGACGAAGAGCGAGTAGGGATGGGCGACGACCGCGACGCCGCCGGCCGCCGCGATGAGGCTGAGCGCTCGGCCCAAGGCGAGGCAGTCTTTCGGGAGATAGAAGGGCCTGCCCTTGCCGAGGAAGCGGTCGAAGGCTTCCTGCTTGGTGCGCACGATCTTGCGCCGCGCCAGCTCGTCGGCGATGTGGGGACGGCCGATGCGGTTCGAGCCGGCCGCGGCCTCGATCGCGTCCAGGTCCAGGTCGATGCCGTCGCTTTTGAACAACTCGACGATGCGGCGGTTACGGTCCACCCGGGCTTGCGCGAGTTCGGCGAGGGCCTCCTGGATGTCGGCCCGCCCCTCGTCGATGCCGAGACCGAGAAGATGGAACTCGCCGGGGTCGAACTCGATCTCGATTTCAACGCCGGGCACGAAGGCGATGCCGACTTCTCCGGCCCTGCGGCGAGCTTCAGCGACGCCCTCGACCGTGTCGTGGTCGGTGAGCGCGAGCGCCCTGATGCCGACTTTTTTCGCATGATCGATGAGGGCGGTCGGCGAGAGCGCCCCGTCGGATGCGGTGGAGTGGGTGTGAAGGTCGATCATTGGGCGCTTAACGGGCCGAGGCCCCGCTCGCCGAAGGCGAAAACCGGTACCGCGCCCTTCAGCGCCGCGGAAACCTCGCCGGCGAAGGCCCGGAGGATCGCGTCGCTCAAAGGGCGGACATGGGCTTCGCTGGGGGCTCGCGCCAAGGTATAGAGCTGCACGGCTTCGATCCTTGCGCCCGATCCGAGGAGTCCCGCCAGGCGAGCGGCGTACGCCTTCGCGTCGCCGGGGACGGGAGCGATTCCGCCCAGCGCGCAGAGCATGGTTTGAATCGTGACGGGAGTCGAGCGCGCGAAGGAAGCCAGGGCGCCGAGGATTTCGTCCAGCGCGAAGCGCGAGCGCGACATGGCCGAGAACCAGTCCTGGTTCCAGCCGTCGAGCTTCGCCCAGATCCGCAGCGGCTGCGCCTGGGCGAATTCCGCGAGGGCGCGGCATGTCGCGGCGTCCAGGAAGCCCGTTCCGTTCGTGATGATGACGATGGGCGCCTCGCCGAGCACATCCGGATGGGCTCGGCGTGCTTCGGCGCAAATCTCAAGCGCCTCGGCCAGATGGGGCGAGAGGGTCGGCTCGCCGTTTCCCGAAACGCAGAGGTCGCGGACGGGTTCGGGATACCAGTCCTCGGCGTACCCTTCTACACAGAATGCCTCCAGCTCGTCGGCGAGCGCCGCGGCCGAGAAGTTTCCGCCGCCTTCGAAGGGCTTCACCTCGCAGTAGGGGCAGTCGAAATTGCAGCGCTTGCGGTCGGGAAAGAGGTTGACGCCGACGGAGAGACCGCCCGAACGCCGGGAGGATACTGGATAGACGAGGGAAGTCTGCCTCGCGCCTCGATCATGGACGGAAACGCTTTTCGCATTCATTGTAGTGCGCCCATAGTAGCGCGAAAATGAAAAAATATGCAATATTGCCGGATTTTCAACCGCTTATATTGACACGAAAGGGCGGATGTGTTTCTATCGATAACATCATGAACCGCACGGAACGCGCAGCCGTCAGGCTGACCGCCCTCCATCATCATCACGGCCATCATCTCGGAAGGCCGGGGTCGCGTAGGGCTTAATCCCATGCGGGGATAAAGCAGTCTATGAGAAACGCCGGCTGGCCGAAGCCGGCGTTTTTATTTGGCGGATCGCGGCCCACACCGCGTTTCCCTCCAAGGCGCCGGACAGCGAGCCGGCGCGGCGAAAGGGAGATGTACCATGAAGAACGCGGAAACAACGCTGAGGCTCGGCCTTCCCAAGGGAAGGATGCAGGGCCAAGTGATCCAGCTCATGTCGGACGCGGGCCTCCCCGTCAGCGTCGACGAGCGGGGCTATCGCCCCAAGGTCGGCAACGGTTCGAACTACGCCGCCGGCGACGCCTCGCTACGCTGGGAGGCGAAACTCCTCAAGCCGCAGAATATCGTCGAAATGCTCGCCTCCGGCAGCCGCGACATCGGCTTCGCGGGGGCCGACTGGGTCAAGGAGCTCGACGCGGACCTGGTCGAGCTCTTCGATACGGCCCTGGACCCGGTCAGCGTGGTCGTGGCCGCGCCCGAGGCCCTCATGAACACCATCGGCTCCCTGGATGCTCCGAAGGTCTCCTGGGCCGAAGCCTGCGGGCGGGCGCCCATCATAGCCTCGGAATATGAGACCATCGCCCGGAAATGGATGAAGAAGCGCATTCCCGGCGCGGCCTTCATTCGCTCCTACGGCGCGACGGAAGTATTCCCGCCCGAGGACGCCGATCTCATCGTCGACAACTGCGCCACCGGCGGCACGCTCAAGGCCAACGGCCTCGTGATCATCGACACCGTGATGCGGAGCTCGACCCGGCTCTACGCCTCGCGCCAGGCCATGGAGAACCCCGCCAAGCGCGAGGCCGCGGACGCCCTCGTCCTCATCCTGCGGTCGGTGATGGAAGCCCGCCGCAGGGTCATGCTCGAGGTGAACGTCGCCAAGGCCAGCCTGGAGGCTGTCATCGCCATCCTGCCCTGCCTGCGTTCGCCCACCCTCTCGCCGCTCAACGGAGGCGAGGACTTCGCCGTGCGCGTCGCGGCGCCGCGCGACCAGCTCGCGACTCTGATCCCCGAGATCAAGCGGCGCGGCGGCACCGACATCGTCGTCACCCAGCTCAGCCAGCTGGTCCCCTGATGGGCGCCGCCATGGAACGCAGCGACTGGTTCAAGCTGGACGCCAACGAGGGCGTCTGCGCGCTGGACGCTGGGCAGCTTGCCCGCGTGCTCTCGCCCGAAGTGGCCCGGCGCTATCCCCGCGCCGACCTCCTCGAACGCGACCTCGCCGCGTATTTTGGCGTGGACCCGCGCCAGGTCATCGCGACGGCGGGCGCGGACGACGCGATCGAACGGGCGTTCAGGGCTCTCGCGGGCGCGGGATCCTCAGTGCTCACGACCGCGCCGGGCTTCGTCGAATTCCTGGACGCGGCCAAGCGCGCCGAGTCGGCTTTCCTTGCCGTGCGCAAAAGGCCAGGAGCCGATTTCCCTACCGAGGAATTCCGCAGACGCATCGCCGCCGAGAAGCCGGCGCTCGCCATCGTGGCCACGCCCGACAACCCGGCCGGGACGATGCTCTCCCTGGACGATTTCGCGCGCGTCGCCGAAACCTGCCGGGCGTCGGGAAGCGTCTTCCTCCTCGACGTGACCTATCTCGATTTCGCCGACGATAGAAGGATTTTCCAGCAGGCGCTCGCCACGCCCGGGGTCCTCCTCACCGGGAGCTTTTCGAAATCGCGCGGTCTCGCGGGATTCCGCGCGGGCTGGGCGATGACGGGCCCCGGAGACGCGGCGCTCATCGACAAGCTCAGGGAGGCGGGGCCGCCCTACTCCCTCTCCTCGCCCGCCATCGAGGCCGCGCGGCTGGCGCTCGCCGAGTGCGAGGGCAGCTATAGGAATTTCGTGAAGCGGATCCGCCTGGAGAGAATCCTGCTCGAGAAGGCCCTGGCCGCGCTCGGAGCAAAGACCTGGCCCTCGCAGGCGAACTTCGTGAGCGCGACGGTGCCGGACGCGGCCGCCTTCGTCGCCGCGCTGCGGAAGGAAGGCATACTCATTCGCTGCTGGCCCGGCAACCCCGAAGCCGAAGGGCTCGTGCGCATAACCTGCCCCGGCGACGAAGCCGGGTTCACGCGGCTCCAGGACGCTCTGTCCCGGATGGAGGCTCTATCATGGAAAAAATGAAGAATGTTTTGGAAGCGGCCGGATCGACGGAGACGACGATCGTCGTCAAGCGCGCGAGCAGGGAGACGGACATCGCCTGCGAGCTTCGCCTTGAACCCGGCGCTCTTTCCATCGCGACGGGGGTGGGGTTCCTCGACCACCTGCTGACGAGCCTCGCCTGCCACGCGGGCTGGAGCCTCAAACTGGCCTGCCGCGGCGACCTCGTCGTGGACGACCACCACAGCGTCGAGGACTGCGCCATCGTCCTGGGCGTCGCGCTCAAGGAAGCCCTGGCCTGCCGCGGCGCGATACGGCGCTTCGGCTCGGCCTTCGCCCCGCTGGACGAAGCCCTCGCCCGCGCCGTCGTCGACGTGTCGGGCAGGGCCTTCTGCGACGTGTCGCTCCAGCTCGAGCGGGAGATGATCGGCGACCTGGCCGCCGAGAATGTCGGACACTTTTTGGCGAGCTTGGCGGCGAACGCAGGGATCACCCTCCACGTCGACGTCCTGAAGGGCGCGAACGACCACCATAAGGCGGAGGCCGCCTTCAAAGCCCTGGCGCTCGCCCTGCGCGAGGCGCTCGCGATCATGCCGGGCGCAGGCGTGGCCGAGGCTGGCGCGGCAGGCGGCGGTACAGCGAGCGGCAGCCCCGCGAGCACGAAGGGCAAGCCCGTCCTGACCGTGGAGCGAATCGCTCCCGCGGCGGCGGGGGGCGGCGCATGAGCGATCTCGAACTCGCCATCGCCGCCACGGGCGCGGCCAACCTCGCCTCGGTGGAGGCCATGTGCGCGCGCGCCGGGGTCCGCCCGGTGATCACCGACGATCCGGAAGTCCTTTACCGCGCCTCGAAGGCCCTGCTGCCGGGCGTGGGGGCCTTCGGAGCGGCCATGGCGCGCCTCCGGGCGTCGGGCCTCGACAAGGCGCTCGCGGCCCGCGTCGCCGAGGGGCTTCCCACGATGGGAATCTGCCTTGGCATGCAGATGTTCTTCGACTCGAGCGCGGAGACGCCGGGCGTGGCGGGCATCGGCGCCCTGCGCTGCGCCGTCGGGCGCTTCGACACGACCCTCCCCCTGCCCCAGCTCGGCTGGAACAGGGTCGTCCCCGCCGTTGGCGACCGCTTTCTCCGCCCGGGCTGGGCCTACTTCGCGAACTCCTACCGAGTATCGAAAGCGCCCGCCGGCTATTCCGAGGCCCGCTGCGACTACGGAGAGTCTTTCGCGGCCGCGATCGAGGGCCGTTTCGATCTTGAAACGGGGATACCGGCCCTCCTCCTCTGCCAGTTCCATCCCGAGCTGTCAGGCGCCTGGGGGCTCGATCTCTTCAAGCGCTGGATGGGGCTGCCGGGCCTCTCCGCGCCGCCCGTGGAAAGGCCTTCTGCGGACGGCGCAGCGCCCCGAGGCGAAATGCCCCGGGGCACGGCCACCCGCGTGATTCCCTGCCTGGATATCAAAGGCGGACGGGTCGTGAAAGGCGTGCGCTTTGAAAACCTCGTGGATTCCGGCGATCCGGCCGCCCTCGCCGCGCGCTACGAAACCGAGGGCGCCGACGAAATCGCCCTCCTCGACATCAGCGCGACGCTGGAGGAGCGGAAGACCGCGCTCGAAGCCGTCGCCGCCGTGCGGAAGGCCGTCTCGATCCCCGTTTCGGTGGGCGGCGGCGTGCGCGGCGTCGAGGACGCGGCGCGCCTCCTCAACGCGGGCGCGGACCGCGTGGCGGTGAACAGCGCCGCGGTGCGCGATCCGGGGCTCGTTTCGGCGCTCGCCGAACGTTTCGGCGTGCAGTGCGTGATCGCGGCGATCGACGCGCGGCGCCTGCCGGGGCCGCAGCCCCGCTGGGAAATCGTCATCGAGGCGGGCAAGACGCAGACCGGCCTGGACGCCGTGGAGTGGGCGCGCCGATGCGCCTCCCTGGGCGCCGGGGAAATCCTCCTGACGTCCATCGACCGGGACGGCACGGGGCTCGGCTACGACGCGGAACTCGTGGCCGCCGTAGCCGCGGCCGCGCCGATTCCCGTCGTCGCGTCCGGCGGCGCCACGAAACCCCGGCACTTCCTCGACGGCGTCGCCGCGGGAGCCGGGGCCGTCCTGGGCGCGGGCGCCTTCCATCGCGGAGAACTGGCGATCGCCGAGGTGAAACGTTATCTTTCAGAACGCGGAGTGGAGGTGAGGCTATGATCGTTCCAAGCATCGACATCCTCGACGGAAAGGCCGTCCAGCTGCGGGGCGGGCGCCACCCCATGATCGAGGTCGGCGACCCCGAAAAACTCGCCGAAACCCTCTCCCGGGCCGGCGAGATCGCCGTGGTGGACCTGAACGCCGCCCTGGGCAAAGGCTCCAGCAAGGAGCTCGTCCTCAAGCTCGTGAAGCGTTACGCATGCAGGGTCGGCGGCGGCATCCGAAGCCGCGAACTCGCCCTCGAATACCTCGACGCGGGCGCCCGGGCGGTCATGATCGGCACGAAAGCCACCCCCGAATTCCTCTCGGGGCTCCCCCGGGAGCGCCTGATCGCCGCCCTGGACACCAACAAGGGCACCATCATGGTCGAAGGCTGGACGAAGGCCACCGACCAGGAGCTCTTCGCGCGGATCGAAGCCCTCAAGCCCTATGTCGGCGGATTCCTCGTCACGACGATCGACCGCGAGGGCGAGATGAACGGCTTCGATTTCGAGCGGGCGCGGGCGATCGTCGACGCGGCCAAAGGTTCGCGCGTCACGTTCGCGGGCGGCGCCTCCGGCGGCGAGGAAGGAATCGAACAGATCGGCCGCCTCGACGCCATGGGCGCCGACGTGCAAGCGGGCACGGCGATCGCCACGGGAGCCTTGAGCCTCGCGGCCGCCTTTTCGGCTCCCATGAAAACCGATCGTCCCGACGGGCTCTGGGCTACGGCCGTCTGCGACGAGGGCGGGCGCTTCCTGGGCCTCGTCTATTCCGATCTCGAAAGCCTGGAGGCTTCCTTCAAATCGGGGCGCGGCGTCTACAAGTCTCGAAAGCGGGGGCTCTGGGTCAAGGGCGAATCCTCGGGCAACGGCCAGCGGCTCATCAGGGCCGACCTGGATTGCGACCGCGACTGCATACGCTTCACCGTCCGCCAGGAGGGGCGCGGCTTCTGCCACCTCGACCGGCAGACTTGCTTCGACGACGGCTACGGCATCGAAAAGCTTTCGCGCACCGTGGCCGCGCGCCTGAAGGACGCTCCGGAGGGCTCGTACACGCGGAGGCTCTTCAGCGACTCGGGACTTTTGGCCTCCAAGCTGCGAGAGGAGGCCGATGAGCTCGCCGTCACCACGAACGCCGCCGACGCCGCCTTCGAGGCGGCGGACGTGGTCTATTTCGCCATGGTTAAGGCGCTGCGCGAGGGAGCTTCCCTGGCCGACATCGAACGCGAGCTTGAGCGGCGGTCCTACAAGGTGCAGCGCAGGCCCGGCAACGCCAAGCCCGGCTACGACGCTTCCGATGGAGGTTCGGCATGGACCGGCATACACTGAGAAGGATAGGTCCGGACGAGATTCCGAGCCCGCAGGCGAGACTCTTCGATGCCCAGGTCGACGGAACGGCCGCCCAAGCCATCGAGGATGTGCGCCGGGAGGGAGCAGCGGGGTTGCGCCGGTGGGCCGAGAAGCTCGGAGAGCTTGCTCCGGGAGAATCGCTCGTCATCGACAGGAAAGGCCTTGAGGAGGCGAAACGCCGCGTCGACGCCCGGACGCTCGGGCTGCTCGAGCGCGCGCGAGGCCGCATCGCGGCCTTCGCGGCCGCCCAGCGCTCCTGCCTCGGCGACCTCGACATCCCCGTGCCGGGCGGCCGCGCCGGGCACGACTTCGTGCCCGTCGCGCGCGCGGGCTGCTATGTCCCCGGCGGGCGCTATCCCCTGCCCTCCACCGCCCTCATGACCGTGACGCCCGCCGTGGCCGCCGGCGTGCCC
>MTLD01001893.1_pt1 | contig 15262 bp, 11 predicted proteins | sample 1982471 | NCBI WGS metagenome assembly MTLD01 (sample SAMN05712604, study PRJNA340218) | biofilm metagenome | isolation source: sample SPM anode biofilm adapted to -50 mV | place: USA | collected 2012-02-03
GGCGGACCACTGGAGGAACTCGCGGCGGGAGACGGTCATGGGAACCTCCGGAACCGGGTGGAAGGTTGAAGCCTCGTGAAATTATGTATACTCCCTTGGCTCCCGCAACATCTTTCCCCGGATCCCCCATGACCGCCGCCTCCTCCGGCCCCGCCCGCCTCCTGCGCCGCTTGGTGCTCCTCGAACCGGGAGAAGGCCCCCTGCTCGCAGCGGCCACGGCCTACTTCGGGTGCCTCATGGCGGGCTACTACCTGCTGCGGCCCGTGCGGGAGGCCTTCGGCATCGCCCGGGGCGCCGACAAGCTGCCCTGGCTCATGACGGGCACCCTCCTGGCGATGCTCCTGGTGAACCCAACCTTCGCGGCCCTGGTGTCCCGCTTCCCACGCCGGCGTTTCATCCCCTGGACGTACCGCTTCTTTGCCCTGAACCTCCTGCTGTTCGCCGCGCTGTTCCGCTGGCGGGCCGGGCATGGCGCGGCCCTGGGCTACGTCTTCTATGTCTGGCTCTCGGTCTTCAACCTCTTCGTCGTGAGCGTGTTCTGGGGCTTCCTCACGGACCTCCTGCACGAGGCGCAGGCCAAGCGCCTCTTCGGCTTCATCGCCATGGGGGGGACGGTGGGCGCCATTGCCGGGGCCGGCCTCACGGAGGCCCTGAGCCGGGGGCAGGCCTTCGGCTGGCCGCTCCCCTTCGCCCTGGGCCCCGGAGGGCTCATGCTCGTCTCCGCCGCCTTCCTGGAACTGGCGGCCCAGTGCGCCCTGGCCCTGGCCCGGCGCTTCCACCTGGGCACCACCGCGGGGGCGCCCGCGGAGCCCGGCCCCGGCGCCTGGGAGGGCCTGCGCCTGGTGGCGCGCTCACGCTACCTGCAGCTCATGGGCGGCTACATGCTGCTCTACACCATCACCTCCACCTTCCTCTACCTGGCCCAGGGCGCCATCGTGGCGCAGGCCTTCGCCAACCGCGCGGCGCGCACCGCCGCCTTCGCGCGGCTGGACCTGTGGACGAACCTGCTGACGCTGGCGGGCCAGGTCTTCCTCACGGGCCGCGTGCTGCAGCGCTTCCGCATGACCGGCATCCTCCTCGTGCTGCCCATCCTCACCCTGCTGGGCTTCGGGGGCCTCTGGGCCCTGCCCACCTTCGGGATGCTGGCCCTGGTGCAGGTCTCCCGCCGCGGCCTCCACTACGCCCTGGACCGGCCCGCCCGCGAAATCCTCTACATCCCCCTGGGCCCCGAGGAGAAGTACAAGAGCAAGCCCTTCCTCGACACCTTCGTCTACCGCACCGGCGATCTGCTGGGCGTGTGGGCCCCGACCGCCCTGGCCCTCATAGCCATCCCCGCGGCCCCCGCGGCCATGGCCGTCTCCGCCGCCTGGTTCGGCACGGCCGCGGCCCTGGGGCGGTGGAACCGGCGGGTGGCGGGTTGATTCAGGCCCGCTCGATCCGGGCGATGAAGCAGGCCGCTTCGAGGTTCTGCACGGCGAGGAAGGCGATCCGAGGGTCCTGGAACAGGGCTTCGATGACCGCCTCGGGAGACGGGTCCCCCAGTCGTACGTTCACGATGGCCGAGCCATCGGCAAAGTGCCCCCTGAGCGCCATGGGCAGCCCGCGCAGGTCTTCCGGGAAGCCTGGCCCCCGGAAGGGCTCGCAGGGGGCTTCGTGGATGAAGACGGGGCCCACCACGGGCACCTGCTCCGGCTCCGGGTAGGGGTTGTAGCTCAGGAGCAGCCGCCGCTCGCCTTCGCGGGTGCGGCGCAGGCAGGCGCGGCAGGGGCCGTAGCCCTCGGGGCCGGCCACGCGCACCTGGACCAGATGCCCGAAGCCGGGGGAGAGCCGCGTGCGGCGGGCCTCCTCGGCCACGACGTCAGGGATGGGAACCACTCGGAAGCTCAAGGTCACCTCGGGAAGGTCACGTCCGTGACGCCTCCCAGGGTGGAATCGCCGGCAGGGCCGGGCGACCCGCTTCTTGCGGCGATCGTTCCGGGTTCAGGGGCCGTCGGCGATGAGCACGGCGGGCACGAAGGGCAGATCCGCGGCCTCAGCGGGGGTCTTCATGCCCCAGAGGGCCAGGCGGTCCGCGTAGGGCGCCCACAGCTCCGGCATCGCCTTCACGGCCCTGAGGGGGGGGTGGAGCCACAGGGCCGCGGGCAGGTCGGCCAGCTCCTCCGCTGAGAGCGCCAGCGCCTCGTCCGTCTCCCAGAGGAAACCGCAGCGCGCCGACTCGCAGGCGGCCCAGAGCTGCAGCACCTCGCTGTGCTCGAAGCTGCTGAACAGCACGCGGTCGAGCGCCTCGGCGGCTTCCACCGTGGCCAGGGCCTGCTGCCAGCCCGGTTCGCCCTTCAGCTCCACGTTGATGAGCTTCGCGGGCAGGTCCAGCGCGTCCGCCAGGCGGGGCAGGGGCTCGCCGTTCTTCAGGGCCGGCAGTTCCGCGGCCTTCAGCTGGCGGAGGATCCCCGATCCGTTCGCCGTGCGGGCAAGGTCGTCGTCGTGCAGCACCGCGCACACGCCATCCCGGGTGGGCTGCACGTCCAGCTCGAAGCCGTCCATGCCCGCCGCCAGCGCAGCCCGGAAGGCCTCCAGGGAGTTCTCCAGGTGCTTCGACGAGTAGCCCCGGTGGCCGAGGAGGAGGGGACGAGCGGGGGACATGACGGCTCCAGGCAGTGGTTCGATTCTGCCTGCAAACGGCATGGCCAATGGGCGGGATTCCGTCCATTGGCCGCTCCCGAGGACGGGGGCCAGCCGCGGGCCACGCCAGGAGCCCGCTGAAGGGGCAACCCTTCGCGGGATCTTGCTCTAGTCCGAAGGATCGAGGTCGACTTGAAACATTATTGATTGATTTAAAATGAGTTAAATTCAAATAGGGCGCCCCGGGCGGCAATTTACATGCATGAAGATTGAGACGCCATATACTCGGCGTTCCAGGGCTGCTTCGCGGGATCACCCGATGCCGTATTCAAGGTCCACAGAACGCTGGTCGGGTCCGGATTTCAAACTCCTGTTCGAATCCGTGCCGGGACTCTACCTGGTGCTCGACCTCGACCTGAGCATCGTGGCCGTCAGCGAAGCCTACCTGGCGGCCACGCTCACGCGGCGGGAGGGGATCCTGGGCCGGAACATCTTCGAGGTGTTCCCGGACAATCCCCTTGACCCTGATGCAACGGGGGTGGCCAACCTCAGCGCCTCCCTGCAACGGGTCCTCGACCACGGGCGCTCCGACACCATGGCGGTCCAGAAATACGACATCCAGCTCCCGAGTTCCCTGGGAGGCGGCTTCGAGGAGCGGTACTGGAGCCCCGTGAACTCGCCGGTCCTGGGAACCGACGGGAGGTTGCGTTTCATCGTCCACCGGGTGGAGGACGTCACCGAGTTCGTGCGGTTGCAGGAGGCCCACCGGGCCCAGGGCGCGCTGACGAGCGGCTGGATGGACCGGGCCGCGCGGATGGAGGCGGAGGTGTTCCGGCGGGCCCAGGAACTCCAGGAGACGAACCGGCAGCTCCGTGAGCTCCAGGCGGAGCTGGAGTTCCGTGTCCAGGAGCGGACGAATGAGCTCCAGCAGGCCCTCGAGGCGCTCCGGACCAGCGAGGAGCACCTGCGGCAGGCGCAGAAGATGGAGGCGGTGGGCCGCCTGGCCGGGGGCATCGCGCACGACTTCAACAACCTGCTCACGGTGGTCCTCAGCGGGGCCGAGCGGCTGGAGCAGAAGCACGGCTCTGACCGCAACCTGGAGGCGATCCAGCACGCCGCCGAACGGGCCGCGCGCCTGACCGGCCAGCTCCTGGCCTTCAGCCGCCAGCAGCTCCTGGTGCCTCGAACCCTGGACCTTGATGTGATTCTCGAAGGACTCCATCCAATCCTGGACAGGGTCCTGGGCGAGGACATCGACTTGGTGGTCCGCCGCACCCCTCACTTGCGGAAGGTATTCGCAGACCAGGGCCAGATCGAGCAGGTGATCATGAACCTGGTGGTGAACGCGCGGGACGCGATGCCGGAAGGCGGGAAACTCACCCTCGAAACCGCGAATGTGGATCTGGACGACCGGTACGCTCAGGGCCACCCGGGCGTGAGCCCGGGTCCCCATGTGATGCTGGCGGCGAGCGATACGGGATTCGGGATGGATCCGGCGACCCAGGCGCGAGTCTTCGACCCCTTCTTCACGACCAAGGCCCGCGGCAAGGGGACCGGCCTCGGGCTGGCCACGGTCTTCGGCATCGTGAACCAGAGCGGTGGCCACATCTGGCTCTACAGCGAGGTCGGGATCGGAACGACCTTCAAGGTCTATTTCCCAGAGGTTCTCGTTGACGGTCAGACGAGCTCGCCCGAACTGGAACCCGCCGCGGTGCTGGATGAGGGAGGGGATGAAACGGTGCTCCTGGTGGAGGATGAGGAGCAGGTCCGTCTCATGGCGGCGGAGACCTTGAGAGGCGCGGGCTACACGGTCCTCGAGGCCCAGAACGGGGACGAGGCCCTCGGGGTCTGCACCCGATACCGGAACAGGATCGACCTGATGCTCACGGATGTGATCATGCCTGGGATGAGCGGGCGGCGCGTCTCCGACGTCGCGACCTCCATCCGCTCCGACCTCGCGGTCCTGTTCATGTCGGGCTACACGGACGAGGCCATCCTGCGCCACGGCGTGATCGAGGCCAACATCCCCTTCCTCCAGAAGCCCTTCACCCCCTCCCGACTGCGGATGAAAGTCCGGGAGGTCCTGGGACGGTCGCAGCGCCATGCATGAGACTTGGCGATCCTCCCGTCCCACCCCCTCCCGCGATGATCCAGGCGGGGAGGCCAGGGAGGGGCCCCCTCCGCCTCGGGAGTGGCTGGACCTGTTCCCGCATCCCATCTGGACGGCTGATCCGGAGGGCCGCTGGAAGGATTTCAACCGGGGCTGGTTCGCCTTCACCGGACGGAGTCCGGCCCAGGAAGCAGATGGGGGGTGGCTGCAGGGACTGCACCCGGAAGACCAGGAGCGGGCCACCCTCGCCTTCCAGCGCGGCTTCCGGATGCGAGCCCCCTTCCATCAGGAATTCAGGCTCAAGCACGCCGATGGCAGCTTCCATTGGGTGGAGAACCACGTCAGCCCCCTGCACGATCCTGACGGAGGCTGCACCGGCTACCTGGGCTCCTGCTACGACCTGTCCGCCGCCAGGATGGTCGAGGGTCGGGCCCTGCGATTGGGCCAGCTCTACGAGGCGCTCTGCCGCATCACCCGCATCGGGAAATTCAGCCCGGGGAAGGAGGTGCTTTTCGAATCGTCCTGTCGCGTCGTGGTTGAAACCGGACGGTTCTCCCTCGCCTGGATCGGCCTAGTGGATCCGATGTCGGGCGAGATCTCACCGGTGGCTGTCCATGGAAGCGTCCCGGGCCTGGAGGGAGACGAGATTCGGGCACGGCTGGAGGAAACCCACCTGACCACGGATCCCGATGTGCCTGGTGGGCGGGGGCTGGTGGGACAGGCCTGCCGGGAGGCTCGATTCGCCTTCAGCAACGACATCCAGTCCGATCCGCGGATGCGCCCCTGGCAGGCGCTGGCGGAGACCTGGGGGATCCGGGGATCGGCCGCCTTCCCGCTGATCGTGCGGGGGCAGGTTCGAGGTGCGCTGGCCATCTACGCGATCGAGGCGGGTGCCTTCGACTCGGAAGTGATGGATCTGCTCGATCGCGTGACGGAGGACATTTCGCTGGCCATTGAGCGGCTGGAACAGAGCCGCCGCTGGTCTGAAGTGGAAGGCCGGCTCCGGATCTCGGAGCGCCTCTTTTCCGCGACGCTCGACAGCCTTTCCGCTGCCATCGCCATCCTGGACGAAAAGGGCCGGATTCTGGCTGTCAACGCGGCCTGGCTGGATTTCCAGGATGCCGGGAATCCACTGGTGCACGGGCGATCGCCGGGAGAGGACTATCGGGCCGTCTGTTCATCCTTCCTGGACCAGGACGGACCCCTGGCGACCTTTGTCCTCGGGGTTCTCGAAGTGATCGAGGGGGGGCAGGAGCGGTTCACGGGGGACTACCCGGTGGTGGGAACCGGAACCTCCCACTGGTACGCCGCGACGGTGCAGCGCTTCTCCCTTGAAGGGCTGAACCGAACCGTCGTAGCCCACCGAGAGGTCACGGACCGAAAGCAGGTGGAGGACCGCCTCCGGCACAGCGAACTGCTGTTCCGGATGATCACAGAGAATGCCCAGGATCTGGTGGCGCTGCTCGATGGGGAAGGGCGTTGTCTCTATGCGGGGGCTTCTCACCTATCCCTCCTGGGCTTTACGATGTCGGACCTCATCACCATGAATCCCCTTGAGATCGTGGCCGAGCCTGATCGCGATCGGATGGCTGGGATCCTTCGTGGGATCGCCGAGGGGTCGCTGGATGCGGCCATCACCGAATACCAACTGGTAAGGAAGGATGGGAGCCATATCCCCGTGGAGTCTCGGATCACCGCCATCCGGGATGCCCCGGACGGGGGCACCAGCATCCTGGTGGTCGCCCGCGACATCAGCGAACGGCTGGCCGCGGAGCAGGACCGCCGCCGGATGGAGGCCGAACTGAGCCAGGCCCAGAAGCTCGAATCCATCGGTCAGCTGGCGGCCGGGATCGCCCATGAGATCAATACCCCCACTCAGTACATCGGCGACAACCTCCACTTCATCGCCGACGGCCTCCGGGACTTGGAGGGCCTGATGGACCTTCTGATCGCCCTGGGGCCGGGCGCGCCGGAGAAGGATCCGGACCTGCAGGCCCTGCGCGAACGCATGGCCGCCGCGGATCTGGACTACCTCCGGGCGGAGCTGCCCAAGGCGGCCGAACAGTCGCTGGAGGGCGTGGCAAGGGTGAGCAAGATCGTGAATGCCATGAAGGAGTTCTCCCACCCCGAGAGCGAGGAGAAGATCATGGCCGACCTGAATCGGGCCATCGAGAGCACCGTGGCCATTTCCCGGAACGAGTGGAAGTACGTCGCGGACCTGGAACTGGATCTGGACCCGGGGCTCCAGGCCGTTCCCTGCCATCCAGGGGGGATCAACCAGGTGGTGTTGAACCTGGTCGTGAACGCGGCCCAGGCCATCGGCGAGGTGGTCGGCCACTCCGGGGGAAAGGGCCGGATCACGGTGCGGACCCGGACCGAAGGCTCCTGGGCCGTGATCCAGGTGGAAGACACGGGCCCCGGGATTCCCGAGGCCGTCCAGGCCCGGATCTTCGATCCCTTCTTCACCACCAAGGGCGTGGGGAAGGGCTCGGGCCAGGGTCTGTCCATCGCCCGGTCCGTGGTGGTGGACAAGCATGGGGGAACCCTCACATTCGATACCCAGCCCGGTCAGGGCACCCTCTTTACCGTCCGCCTGCCCCTCGCCCCCGGGGTGCGGGCCGATCCGTGAGGGGGCCGTCAGAACCGATGGCCGTCAGGCCCTCTGCTGGCCACTCCCATGAGGTGAACCCGTGAGTCCGAAAATCCTGCTCGTCGACGATGATGAGAACGTGCTGGCCGGTTACCACCGGGTCCTCCGCAAGGCGTTCGACCTGGATGTGGCCCTGGGAGGACCGCAGGCCCTCCAGGCCATGGAGCACCACGGTCCCTACGCCGTGGTGGTGGCCGACATGCAGATGCCCGGGATGAACGGCGTGGAACTGCTCCAGAAGGTCCGCGAGGGCTGGCCCGGCGCGATCCGGCTCATGCTCACGGGGAACCAGGACCAGCGGACCGCCATCGAGGCCATCAATCATGGCCGGGTGTTCCGGTTTCTCACCAAGCCCTGCTCCCCAGAGGACCTCGCCGCCATGCTCAAGACGGCCCTCCGCCAGCACCAGCTGGAGAATGCGGAGCGCGAGCTTCTGGATCAGACCCTCACGGGAAGCCTGAAGGTACTCATGGAGATCCTTTCCGTGGTGGATCCGCACGCCTTCGGCCGGGCGGAGATCCTCCGCCAGCGGGCGGTGGAGATCGCCGTCGCCCTGGGAGTGGAGCAGACCTGGGAGATCGGAGTGGCCGCCATGATGGCGCCGCTCGGGCTTGTGACCATACCGCCTGCACTCGCAGCCAAAGGCCGCAGCGGGGAGCCCCTGACCGTGGAGGAACGTGACACCCTGCGGCGCGTGCCCGAGTTCGGGGCTCAACTCCTGGCTCGGATCCCGCGCCTGGAAGCCGTCGCCGGGATCGTGAGGTATCAGCACAAGAGCTACGCCGGGGCAGGTTATCCGGTGGATGAGGTGAAGGGCGAAGCCATTCCGCTCGGCGCGCGGATCCTGAGGGTCCTGGATGACTTCCAGGAGATCGAGGAGCGCCGGGGCTCTCGTCTGGTGGCCATGGAGCAGATGAAACTTCGTCGGGGATGGTACGACCCGCGTGTCCTCCAGGTGCTGGAGGGCCTCTACAGCGAGCTCAGCCAGGCTCAGGATCTGGAAGCCCCGCGGGCGGTGGCTGTGAAGGACCTGGAGCCTGGTGCCCTGCTGGCGGCGGACGTGAAGACCAGCAAGGGGATGCTCGTGGTGGCGGAAGGCACTCGCCTCCTGCCTTCCCATGTGGAGAAGCTCCAGAACTTCTCACGGCTCATCGGCCTGGCGGAACCCTTGTACATCAAAGGTTGACCCTGCTTCCCGGGGGAGGCCGATCAGATCACCTTGCCTGGATTGAAGATCCCATCCGGATCCAGGGCCCGCTTGAGGGCGCGCAGGGTATCGACGTGCCCCGGCTCGGCGAGGGCGAGAAAGGCGTCGCGCTTGGCGAGGCCGATGCCGTGCTCGCCGCTGAGCGTGCCGCCCAGCTCCACCGCCAGGCGGAAGAGGGTGCCGAGCTGGGCCTCCAGCTCCTCCTTCGGCGTCTCGCCGGCGGCGAGGAGGTTCACGTGCAGGTTGCCGTCGCCCAGGTGGCCGTAGCTGACGGAGGGGATGCCGCTGGCCTCCAGCCGCTCGAAGAACTCGCGCAGGCGGCTGCGGGGCACCACGATGTCCTCGCTCACCTTCTTCGGGTAGCGCTCCTTGAGGAAGGCGCTGGTGACGCGGCGGACGGCCCAGATGGCATTGCGCTGACGGGCGTCGGAGGCGATCTCCAGGCCCTCGGCCACGGGGCCCAGCAGGTCCGCCAGGGCCTCCAGGAAGGCATCCGAGGTGCAGCCCCGCTCGTCGAATTCCAGGATGGCCAGGGCCTCACCGGGCAGGCGGCGGGCCTCCTCGGGGCCGTGGGCACGCAGATCCGCCAGCACGGCGGGATCGAAGAACTCGAAGGCGCTGGGCAGGAAGCCCGCGGCGGAGAGGCGGCCCGGCAGGTCCAGCAGGTCCATCCAGCGTTTCACGGGGAGGAGCAGGGTGGCGTACTCACGAGGCTGCGGGGTGAGGCGGAGGGTGGCGCCGATGATGAGGCCGAAGATCCCCTCGCTGCCCACCAGGAGCTGGCCCAGGCTGGGGCCGGTGTTGGCCTTCACGCTGCGGATGCCGAAGCGGTGGATCTCGCCGTCGGCCAGGAGGGCCTCGAGGCCCAGCACCCAGTGGCGTGTCATGCCGTACTTGCAGGCGTTGGGACCGCCCGCGTTCGTGGCCAGGGTGCCGCCCAGGGCGCAGCTCTCCCAGGAATTGGGATCCGGGGGGTAGAAGAGGCCCGCCTCGGCCGCCGCGGCCTTCACGTCTCGCAGGAGGGCGCTGGCGGGGGCCGTGAGGCTCAGATCCTGGGGCGAGACCTGGATGGATCCGGGCCAGGCAGAGAGGTCCACCACCACGGTGCGGTCCGTGGGCACGCAACCGCCCGCCTTCCCGGTGCCGGCGCCCCGGGGCACCAGGCCAAAGCCCTCGGCTTTCGCGAGGCGCACCAGCTCCCGCAGGGCCGCGGGTCCCCGGGGCCGGACCACGGCCAGGGGTGCGCAGCCCACGACGTGGGACTCGTCATGGCGGAAGGGTTCCAGAGCCTCGGGATCGGTGAGGACGGTGGCTTCGGGCAGGCGGCGGAGGGCGTCCATGGGTGAGGCTTCCGCTCCCAGTGTGACGACATTTCATTCCTGGGGTTACCCTGGGCCCATGTCCCCCGGCCATGACCCTTCCGCCCCGCGACGCAGGCCGCCGCTCGGCCGTGCCGTGGGCGCAGCGCTGCCCTGGCTGGTGCTGGGCGTGGGGCTGGCGGCCACGGCCTGGGCCTGGTCGACGATCACCCAGCAGGAGGCGAGCTACCAGCGGGCCCGGCTGGAGGGGGCCCTGGCCCAGACCCGGGAGGGCGTGGAGCACGCCGTGGAGGAGCAGGCGCGGCTGCTGCGGGGGGCCCAGGGCCTGGCGGCCGGGCGCCCGAGGCTGGCGGCGGAGGATTGGCGGGCCTTCGTGGCCAGCCTGGACCTGGGCCGCACCTCCCCCGCCACGCGGGTGATGGGCTACTTCCCCCGGGCCTGCCTGGAGGGTGTGCGGGAGGCCACCCCCCTGCTGGAACCCGAAGCGGCAGCAGGGGGACTGGCATCCAGCGGCCGTCTCATGGCCGATCCGGATTTTCGGGCAGCCGTGGATCGCGCCCGAGACCGGGGGGAGCTGGCGGCCACGGGCCGCCTCCAGGACTCCGGCGGCGGGGGCGTCCCGGTCATCGCCCTCGTCCTGCCGGTGTTCCGGGACTTCTCGGCCCCGGATGACGCCGCCGCCCGTCGGGCGGCCTTCCAGGGCGCTGTGGTCTGCCTGGCGGAGACCTCTCAGATGTTTCGTCCCCTGTTCGGGGCCAGCCCCATCGCGGGCCTGGATGTGGAGATCTACGCGGATCCAGCCTGCGGGCGGGACACGCTCCTCTACGACCGGGATCTCTGCGTGGCCAAGGGCAGCCTCCCCATGGTCCAGCGCCCCGGGGCGCGGCGCATCCCGCTGAAGGTGGGGGGCCGGCGCTGGGAGCTGGTGGCGGGCTTCGTGCCGGAGGCGAAGGCTTCCCGCGAGGACCGGCCCCGCCTGACGGCCCTCGGGGGGGCGGCAGCCAGCCTGCTGGCCTTCGCGGTGACCCTCGTGCTGGCCCGCTCCCGGCGCCGTTCCCTGGCCCTGGCCCATCGGCTGCAGGAGAGCGAAGCGCGCTTCCGCTCCCTGGCCGACACCGCCTCCTGCGCCATCTTCACCTTCTCCGACGTGATCGAGTACATGAACGCCACCGGGGTGAAGATGGCGGGCTATCCGATGGGAGAGATCGTCGGGCAGCCCCTCTCCAAGCTGGTCCATCCCCTCGATCGGGACTGGATCCGGGGCCGGGCCGCCGCGCGGCTCCGGGGGGAGCCCATCCCGACCCGGTACGAGTTCCGCCTGCTGACGAAGGAGGGCGCCACCCGCTGGATCGACTTCACCGCCGGCACCGTCCAGGTGGGCGACCGACTCCTGGGCCTGGGCACGGCCTTCGACGTGACCGACCGCGTGGAGGCCACCGAAGCGCGCGTCGCCATGGAACGGAAGCTGCTGGAGGCCCAGAAGCTCGAAAGCCTGGGCCTGCTTGCGGGTGGCGTGGCCCATGACTTCAACAACCTGCTGACGGTCATCCAGGGGAACGCGGGCATCCTGCGGGAACTTCCGGACGATCCGGACAGGTCCGCGGCCTGCCTGCGCAACATCGAGGAGACCTGCCGGCGGGCCTCGGATCTCGTGCGTCAGATGCTCGCCTACGCCGGCCGCGGCAGGATCCACGTCCAGACCACGAGCCTCAACCAGGTGGTGCAGGAAATCGCCCAGCTGCTGACCGTCTCCATCCCCAAGGCGGTGGAACTCCGCTTCGAGCTGGCGCCGGAACTCCCCCCCATCGAGGCCGATACGGCCCAGATGCAGCAGGTGGTCATGAACCTCGTGACCAACGCGGCGGAGGCCATCGGCGAGATCCCGGGCACCATCACGCTGCGCACCGGCGGGGAGGCCCTCGACCGCGGGGCGGCCCTGGCCCTGCAGGCCTCGGAGACGCTGAAACCCGGGCCCTTCGTGTATGTGGAGGTGTCGGACACGGGATCGGGCATGGATGCCGACACCCTGGAGCGGATCTTCGATCCCTTCTTCACCACCAAGTTCACGGGGCGGGGTCTCGGCCTGGCGGCCATGCAGGGCATCGTGCGCGGGCACGGCGGAGCCGTCCGGGTCCTCAGCGCCCCCGGCAAGGGGACCGCCTTCCGCGTCTACTTCCCGGCCGGCGAGGGCATGGCGGAAGCGGCGGAGCCCGCTCCCGCTGCGCTGGACGGAGCGCCCTGGCAGGGAGAGGGCCTGGTGCTCGTGGTGGACGACGAGGAGGGCATCCGGGACTTCGTCCAGCACACGCTGGAGCGGGTCGGATTCACGGTCCTGCAGGCGGCGGATGGGCTTGCCGGGCTGGACGCCTTCCGCGAACACCGGGAGGCCCTCCGGCTCGTCCTGCTGGACCTCACCATGCCGCGGATGGGCGGGGAGGAGGCCCTGCGGGAGATGCGGACCCTGCGCGCCGAGGTCCCCGCGATCCTGTGGAGCGGGTTCGGGGAGCGGGGGGATCCCGGCACCACGGAGCTCCCCTTCCTCCGGAAGCCGTTCAATGCCCGGGAACTCGTGGACAAGGTGCGGGAGGCCCTGGGCTGAGAGCCCTCAGCGTTCGACCAGGAGCCGGTTGATCCGCTGGAGGAGCAGGTTCTCGTGGTACCCGGACCAGGTCGAGGCGATGTTGCCGTCCTTGTCGATCAGGAAGACCGTCGGCAGGGAATCCAGCTCGTTGGTGAGTACGCTGAGCCCGTGTTCCCCGAGGCCCAGCCGCTCGACCTGTACACCCTCGAAATACTGCTTCTTGACCCTCAGGAACCCCATGACCTCGGGCCAGGGCTCGAAATGGACGGGCCACAGCACGATCTTCATGCCCTTGGCGGTCACCTGCTGCTGGAAATTCCGGAACTCCTGGAGCATCTTCATCGAGGGCTCGCAGCGCGTGCTCCAGAAGCCGACAACGACGATGTTCCCCTTCATCTGGCCCACGGTCTGGAGCGTCCCCTTGATGTCCAGCACGCCGAAAGCGGCGGCGGAGCGCCGGGCGCCCTTGGCGATCACCTCATCGGTGGCGGCGTCCATCAACGGCCGTTCCGCGGAGGCCCGGTGGGCTCCGGCGGCGGCGTCGTTGGCTCTCGGGCAGCCGGGCTCTCCGCGGGACAAATCCCGGAACAGCCGGGCGTCCTGCGCGGCGAGGCCCGCGCAGAGGCAGAGGGAGAGCAGGCACGAGAGGGTGGGCATGGGGCACCGGGGAAGGAGTGCTCCATTCCACCAGCCCGGCAGGCGGAATGGCAATCCCCGGGATCAGGACACCAGGGTTCCGACCGCCTCGCCCTTCACCGCGGCGACCAGGTTGCCGGGCCTGTTCATGTCGAAGACCAGGATGGGCAGCCGGTTCTCCATGCAGAGGGCGATGGCCGCGGCATCCATGACCTTCAGTCCCTTCTCCAGGACCTCCTGGAAGGCGATGCGGTCGAAGCGGGTGGCGGAGGGATCCTTCTTGGGATCGGCGGTGTAGACGCCATCCACGTTGGTGGCCTTCATCACCACTTCCGCGTTGATCTCGTTGGCCCGGAGGGCGGCGGCGGTGTCCGTGCTGAAGTACGGATTGCCGGTCCCGGCTCCGAAGATCACCACGCGGCCCTTCTCCAGGTGGCGCGTGGCGCGCCGCCGGATGTAGCTCTCGGCCACCTTGGGCATCTCCAGGCCCGACAGGGTGCGGGTGTGGACGCCCTTGGCCTCCAGCGCGTCCTGGAGGGCCAGGGCGTTGATCATGGTGGCCAGCATGCCCATGTGGTCGGCGGTGGTGCGGTCCATGCCCTTCGTGGCGCCGGCCACGCCCCGGAAGATGTTGCCGCCGCCGATGACGAGGCCCACCTCCACGCCCAGGGCGCGGATCTCCTTCACCTGGTCGGCGATCATCGAGACCACGGCGGGATCGATGCCGTACTTCTGGTCGCCCATGAGGGCTTCGCCGGAAAGCTTCAGGAGGATGCGGCTGAATTTCATGGGGGCTCCAGGCCGGATTCGTGGATAGGGGACTACCTACAAAAGGGGCGGCCGGAACGGCCGCCCCTTTTGTAGCAGGAAAAGGATCCTACTTGGCGGCGGCGACTTCGGCGGCGAAGTTCTCGCTGCGCTTCTCGAGGCCCTCGCCCATGACGTACTTCACGAAGCGGCGGATGCTCAGCTTCTCGCCGATCTCGGCCGTCTTCTGGCTGAGGTACTGCTGCACGGTGAGGTCGGGGTTCATGATGAAGGGCTGCTCGAGGAGGCAGACTTCCTTGAAGATGCTGTTCATCTTGCCCTCGACGATGCGCTCGACGATGTTGGCGGGCTTGCCGGTGGCCAGCGCCTGCTCGGTGGCGATTCGCTTCTCGGTCTCGAGGAAGTCCTGCGTGACCTCGTCCTTGGTGACGAAACGGGGGGCAGGGTCCGCGGCGGCGATGTGCATGGCGATCTCGCGGACCATGCGCTGGAAGGCCTCGTTGCGGGCCACGAAGTCCGTCTCGGAATTCACCTCGACGAGCACGCCCACGCGGCCGCCGGGGTGGATGTAGGCCTCGACGATGCCTTCGGCGGCGATGCGGTCGGCCTTCTTGGCGGAGGCCGCCAGGCCCTTCTTGCGCAGCCACTCGACGGCCTGCTCCATGTCGCCGTTGTTCTCTTCGAGGGCCTTCTTGCAGTCCATCATGCCGAGGCCGGTCTTCTCGCGCAGTGCCTTCACGTCCTGGGCGGTGAATGCCATGTGATCTCTCCTGGTGCGGTGGGGTCTTCAGAAAAACAGCCATCAGCAGCTGGGCCGCCGATGGCTGGAAGGGATGGGGCGGCGTTCCAGGGCGTCTTGCGACTAGCCCTCGGCTTCCATTTTCTCGGCCATCATCTTCTTCATCTCGTCGCTGTCGCCCTTGTCGCGGAAGGACTGGCGGCCCTCGAGAATGGAGTCGGCCACGCGCTCGGAGAAGAGCAGGATGGAGCGGATGGCGTCGTCGTTGGCGGGGATGACGTAGTCCACCATGTCGGGATCGCAGTTGGTGTCCACGATGCCCACGACCTTGATGCCGAGCTTCTTGGCCTCGGTGACGGCGATGTCCTCACGGTGCGGATCGATGACGAAGATGACATCAGGCAGGGCGCGCATGTCGCGGATGCCGTGGAAGGAGGCCTCGAGCTTCAGCCGCGTGCGGTTGAGGGTGAGCAGCTCCTTCTTGGAGAGCATGGCGGTGCGGGCGGGATCGGCCAGGGTGGCCTCGATGTCCCGGAACTTCTCCAGGCTCTTCTTGATGGTGGCGAAGTTGGTGAGCATGCCGCCCAGCCAGCGGTTGTTCACGTAGAACTGCTCGCAGCGCTCGGCTTCCTT
>MTLD01002827.1_pt2 | contig 15249 bp, 15 predicted proteins | sample 1982471 | NCBI WGS metagenome assembly MTLD01 (sample SAMN05712604, study PRJNA340218) | biofilm metagenome | isolation source: sample SPM anode biofilm adapted to -50 mV | place: USA | collected 2012-02-03
GAGCCTCTGGTCGAGCTCGGCGAGCGCCGTCCTCGCTCCCCGCAGGGACGGCGCCGCGCCGCGCAGGGCCTCCGAAGTCTCTTTCAGTATCCTGAAAATCTCGGCGCGCAGAGCGGCCTCGAGCTGCACAAGCTCGTTGTTCTTCTCGACCAGGGCGGTCGGCTCGATGAAGACCGTCTGGCCGGTCGCCGAAACCTCGTGGACGATGCCCTTCACCCTTCCGCGGAAGTTGGCGCGCACCGCCAGGACCGTGCGCCCGTCGCGCACCGTTGGCTCGCCGGACTGGAGGGCCGCTTTCAGGTCGGGGTCGCCGCGGTAGGAGTCGGCGATGGTCAAAAGATCGCGGTTCGCGCGGGAAATGCCGTCCCTGATGCGTTTTATCTCAGGAAGGTCGCGCAGTTCGCCATCCAGCGTGAGCACGTCGAATACAATTTTGTATACATGTTGAAGTTTTGGGCAGCTCCTGAGCACAAGGACGCTCGAACTCACCGCCCAGCGCGAGGCAATCGCCGGAGCGTCGTAGTCGGGCAGCTCGGCGCCATCCTGCCCTTCCATCCCCTTGCCGGCGGGGCCGATCTTGGAAAAGAGCGAAATGAGGCGGTCGAAGTCCTTGGCCCACAAGCCTATGGCGAAAAGCTCGTCGAGCTCGAGGGTCATGCCGGCGACGCCAAGGCGCTTCAAGGCGCCCTCTATTCGCGGGAAAGAGAAGGAAGGCAATTCGTTAGCGTCGAAAAACGCGGCTATCGCGCCGATTTCAGCCTTGAAGCGCTCCAGGGCGGCGGCGTCATCCGTGGGCAGGGAGGCGCGTACCACGTCGCCGCCCTCCTGGGAGAGGCAGTAATCGGCCACTCTGTCGCGGATGCGGAAGAAATCGAGCAGCCCGAGGCTGTGTTCATTGTTCAGAAACATCGTTTACATCCTAGAAAAGCGCATCGTGTTCTTCAAGGTCGGCTGAGCCCGAACCCCGAATCCTCGTCCTCGCCTTGCCGGAGAGTCCCCGCTCCCTGCGCCCCGGATCGCGCACGCCGGATTTTTTCCAGGCGATCGGCTGATCGAGCTCTTCCCGGATGCGGAGATAGCTCTCGTAGCGATCCGGGTGGATTGTCCCCTCTTCGACGGCTTGGCGGACGACGCAGCCCTCCTCGTCGGTGTGGGAGCATTTCGATCCGTAGGCGCAATCGCTGATGAGGGAGAGCATCTCGGGGAAGCAGGCCGCGAGGTCGCCCACGGGCAGGCTGCGCAAGGCCAGCCGCCGAATGCCTGGCGTGTCGATGATCCTAATTCCCGAACCGGCGCCAGTTTCCGCGAAGACCATCTCGGCCATCGTCGTCGTGTGCTTTCCCCTGTCATATTTTTCAGACACTTCGCCCGTGCGGCGCTCGATTCCCGGAAACAGCGTGTTGAGCAGGCTCGATTTTCCGACACCGGACTGGCCGGCGAAGACTCCGACCTGATTTCGAAGGAGGGCGCGGAGCTCGTCCACCCCCTCGCCGGAACGCGCGCAGGTCCTCACGACGCGGTAGCCGAGGGCTTCATAATCGCGCAGGCGCTCGGCGACATCCTCGGGGATGCCCAGATCGGTCTTGTTGAGCACGATCACGAAGGGAACCCTCGCCCATTCGGCGAGGACGGCCAGCCGATCGATGAAGCGCGGCCGGAAAGGCGGCAGGCGCGGCGAGGCGACGCAGAACACTCTGTCGATATTGGCGGCGATGGCCTGCTCGGCCTTGCCCTTCTCGTTGTACCTGCCGAAGGTGTTCCTGCGCGCCTGCAGGGCGGTGATCATGCCCTTGCCGCCCTCGGTGGGGGCGACCTCGACCGAATCGCCGACGGCGAGGCCGTTGTAGCTGCCGGCGAGCGACTTTATCCGCTTGCCCTTGATCGAGCAGAGCCTCGTCGCCCCGTCGCCGCAGAGGACGCGGGCAGTGTTATTGGTCGAATAGACCACGACGCCGTTCATCCGATCACCTGGGGCATCCTAGAGCCGTTCCGGCGGCTGGAGGCTGAAACGTCCGGCCCATTGCGCATAGGAAGGATCAAAGGGCGGCTCGCTCGTAAGAAAGAACCTTCCCGCCCGGGCCTCGGCGCGGGCTTCAAAGCCGCCGGGGACGCCCGCCGCGGGGCTGCCCGGCTCGCCGGGAGCGTCCTGCGCGCCGGATGCTTGGCCGACGAGCTGGGCGATGCGGTTCGCCACGCCTCGACAGGAATCGACGATTTCGACGCCTTCGCCGCCCAATGCCCGCACGCAGGCCGCCATATCCTTCTCAAGGTGCAGGGAGTGGCTGCAGGCAAGGACGATGCGGTCCACGCCGCTTTCAAGGAATCGCCTGACATAGGGCTCCACGACAGCTCTCCGCTCCTCCTCGCTGGAGGAAAGGTAGCGGCGCTCCACGAACGAGACGAGCTCCTGGGCGGGCAGCCTCACCACCTCCTGCTCGGGGGCGAAGCGCGCGATCAGGTCGTCGATGGAGGGATCGGCGATCGCCCGCTCGGTGGCCATCACGCCGATGCGCCCCGTATGGGAGGTCTCGGCCGCGGGCTTGATCGCCGGCACGGTGCCGATGATGGGGAGGTCGGGATGGGCGCGGCGGAGCGCGGCGAGCCCGATCTGGCTGGCGGTATTGCAGGCGATGACGATGGCGCGGGGCACGAGGCGTGCCCGCAGGCGCCGCACCCTGTCGAGGAGGATGTCCTCGACCTCGCGGACGGCCTTGGTGCCGTAGGGAAAGCTGGCGTCGTCGGCGATATAGTGAAGCGTGGCGCCGGGCAGAAGCTTGCGCGCTTCGGCCAGGTAAGGCAGCCCCCCCACGCCGGAGTCGAAGAATACGATTGAATCGTTCATGCGCTATCCTAGCGGCCGAAGAGGGAATCGAAGGCCGATTTGGCCGAATCGGCGGCGCCGCGCGCGTCCGGGCGTCCCGCTCCCGCCGTCCTGTACCGCGGATCGGGCGAAAACCATTCGCAGAAGTTGCGCTTTTCCTTGTCGGGAACCTGGGCGTCGATCGTCTCCCTGCAGTCCCAATGCGCCCCCGGCAGATAAAAGGAGCACAAGAGGCAGACGTGCAGGTCCTTGCCGCAGGAAGCGCAGGTTTCGGAAAAACCTATCGGCCGCCCGGCGGGAATCGCCTCTCCACAATAATAACACATGCGTTCATTCTACACTCCGGCGGAACCAGTATTCAAGCGAGCGCCACCCTTGTGCCTCGCCCCGCGTTGGTGTAGCCTTGGCCCATGTACAGCAAGAGCCCCTGTTCGGTTCCGGGCTGCGCCGAGGCGGCCTACGCCGGCAGCGAATTCTGCAAGGCGCATCACCCCGCCCCCTTGGACGCCGCAAGGGCCCTCGCGGCGAAAATAGTCGAGGAACGCAACGCCATCAACATCGACTTCGGCGGCATGGCGCTCTCCACGGCCGACTTCTCGCGCGTCCGCTTCGTCGGCTGCAGCTTCAGAAAGGCTGCCTTCTCCCGCGTGATGTTCACCGGCGCTTCTTTCCGCCTCTGCTTTTTCGACACGGCCGTCCTCGACAGCTGCGACTTCTCGGGCGTCGACATGGATTTCTGCTCCTTCGGCGACGTCGACCTCTTCGACTGCAGCTTCGAGAACTCGGAGCTCATCCACGTCAACTTCAACGGCAGCAGGATCAAGGAAAGCACCTTCTCCAGCTCGAACCTCTACGACTCCCGCTTCATACTCTCCGATGTGCAGAACAGCCGCTTCGACGATTGCGATTTCAAGCGGGTCTACTTCATGCCCTTGAGCATGGCGACCGTCTCCGCCAATGGCTCGAACATCACCGAAGCGGTCAAGGACAGGGAGCATCTCTACCTATGAGCATGAAGATCTACCAGCACTATTCGATCTTCGGCTTCTCGAACGCCTATATAATCGGGGACGAGGAGCGCTGCGCGGCCATCATCGTCGATCCCGCCGAAGTCACCGCCTCGATGATCGAGCAGATCGAGCATAAGAGCTACACGCTGGTGGCCGTGCTGATAACGCATGATCACCTCCACCACGTCAGGGGACTCAAGACCCTCATGCGCATCTACGATCCCATCGTCTACGCCTCGAATACGCGCATTCTGGGCACGGTCTGCAGGAAAGTGAGAGACCAGGACGTCTTCGAGGAGGCGGGGTTTTCCATAAAGGCGATCGCGGTGCCGGGGCATTCCCAGGACTCGATCATCTATTCGATGGGCCAGAACCTCTTCACGGGCGACGCCCTCCACGCGGGGGTGATCGGCAAGACGACCTCGGTTTTCAACGCGCAAGCCCTCATGAACCGGCTCCGGGACAAGCTGAATGGTTTCCCCGACGAGACCCTGCTCTTCCCAGGGCATGGGCCGCCCTCGACCCTGGGCACCGAGCGCAAGTTCAACCTCGGCCTGACGCCCGACGCCTCGGAACAGTACACCCCATCCTATGACTTTTTCGTGTGATCAGATCTCCCTGATGTGTTCGAGGGCGAGGTAGCGGCGAGCCTTCGCGGCGCAGCCGCCGAAGCCGACGACGATATGGTTGCCCAGCGGCGTCGCCAGGAATCTCGCGATGTCGCCCGAATCCAGGCTGATGACGGCCTGGGTCCTGCACAGTCCCTCGTCCGAGGGGCTGTTCTCCAGCCAGCCTTCGGCGACCCACGCCTCGTCCAGTCTCTTGCCTCCGATGCGCGCGAGCGTGACCGGGCAGGGTGCGAACTTTCCTGCCACGGCGACGCCGCGCCCCGACTCGAAATGGCTCCTGACCCCATAGCTCGCCAGAAGGCTCCTCGGCACCGTGCAATGGGCCAGAAGGAATCTCCCCCTGCCCCCGCCCTCATCCGCGACGATCTCCGAGGGATTCGCCATCCAGGCGGGCTTGCCCGTGAGGAGGCGCATCCACCGCAGCGCGATGATCGAAGGCACGTCGCCCTCGCAGCCGGCGTCGATCCCGTCGTCGGCGAGGCGCGAGAGGGCGTAGCATCCCGTCGAACCGTCGATGCTCAGGATATCGAAGCAGCGCAACGTGAGCGCGTCCAACCCCCGCCGGTCTGCCAGGGAACGCAGGGCGCGGTAGATCGTGTCGGATTTGTAGAAATCCTCGGCGGCCGGCTCCTTTCTGTAGTCCGCCCCGTCGATGAACGCGGACATCTCCTCGCTCACGGGGGGATTCGCAGCCGGGCCGACCGCCTGTCCGCGGGCCGAGGCGTCGCGCCGCCTTGTCTCCTCGATGCCGGCTTTCAGCTCCCCGAGGTTCACGGACTCGAGCGTAGCCCCCCAGGAGGCGGCCGCGGCGGACGCCCCCTGGTTCGAGGCGATGAGCCAGTCCGAGGGGGCGCCGATGGCGCCGATTCGCGAGGACCGCATGGCGGCCACGGCGCGGCTCAGGGCTATGGTGTCGCGGAGAGAGGCGCTCGCCGCCGGGTCTGCGGGAGAGCGCAGCTGTATCAGGATGGCCGAGCCGCCTTCCTGTCGGGCTTTCGCGGCGATTTCCAGGGCCGCGGGCAGGGAATTGTGGCGCGTGTGGGCGATGAGCACGAGGGGAAAGGGTTTGGCCGACGCTGGCGGCGGCAGCGACCTGAGGTATTCGAGGACGATGCCCTCGGTGCCGCCGGTGAGGATGAAGAAGAAAGGCGGCGTTTCGCACGCGCCGCGATCCAGTGGTACCCGGCTTCCGCCGAGTTTTGAGAAGAAAGGCTCGAAGGCCGAGAAGATCGATTCGATGGCCGCGCGATCGTGGAGGATCGAGGAAACGACGGCGTAGGAAAATTCGCTCATGCTGGCTCCTTGCCCGCTGCGCGCTTTACGGCGAGGAGGCGGGCGGCGTGAAAAGTCTAGCAGAAGAGGAAGTCCGAAGCCAGCGGTTTACGCCCAGGAATCCATCGCCGACAGCACGTCGACAAGGATGGGGTTGAGGAGGTCGAGCCCCCGGCCGTCGAGGCGCAGGAAACCATCGGATTCGCTGAAGCGGTCTTTCCAGCGCTCGATCGCCGGACGGAGGAAGCTCGGTAGGCTTCGGCAGGCTTCGGCCTCGTCGGGAAAGGTCCCGAAACGCGCGCCAAATCGCCGCAAATCAAGGCCGCGCGAGGTGCGCAGCCCCATCATTATCATCTCGAAGGCCGAATCCTTCGCGCCGATCCAGCTTGCGGAAGCCGCGGCATCGGGGTTTTCAAGCCAGGCGCCGAGATCCTTTCCCTCTTCGACGCGGAGCGAGAGGCCGCCCTCGGCGCCCAAGGCCGCGGCCGCGGCGGTATCGGCGACCATAAGGGTCGAGACGGCCCCGCTCCCCGCGCCGAGGTAGGACCGCATCGACCAGTAAGCCTGGTTATGCCCGCATTCCCGCCCGGGCAGGGCGTAGTTCGACACCTCGTAGCGTCGAAAGCCCAGCTCCTGGAGGGCTTTCTCAGCGGCGGCCCGCTCCTGGAAGGCGGATTCCTCGTCGGCGGAAACGAGTTCCCCTTTTGCGATGAGGCCGGCGATCCGCGTGCCCTCCTCCACGACGAGGTCATAGATCGAGAGGTGGCCCACCCCGCTCGAGGCGAGGAAGCGGGCGGTCTGCTCCAGCGCGGTCTGTTCCAGCGCGATCGGCGACGCGGCGTTCGCCGAAGGCGCCTTCCGGACGGACGGCCGCGGAAGCGCCGTCATGAGGTCGGCGGAAACCGCCAGCCCCGATTTTGCCGCCAGCGAAAGCGCCCTCAGATTGTCCGCGCGCCGGGCGCCCCTGCCGAGAAGGCCAAGCTCGCCGTCGTCCATGCTCTGGATGCCGATGCTCAACCGCGAAACGCCCGCGTCTTTCATCATCGCCAGCTTCGTCGGCGTGAGCGACTCCGGATTCGCCTCCACGCTCCATTCAAGAGGGACGGAGCGGCCGCATCCGGCGCATATCGCCGCCACGCCTTTGAGCAATGCCCCGAAGGCCTCGTCCTCGAGCATCGTGGGCGTGCCGCCACCGATAAAGACCGTGTCGATCCGGTCGGAGAACGCCTCGACGAGCTCGCCCGCCCGCGAGACCAGGGCGGCCGCGTATGCCGCGCGCTGGGCGGGGCTGGTGGCGCAGGCTCCGAACGAATGGAAGTCGCAGTAGGCGCAGCGGGTTGAGCAGAATGGCACATGGAGGTAGAGCGCCCGAGGCGGCTCGAAGGCGTCGGCCGCGCGTTCCCGGAGCTCGGAGAAGGTCACGGAACGCCCAGGTGCCTGGGCGGCCAGCAGACCGCGACGACGCGTCCGGAAATCCTCTCCTGGCCGATGGGACCCCAGAGCGGCGAGCCTGAGAAAACCGAGCGGTCGTCGCAGGCGACGAAGTACTCGCCGGAGCCGAGCCTGCGCTCGGAGTTCTCTTCAAAGACGGGCTTTTTCGATGACGAGGCGGTGCCCGACAGCGAATAGCCGCCGCGGGCGAGCGAGAACTCGCTGGAGAAGGAATTCTGTCCGGCGGGGCGAGCCTCGTAGATGGATCCAACCCGCCTTATGGTGTCGCCCGGCAGCCCGACAACCCTGTAGACGCCCTTGAGCGCGGCGTCCTTGCCGTAGCGCCTCGCCATCGGAGAAAATCGCTGCAGGGTGAGGAATCGAACGAGGCTGTCCCAGGTGCGGAACGCCCAGCGCTCGGTCGGGACGGGAGCCGGATCGACGATGACGAGCTCGCCGCGCGCGATGTCGGTAAAGCGCGGCAGCTTTCCGAAAATGGTCACGGCGCCGACCGGCAGGGGGAATGATAGCACGACATCGCCCGTCGAGAGGGCGGGCTGCATTGAATTCGAGTCGATTGAATATGCCTGGGCGAGGAAGCCTCTGACGCAGGCGACGATGACGAGGATGAGCAGCGCCTGCGCGAGGATCTTCCGCCGCTTGCGAGCCGCCATCACCCTTTCAGTGTAGGAACGATGTCTGGATAAAAGCGTCATCGCAGCCCCCATCGTCGCGCCCGGCGCATCGGCTTCAGCGGATGAGCCCCGCCCGGCCGAAGGGCCAATAGATGAAAAGCGCTCGGCCCAACACCCGATTCAGGCTAACGGGACCGAAATAGCGCGCGTCGCGCGAATTGTCGCGGTTGTCGCCCATCGGGAAGATGCGCCCCTTCGAGATGTACCAGCCGGCCTCGTAGCGCCGCCAGGTCGCCGCGACGCGGGCGTCCGAAGGGTTCATGTCCTTGAGCGTCGAAACGCGGACCATGTCGTAGCCGAAGGCGTCCTTGTAGGCCACCGTGGCGTTCGGCGCCCCTATCGAGGCGGGAGCCTTGAGGCCCGCTTCCTGATAGGCCGAGCCGATGCCGACATCGTCGATGCCCGCGTACTCGCCGGCCGACACCATGCGCGCCGCCTTGTAGGGCAGGCCGAGCTGGGCCATCAGGTCGCTCTCCTTCATCCAGGCCGAAGCGCCCTCGGGCTTGATGAAGACCTCGCCGTCGCGCACTTTCAGGCGGTCGCCCCCGGTGCCCACCGCCCGTTTGATCAGGTAGTGGACCTTCTGCTCGCCGTTCTGGTCCCGATCGATGTCGACGAGGGTGAGGGTGAGCATGTAGATCATCTGCTGGGCTATCGTGAAGATCGGTCCCTTCGATAGGTAGGTGGGGTTCTCGAAGACGATGATCTGCCCGCGCCGGGGGCTCGCGAGGCCTGGCAGCTTCGCCACGCCGGGGAGCACTTCGGGACCATAGGAGAGCTTATCGACGAAGATCATGTCGCCGATGAGGAGGGTTTTCACCATCGACTCGGAGGGAATGCGGTAGTTCTGGAAGACGTACTGGTTGATGACGAGGACGACGCAGGCGGCCCAGAGGATGGCGGCGAGCCAGTCGACGATGGGATTGCGCCGCTGCTGCTTCATCCTGTCCCGCAAGCGCCTCTTGAGACGTCGGGTGAGAACGGATTCGGTGAATTTCTGGAGTCTGTCGATGGAATCGGCGCCCTTGTCAGCCTGCTTGGTCATTGAAACGACAGTAGCACGTTCGCACCGCGTTGACAAGGTCCGGACGCATCCTATACGCTTTCGTCAATGAAGGAAGAAAAGAAAATCACGCAGTCCGACATCGATCAAGCGTCGGTGAAGCTGCATCCGATAGCCGGCGTCTCGCCGCGCGCCTACGTCCCCGCCGCCTATGCCCTCGCCGCCCTCGTCGTCATGTTTCTCGTCCTCGTGCTCCCCGGCATAAGGAAGAATGGCAGCTATCTCGTCTTCGAGGGAGCCCCGGGGACTTCGGCGGTCTATGCCGGCGCGGCGTATAAGGGCAGCACGAATCAGGCCATCTACCTTCCCGCGGGCTCCTACGACCTCCGCATCGAGCGGCTGGGATTCGCGCCCTCGACCATGAGCGTCAAGGTCGGCGGCCGGCTTATCGGCAGCCTCATTTTCCCGCGCAGGCAGCGCGTCGCGTACGCGCTCGCGGCGGACAAGCCGGGCGAAGTCCTGGCCGCGGCGTTCGCCGAGTACGCGGCGTGGTCCCTGTCGGGCAAACCGAGCGCGCTCTACCAGATCCCGGAGTCGCTCTCGGACGCGACCTCGGCGCTCGCCTCGACGGGCGCCATGGCCGCCGCCCTCGGAATCGAAGGCGATGCCGCCGGCAAGGGCGGACGCTCCCCGGCCCTCGCCTTCACCAGGGACGTCGCCGCGGCGACCACCTCGGCGGAAGCCGCCCGCGACGGGCTCAAGGCAGCGCTCATCGCCTCTTCGGGAGGCATGCCCGGTCCGCTCTCGCTCGCGCAGGCCGCCCGCACGGCGCTTGCGGCCATAGGCGAGACAGGGAGCGGCGCCATCTGGCTCCGCGACATTATGCCCAGAACCGCCGCTCAGGGCGCAAAGGCCTCGCCGGCCGTAGCAGCCCTTGCGCGGATCGCGGCGAACGCGGCGGCTTCCGCCCCCGCGGCTTCCGCCGCGGCGCCCCGCCCCGCCGGCTCGATCTCCTATGCCGGCCATGACTTCGTACTTTTCTCGGCCGGAACCGTGGCCATGGGCGGAGAAGCCCCTTCCGGATCGCGCGCCGGCTATACTCAGACGCTCGCTCCCTTCGGCCTCGCCAAGACCGAAGTGACGAACCGGCAGTGGGCAGCCTTCCTCGCGGCAAATCCGCGATGGCGCCCCGAAAACCGCGGGGCTCTCGCCGCCGACGGCCTCGCCGACGACGCGTACCTCGCCGCGTGGACCGCTGATGCGGGTGCCGGAGCCAAGGCTTCCCAGCCAGTGACCGGCGTTTCCTGGGCGGCAGCCTCCGCCTACTGCGAGTGGCTGTCCTCGCGCTCCGCCGGCGCCTGGAAAGCAGTCCTGCCCGCCGAGGCCATGTGGGAAGCCGCCGCCCGCGCCGGCCTCGCCGACTCCGCCGCCTCTCTCCAGAAAAAAGCGACCTGGTCCGACTCTTCGGCGAGCGGCCCCGCCTCCGCGAGCGCTTCGGGCTACGACGCCGCCGGCATCGCCGACCTTTTCGGCAACGTCTGGGAATGGAGCGCCGACGCATACTTCCCATATCCGGCGCTCGCCTCCGGCGGCTGCGCCGGCGCCGAGCGATCCGTGCGCGGAGGATCCTGGGCCAACGCCCCCGATACGATCGGCATCTACTCTCGAGGCGGCGTCGCGTCGGCGCACGCTTCCGAATTCCTCGGCTTCAGGCCGGCTCTCGTCGCGCGATGAGCATCCCGGAAAACGTCAAGGTAGTCGCCCTCAACCGGCGCGCCCACTTTGACTACAGCGTCGAGGAGACCTTCGAATGCGGCATCGAGCTCAGGGGCACCGAGGTCAAGTCGATCAAGGACGGCAGGGTGTCCTTCCCGGACGCCTACGCGGAGGTGCGCGACGCCGAAGTCTGGCTCAAGAACTTCCGCATCGCCGAATATACCTTCTCGTCGGTGTTCAGCCACGACCCCGACCGACCCAAGAAGCTCCTCCTCCACGCCCAGGAGATCAAGCGCATCGACCGGAAAACGAGGGAGAAGGGCTTCACCCTCATTCCGCTCGCCATCTACCTGAAAAAGGGCTTGATCAAGATCGAACTGGGGCTCTGCAAGGGCAAGAAAGCCTTTGACAAGCGCGCCGACATCAAAGAGCGCGACGTTGAGCGCGACTTGCGCCGCGAGTTCCGCATCAAGGAGCTTTAGTCATCATGAGAATCACGGGCGGCATTTACTGCGGAAGGACGATCGAAATCCCCGACGGCCAGCTGGAGATCAGGCCGGCGATGGACCGCATGCGGGAATCCGTCTTCGCCGTGCTCGGCGATCTCACCGGCCTCTCCTTCCTCGACCTCTTCTCGGGTTCGGGCGCGATCGCCCTCGAGGCGGCGTCGCGGGGGGCATGGCCGGTGACCTGCGTGGAACGCGACCGCTCCAAGTTTCCCACCCTCCTCAAAAACGTCGCGATCTGCGAGCGGCGCATCGAGTGCAAGGCGCAGCCGGTGGAGCTCTTCCTCGCCAGGAACAAGCAGGCCTTCAATATCGTCTTTCTGGACCCGCCCTTCCCCTACGCCTTCAAGCAGCAGCTTCTCAAAGCCGCCGACTCGGGGGCGAGCGTGGCTGAGCGAGGCCTCGTCCTCATCCACTTTCCCCGTGAGGACAAGCTGCCCGAACGCGTCGGCACGCTCCTTGTCGAGGACGAGCGCAGCTACGGACGCTCGATCGTCCGATTCTACCGCCGCCAGAGCGCATAGACATCCGTCTACGCGCATCTCACCTGTTGCATTTTTATAGAGATAACTCTATACTTGATAAAAAGGTAGAAAGCAGCATTGGATAAGTAAGGTTCTAAAATGTTGCATATTATAAAATCCGCTTTCTACCGAGAGGAAAAATGATGAACGACATACCGATCTCACTCCCCCACGACGAGGCGTTTGAAGTTCCGGAAGCCCTCGAGAACGAACTCAACGAGATTTCCGAATCCTCCAAGAAAGGCTATCAGCTGCTCAAGGAAAACCGCTACGACGAGGCGGTCGAGTGCTTCGCCCAAATCCTCGAAAAAGACAAAGAGAACAACTACGCCCTCGTCGGACTCGGCGACGCGGCGCGCAAGCGCGGCGCGTTCCGGGACGCCGCCGACCATTACAGGCGCTGCCTCGTCTTCCATCCGGGCAACAGTTACGCCCTCTTCGGCCTGGCCGACTGCTACAAGGCGCTCAACCAGTACCACAAGGCGATCGAGATCTGGGAGCAGTACCTGCTCCATGACAATACCAACATCACCGTGCTCACCCGCGTCGCGGACGCATACCGCAAGGTGCACGATTTCCGCAAGTCGAAAGCCATCTACCAGCGCGTCCTGGAGATGGAGGCCGACAATCATTACGCGCTGATCGGCCTGGGCCATCTCCACTATGACTTCAAGGAATACAAGGAAGCTCTCGCCTACTGGCAGCGGATGGTCGACCTCCAGGGCGGCAACGTCGACATCAGGGTGCTTACCTCGATCGGCAACTGCTTCAGGAAGCTCAAGCAGTTCGACCGCGGCATCCCCTATTTCGAGAAGGCCCTCGAGCGCGAGCCCGACAATTTCTACGCGCTCTTCGGCATCGCCGATTGCTATCGAGGCGTCGGCAAGCAGGGCAACTCGCTCGAATACTGGAACCGCATCCTCGCCAAGGACCCGAAGAACAAGGTCATCCTGACGCGCGCGGGCGACGCGTACCGGAACATCGGGGACCTGGAAAAAGCTACGAAGTATTACGAAGAGGCCCTCAACATCGAGTTCGACGTCTACGCCATCCTCGGCCTGGCCGTGATCGCGCGGAGCCAGGGCAAGTGGGACGACGCCATCACGAGCCTCCGCATGCTCGTCCAGAACGATCCCAAGAATTACCGCATCTATCTCGAGCTCGCGCAATGCTATATCGCCGCGGGCCAGCGCCAGCAGGCCGTCGACGTCCTGAGCGACTTCACCAAGATGGGGATCAAGAATCCTTTCATCTCGGAAGCGCTCATGAAGCTGACCTCGAAGGCTTGATGAAGGCGCGCCGATAGCATGGTCTTCCTCTCGGGGCTCCTGCCCGACGAAATTCAGGAAGCCGTCGCTTTCCCGCAGCGCTTCAGGGCGACCCAAGTCTACGACTGGATCGTCCGCGGCGTCGGCGAATTCGCCGCGATGACGAACCTTCCCGTCGCGGAGCGCGAGCGCATGGCGGGCCTTTTCGGGAATCTGCGGTCTTCCTCCGTAAGCTCGGAGCTGGCCGACGAAGACGGCTCGCTCAAGCTGCAGATCAGACTCCGCGACGGCGCCGCGGTCGAGTGCGTCCTCCTTGAGGACATCGAAGGCCGCAAGACCGCCTGCCTTTCGAGCCAGGTGGGCTGCCCCATGGGGTGCGCCTTCTGCCGCACCGGCCAGCTCGGATTCCTCCGCAACCTCGGCCCCGACGAAATACTCGAACAGTACTACTTCCTCAAGGAGCGCCGCGGCTTCATCTCCAACGTCGTCTTCATGGGAATGGGCGAGCCTTTGCTCAACCTGGAGGCGGTGCGCAAATCCATCGCCCTCCTCTCCGACCCGGCGGGCATCGGCATGTCCCTGCGCAAGATCACGATCTCCACCAGCGGCGTCGTGCCGGGAATCCTGGACCTCGCCGATCACGGTCCCAGAATCCGCCTCGCGGTCTCGCTGACGACCGCCGAGGAGGAGATGCGCATGGAACTCATGCCCGTGAACAAGACGTGGGGCCTCGAGGCGCTCAAGGCAGCGCTCGTGGAATACCAGGCGAAGACCGGAGAGCGGATCACCCTCGAGGCGGTGCTGACGGGCAACCGCAATGCCGGACTCGACAGCGCGCGCGCCCTGGTCAAATGGGTCAGGCCGCTGAAGGCTCAGGTCAACCTCATTCCGTGGAACGCGGTGCCCGGCTTGCCCTTCGAGACGCCGACGCCCGCGCAGGTGCGGGCATTCACCGAAGTTTTGGAGAAGGCCGGCCTCACCGCCGTGCAGCGCATGCATCGCGGCAGGGGCGTGATGGGAGCCTGCGGACAGCTCGGCGACACCCTGCGCGCCGCGCCGTCGGAAGATCCGGAAATGTAATAGCGCGCTCTTTGCCGCCCACTTTCGCCGTTTCCGCCGCCCAGCCTCGCCGTTTTCCCACCCAGCCCAGCCCGCTACTCCCTCGCGGATCTCGCCAATTTTCGGCAAAGCCTCGCTTTTCTCCGCGCGAGAGCCTCGAGCGCCTCGCCGGGACGCGAAGGCTTTAGGCCGGTATTTTCCCCCTCCGCTTCGTTCAAAAGGTCGGCCGCCCGCTCCACGCAGGACAGGGCATCCGGGTAATCCCTCTTGATGTGCTCGAACAGCTTCGCCCTTTCCAGCAGGCCCATGAGGCTGTCGGCCTCCATCGCCAGGACCGCCCGCTCGTAGGCGTCCAGCTCGCGGCGGCGGCGGCGGAGTCTGGCGAGGAGAAGGAGCGCCGTCTGGTCGCCTTCGGCGCCGCACGCCTCGAGGATTGAAAATCCTTCAACTTCGCGCCCCATCGCCATGAGTTCGGCGGCCAGGCGCGGCGCGTGCACCCTATCGGCGGCCCATCGCCGCTCCGGCTCGGCCATGATGCGCTCGACGCGCAGGAAGAGGCGCGCCAGGGAGACGACATCCAGCGCGTTATGCTCGGCGATTTTACCCATGGCCTCGATGATCTCGGGAGAGCGCGCGCTCGCGCCGTCGGCCGAGTATTCAAGCCAGATCGCCGGTATCATGGATCCGGGGATGTCGCCGACGCGCTGTTCGCCGAGCACGGAGCTTTCCATCGCCTGGAGCGCGCAGCTCCCCAGGGTCTTGCGCCAGAACCGCCGGGCGGTCTTCAGGACATCGATGTGCTCCAGTTCGGGAACCGGCACGGCGTTCATGATGCAGCGCGTGCGCAGGAGCGGAAGGTCGAAGGCGGTGCCGTTATAGGTGACGAGATGGGGGCGCCGGGACAGTATGCCGATCACGGACTCGAGAAAACTCGCCTCGCCGGGGAAGTCGTCGACGAAAACCTGCGTGACGAGGAAGTCGCCGCCTTCGAAATATCCTATCGCGGCGAGGAAGGCTATCGTGCCTGTGCCGCCCGAGAGCCCCGTCGTCTCGAGGTCGAAAAACGACAGCCCGTCCAGCGGGAGGCCGGGGCTGGGCGCCGTGGGAACCGGGCGGTCCGCGGGCTGCGAATGGCGCTCGAAATGCTCGGGGTGGAATATCGGGGCTTGCGACTCGCCGAGGCTGAAGTTGGCGGGCGCGGTCCGGAGGTACACATGGGGGGCGGCCCTCTCCCAGCCGGGAAGAAAATGTCCTCGCTCCGGCGGCGAGGTTCTGCCGCGGCGGGGACCAGCCGCCGGACCCGGGACCTCGGAGT
>MTLD01006411.1_pt1 | contig 15195 bp, 13 predicted proteins | sample 1982471 | NCBI WGS metagenome assembly MTLD01 (sample SAMN05712604, study PRJNA340218) | biofilm metagenome | isolation source: sample SPM anode biofilm adapted to -50 mV | place: USA | collected 2012-02-03
CACAGGTGACGGAGGCTGTCTTTGGTCGGAGACTAAAGGAGAACAAATTGTCCAGTTCCAGAATAAAGGACACATAGACTGGGATGCAGTAATTGCACAAAATCGAAACCCGATTACCGGAGAATCTGTTATTGTACAAACAAAATATCTTGCAGGGCATCTCCAGACAGGTCTTAAGTTTGGATTAAATTCCCAATTGAATCGAACATTAAGGTTCGAAAGCGGATTCCACTACCAGTACTACTCCACTTGGGAAAAAGAGAAGATTGCCGATTTACTTGGGGGCGACTTTTGGTACGAAGACTACGACAATTACTCTATGGCAGGTGCATCCGGTCGAAACCAAGATAAAACAGTAGGAGACATTATCCGATTGCACAGCGGAAAGATCATAAATCACGGAACAATATACTCCTTGCTTTCATACGATGCATCAGGAGGCGATTTAAGAAAGAGTCAAAATATATCTGCCAAAATTGGATTTTCATTAATGGGAAGCACAATAAAAAGATGGGATAAATACAACTATATCAACGACATATACAGCAAAGTTGCAGTTGGAAGAGGATTCAGTATAAAGGCAGGAGTACTTGCCAAACTCAATAAATCAAATTCACTATATTTAAATGGAGCAATTTATGGAAGAATACCATATTCCGATATCTACTTCTCTTCATGGAACAATAACATTACTAACGGAGTAAAAGACGAAAATAATTTTCTTTGCGAAGCAGGTTACCGTTATACAGGCAGATACTTTTCGATGGAACTGACCTCATATATTGCATACTGGAAAAACAAAAGCCTTATGTCCGACCCGTATGTTATTCAGGAAGTTGGATTAAGCAGATTCCTTGTAACCGGACTTGATGCTCTCCACAAAGGAATTGAAGCCGATTTCGAGTATTATCCCGATAGACGTTTAAAAGTTAAAGGATATTTATCTTTAGCTGACTGGCGTTGGAAAAACGATGTAAGTGCTGTTATATACGATAACTATTCAGGAGCTGTAACAGGCAACTTAAATATTTACACAAATGGCATTCCAGTTGGAGATTCACCTCAAAATCAACTCTCTCTTAATTTGGAGTATAATCCATCGGGAAAACTATATTTTTATACAGACTGGAGATACAACGATAAATATTACGCCGATTTCGAACCATCTACAAGAACCAATTCGGCAGATAAATCAGTATTCAGGATTCCCGGATACTCTGTTTTGAGCGCAGGTGCATCGTTCCGATTTAATTTATTTAAGAAAAATGCATCTATTACACTAAATATTACAAATATTACCAACTCAAAATATATTGAAAGAGGTCTTGACGGTAGTGATCATACAATCAATACATTCAAAGGATATTGGTCTAACGGAATCTCTTCAAACTTATGTTTGAGAATTTTAAGATAATCAAATATTGGCTAAATTAAAATATTGTATTGATAAACTGCACGTTAAAACATTTTTTTAATAATCAGCAGGAAATGATTACCTTTGAGTAAGTAAGCTACAAAAAATTTATAATGGAGCATTCCATAAAACCACAAATAGATTTTGTCGTAACCTGGGTGGACATGTCTGATTCCAAATGGCAAGAAGAATTTGCACAATATTCAGGTAAGATAAATAAAAACAAAAACGAAGTTGTTGATGCCCGTTTCAGGGATTACGGATTATTAAAATACTGGTTCAGAGGAGTAGAAAAATTTGCCCCCTGGGTGAGAAAAGTACACTTTGTTACATGTGGGCAAAAGCCTGAGTGGCTGGATCCTAATCACCCTAAAATCCAGCTCGTTAATCACTCCGATTTCATTCCTAACGATATTTTACCGGTTTTTAACTCAAACCTGATTGAGATATATCTGCACAAGATTCCGGATCTTTCAGAACATTTCGTCTATTTTAACGACGATTTTTTCTTAATAAATCATTTCCCTCCCGAGCGTTTCTTTGTCAATGGTCTCCCTAATGACATAGCAGCCTTTAGAACAAACTTCGGACTCTCTCAGTATGAGAAAATGCTCAAAAACAATCTTCTTCTTATCAATAAGTTCTTCAACAAAAAAGAGGTAATGCAGAAATCCTACGATAAATGGTATAATAAATCGTACGGTAAAAAAGCCAGATGGACATACCTGCTCAAACCATTCAGAAAAATTTCGACTCTAAAAACACCGCATAATGCACAACCTTTTTTAAAGGAGACATTTACGGAAATTTGGGAGAAATGCGGAAATGAGCTTATGGAGATGACTTCTCACAGGTTCAGAAACGAGAAAGATTACACTCCTGAATTCTTCCGTACATGGCAAATTTGCAAAGGAAATTTTATGCCTTATAACACTTACAAAGACACAAAAATGTTTCCGCTTGTAATTAAGTCAAAACAAGCTATCAGTGCTGTCGCAAATCAAAAATATTCTCTTGTTTGCCTTAATGACAATCAACATATTCCTAATTACGACAAAACAATCAGAAGTATTCGTGATGCATTCGAGAAGATTCTTCCCGAAAAATCTAGCTTTGAGTTATAATTATTACCGGAAATATTTGGATTGCTATTTTTCAAACCCGGATTTATCGGGGAACAGGCTTGTTAAAAAAGGCTTAATTCTCATTCTGTCTTCATCTTTAACATGAATCGTGTCGTTTAAACAGAAAAACGTAGGATTATAAAAATTTAAAAATCTATTGAAATTCTTTTTTTGGACCCTGATGTGGCACGACTCTTTACGACCTACATATTTTAGCCTGCAGTGTTTTTGAGCAAGAGCAAAGTAAGAATATATTACACGTTGTATATCATCATCTGTTCTAATGTGGTGTTTTACTGTGGATAGTATTTCATCTTTAAAATACTCTTCAACAACTCTTTTATAATCAGACTTTAAATATGAATCAATATTATGATGTGGCATACCTGAGTAATATTTGCCGAATTTTCTCTCTATTAGAGTTGCCGATCGATCAACGGTTTTTCTGTAAATATTCGTATGAATATTAAAAGTTTTTTTAAGTTTCATTATCCATTTTCCAAGAAAAACATATTTCAACCTTATAATGGGATACCCCTCTTCAATAAAAAATGTATCAGGAGTTACAGGACGATTAAGAAAAGTATCGTCATTTGCCAATAAAAAGCGATCTGCCAACCCTGGAATTTTATACAGAAAATGTTCTATTATAACTGAATTAAAACATGGGAACGCATCTGGAGGCAATATTTCACTAATATCTACAATTTTTATTGTGGTGTTCTCCGTATTTAACCAATGTGGCCTCTGTTCGTTAGTAAGAATAAAAATTTTTCTTATCCAAGGAGCATACTTCTCAACTGATCTCAAGGAATATTTAAGTTCGTCGTTATCAATAAAACGTGCTATGGTGGTAGCATCTGTAACATTTCCCTGCTCTTTGCCCAAAAAGGCATTTTTTTTAGATAGCCACTCTCTGTCGTTTCCATCAACCCACAGATAGACCAAATCAATATCAAAATGAGGCATAAGTAAAATTGTTCTTAATTTATGGGTCTTTTGAAACCGGGAACCATAACCCTCTATTTTATAGAGATTTCAAAACTCCAAAGTAAAATTTGCCGCGAATTTAGCTAAAATCCAATAACATTAGTCAAAAAAAAGGCTAATTTTGGGGACAATTAATTATAATGACAAAAACCCTTGAGTTATTTGGTGCTTACATTTTGTTGATGAAAAATGTATTCACCCGTCCGGAAAAATGGAGTATATTCTGGAAACAGTTTATTTTGGATGTTGAGAAGCTTGTTATTGAATCAATTCCAATCGTTGCTGTAATATCTGTATTCATTGGAGCTGTTATAGTTTTACAAACTGCTTCAAATTTGGAAAACCCACTTATACCAAAGATGTATGTAGGTTATATGACCAGAGAGAGTTTAGTTTTAGAGTTCTCCTCAACAATGATTGCATTAATACTTGCCGGAAAAGTCGGATCAAATATATCTTCGGAAATAGGTAGTATGAGAATTACAGAGCAGATTGATGCTATGGAGATTATGGGAATTAATTCTGCAAATTATCTGATTCTTCCAAAAATTACGGCAGCATCAATCTTCAATCCACTGTTAATGCTTATGAGTTTTATTCTGGGACTGATAGGAGGAGCTCTCATTATTTATCTTACCGGTATTATTACGCTCGGTCAATTCACCGATGGAATAAGATTCGCTTTCAGACCTTACTACATATACTACAGTATGACAAAAATGTCGATATTCAGCTTGATAATAACAAGCGTATCTGCATTTTACGGATACTACGCAAAGGGCGGATCATTGGGAGTGGGACGTTCCAGCACCAAGGCTATTGTTGTAAGCAGTGTTATGATACTTGTTTTTAACCTAATCATTACCAAACTGATGCTATGATATGATAAAGGTAAAGAATTTAAATAAAAGCTTCGGCGACAATTATGTCCTAAAGAATATATCCGTTACATATAGTCCGGGACAGTGTTCATTAATAATTGGTGCATCAGGTTCAGGAAAAACCGTTTTATTAAAATCTCTCGTGGGACTTCACAACCCCGATTCAGGTGAGATATGGTATGATGATGTACTTTTTAATAAACTTGGGTTCAAGGAGAAAAAAAACATCCGAAAACAAATCGGAATGTTATTTCAAGGAAGTGCTCTTTTTGATTTTGCCACTATAGAGGAGAACGTAAGATTTCCAATGGATTTCTTTACAGATTGGAGCCTTGAACAAAAAAGAGAACGCGTGGAATTTTGCCTTAATAGAGTTAATCTGCAAAACGTCAATAGTTTATATCCTAACGAATTGAGCGGTGGAATGCAAAAAAGAGTTGGAATAGCAAGAGCAATAGCACTTAACCCAAAATATCTGTTTTGTGATGAGCCTAACTCAGGGCTCGATCCTCAAACATCAATACTTATTGATAAACTTATTCAGGAGATTACCCAGGAATATAACATAACTACAGTCATTAATACACACGATATGAACTCAGTTATGGAAATAGGCGATAAATTGGCCTTTATATTTAAAGGCGAAAAAGTATGGGAAGGGAGTAAGGATGACATCTTAACCTCCGACCATATTGAATTGAACGAATTTATATTCGCATCCAATATGGCCAAAAGGGTAAGAGATGCAGCGAAAACCCTATAGAACCGGTTTTACGCTTATAATTCTGACAGGAGTAACAGGAATATCGCCTGCTCCTGTTTTTACAGATGCAATTTTATCTACTACATCTAGTCCGGAGATTGTTTCTCCAAATACTGTATAATCACCGTCAAGTTGAGCACAAGTACCGGCATCCTCAACAATGTAAAACTGAGATCCCGAAGATTCTCTTTTAGGATTTGCAGCGTCGCCTCTTCTTGCAGCAGCAACTGCACCTTTTTTATGTTTAAATTGAGGTAGAATTTCGGCAGGAATTGTGTATCCCGGACCACCTGTTCCCCAACTGCCTGCTTTAGTAGTGTCTTTTGTTAAAGGATCTCCCGTTTGAATCATAAATCCTTTGATAACTCTGTGAAATAAAATACCGTCAAAGAAGTTCTCCGAAGCAAGTTTAACAAAGTTGTCACGGTGTAGTGGGGTCTCTTTGTAAAGCTTAATCCGTATTGTCCCTTCGGTAGTTACAATGTCAAATACCGGTTCTTGCGGAAGATCAGCCGGGTTAAATGCAAGTTGTTTTTCCATTTTTACTGTGTCTTTTGGTTGTTGAACCTGTTGCTCACTTTTTGATCCGTTTTTGCAGCTCCATACGGTAAATACCGCTAAAGAAGCTACTACAAAAAGTTTTAGTTTCATAAACTCTTTTTTTTAAATTATCTTTACCTTTGTGGTAAGGCAAAAATACCGCTATTACCCAACCTATGCAAATTATCTTATGAACAAAGCCCTGAAAAAGCTTGCCGGCGAAACAGCCGTGTACGGGCTCAGTACAATTCTTGCACGATTCATCAATTTTTTGCTCGTTCCATTTTACACCAGAGTCATGGTTACCTCAGGCTACGGAGAGGTTTCCGAAATTATGGCATATATTGCAATATTGCAGGTAATTCTGGTAATGGGGCTCGAAACCGGATGCTTCAGGTTTGCAAACAAAGTGGAAAAGCCGGAAAGAGTCTTTTCTAACGCCCTCACCACTGTACTTATTGTATCTGCCATAACTCTTGTTGTTTTCATCTCTTTACGTAATGTGTTCGCATCAATGCTGGGTTATGACGGCTATGGTTTATGTTTCTCCTATATAGGGGGAATACTGGCAATTGATACATTTACAGCAATCGTATTCGCAAAATTAAGATTCCAACATAAAGCCCTTAAATTTGCAATTATAAAAACAATTAAAATATTATCGGAAACTTCATTCAACTTCATACTCTTCCTGTACGCTCCAGCATACCTTAAAGCACATCCTGAATCACCACTTAATCTTTTAATCCGCTCAACTCCCGACTTTTCATACGTTATTTTTGCCATATTCCTGAGTTGTGTGGTTCTGCTAATTCTTCTTATTCCGGAAATTTTAAAAATAAAATTGAAATTCTCCACTAAGCTTTTTGTGCAGATGATGAAGTATTCTCTCCCATTGATGATTGCAGGATTACCGGGAATTATGAACGACTTTATCGACCGGCCGATGTTTCGTTTCTTCAGCCCCGAAGGAATGGACTGGAAATCGCAACTGGGAATCTACTCTGCATGGGTAAGACTTGCAGTATTAATGACCCTATTTGTGCAGATGTTCCGTTTTGCCTCAGAACCATTCTTTTTTAACAGGGAAAAAGAGAGCGGTTCAAAAGAATTATACTCTCAGGTAATGGAGCACTTTACTGCCTTTGCAATGTTTATTTTTCTCGGGATGATGCTTTACATAGACATAATATCACATATTCTCGGAGCGAACTTTCGAGGAGGGTCATCGATACTCCCGATAATGCTGCTTGCCAATGTTTTACTGGGAATATCGTTTAATGTATCTATGTGGTACAAGCTTTCGGGAATGACTAAAGTTGCAATTTGGATAACATTCTCCGGAATGGTAGTAACCCTTATGATAAATATGATATTTATGCCAATATTTTCATATCACGCCGCCGCCTGGGGTCATTTAATATCATACCTGGTAATGGTATCCATAAGCCTTTATCTTGGAAACAAATACTACCCAATACCTTATAACTGGAAGAGAATTACATCATTTATTGCCGTTGGTCTTGCTATTTACCTTATATCTTGTTTATTACCTCAAATGAGATTAATCATTAAGCTCCCGGTGCATACACTCTTACTGCTTTTATATATTTACTATTACACTAAACTCGAGAAAGTTAAACTATGGAAGTTAAAATTTTAAACCTCTCCGACTATCCATTGCCCGAATATGCTACTGAGCATTCAGCAGGTATGGATTTAAAAGCAAACATCAAAGAGACTATTATTATAGAACCACTAAAGAGGGAATTAGTTCCAACAGGTCTGTTTATTGAACTTCCCGAAGGATTCGAAGCACAAATAAGACCTCGTAGCGGACTTGCCGCAAAACACGGAGTGGGAATTGTAAATTCACCGGGGACAATAGATGCCGACTACAGAGGAGAAATCAAAATTATATTGGTAAATCTATCCGATACCCCATTCGTATTAAATCCGGGAGAAAGAATTGCGCAGATGATTATTGCAAAATACGAGAGAGTTAATTGGAATTTAGTAGAAAAACTTTCAGATAGTAACCGTGGCACAGGAGGATTTGGGTCAACCGGCAAATAAACAAAATTATGGGTATAAAACAGTTATACAATATGTTTCTAACCTCTTCGGGAGTAACTACCGACAGCAGGAATATTATTAAGGATTCTCTTTTTTTTGCTCTTAAAGGCGACAATTTTGACGGGAACTCCTTTGCAGGAGATGCTCTTAATTCGGGTGCCAAATGTTCAGTAGTCGACGATAAGAATTTACCGGACAATCCAAATTTCATAAAAGTAAATGATGTGCTTTCTACTCTGCAGGAACTTGCTACATATCATCGAAAACAATTAAAAATTCCAGTTATAGGACTAACCGGAACAAACGGCAAGACGACTACCAAAGAGCTCATTTCTGCGGTACTTTCCACAAAATATAAAGTTTGCAGCACTAAAGGAAATTTTAACAATCATATAGGTGTGCCACTGACAATTCTTGGAATCAACAGTGATATTGAAATAGCGGTTATTGAAATGGGAGCCAGCAGTAAAGGCGAAATAGAACTTCTATCTAATATATCGCGCCCCGAATACGGCCTCATTACAAATGTGGGAAAGGCTCATCTGCTCGGTTTCGGGTCGTTGGATGGAGTTATGAAAACAAAAGGGGAACTTTACGATTACCTCTATATTCACAATGGATTAGCATTTTACAACGCCGATAATCCATTGCTTACAAATATGATTTCTCTAAGAGAGGGACTCAAAACACAAACTTATGGATTAGAATTAGAAGGCTATACAATAAAAAGTACCAGTGAGAAAGATCCTTTCCTTAAATTACAATGTCCCGGTGGTAAATTAATTAAAACAAACCTCATAGGTAATTACAATGCCGACAATGTAATAGCCGCATTAACCATTGCCTCCCATTTTGGAGTTGATTTTTTAAAAGCAGTAGATGCCATTGAGAATTATAAACCATCAAATAATCGATCACAACTTATGAAGGGCAAACACAATACCCTGATTATTGATGCGTACAATGCCAATCCTACAAGTATGAAAGCTTCTCTTGAAAATTTCAAAAACCTCAATACCAACAATAAGGCACTTATAATTGGCGATATGTTGGAGCTTGGAAATGAATCACAAAAAGAACATTCATTAATTCTCGAGTTTATAAAAGAATTAAATCCCGATAAAATGTATTTTGTTGGAAAGGAATTTGAAAAAGCAGCTGCGTCAGATAAATATTTTCAATCAAATGCTTTATTCTTCGAAAACTCATTAAAACTTAAGGACTACATTATAAAAGAACCCATCAAAAAACACACTATACTAATTAAGGGTTCCAGAGGAACACGCCTTGAAAACGTAATAGAAACTTTATAAAAAATTTGATGTAGATTATTAAGAGATACTCTCTTCGATATCTATAAACCTTAGTTTTTTTACCGACAAAAAGAAAGCTAAAACAATACTTCCGTGATAGACAGCAGAAACTCCTCTGTGAGAGTTCTTTTTATCTCTTTTAACTTTGAATACCATTTTCCAGAACTGAAAATGAGCCTTTACAACTGCTCCGAAAAAACTGTATTTCCCCGAAACAAGATACATAATTGCAGATACCCCATCCAGCAACATTCTTAAAAAAAGAGTGAAGTGCATTCGGTATAAAGGCAGATTCTTGTACATCATCAACAAATTATTGCGATAGTTCAGCAATAATTTCCTGGGAGAGTTATTAGGAAGAGTCCCTCCTCCTACGTGAAATACAACAGAATCGGTATAAACCCAAACTTTCCAACCCCTAAGTTTAGCCCTCCAACAAAAATCTATCTCCTCCATATGAGCAAAAAAAGTTTCGTCAAATCCACCCAAGTCTCTGAAAATTGAGGATCTCACCATCATACAAGTACCCGAAGCCCAAAAAATTTCCCTGTCAAAATTATATTGACCATTATCAATTTCAATATTCGACAAAATTCTTCCTCGGCAAAAAGGGTATCCTAAAACATCTATAAATCCGCCACAAGCTCCGGCATACTCAAAGAGAGCCTTTTGATAATGTGATCTGATTTTAGGCATACAAATACCTACTTCAGGATGATTCTCCATGTTTTCAATAAGTGGTTGAAGCCAATTTTCAGTAACCTCAACATCGGAATTCAATAAAATAAAGTAATCTGCATTAATTTGCTCAAGAGCTTTGTTGTACCCACCGGTAAAACCGTAATTCTTATCGAAAACAATTACTCTTATTTTTGGAAAGTGATGATTTACCCACTCTATTGATCCATCGTTAGATCCATTGTCCGCAATAATAATTGATACATCCGGAAGAACAGACCTCCGTACAAGTGCGGGCAGAAATTTTTCAAGATAATGCTGACCGTTCCAGTTTAAAATTACAATTGCAGTATGAGACAACTCGGAAATTTTTGTAAAGTTAGATAAATTGAACTACAAATGCAATCTAAGACCAACTTCACACTTAAATTGAAGCTGTTCGACAGTTCTGATGCTAATTGGCTGGTTATTGCTGAAGTAGTAAGTTAGACCTGGGTCGGCATACATTCCGAGATATCTGTTGAACATATATTCAATTCCCATACCCCCGTTAACAGATAAAGCAAGAGGTTTTACTTGAGAATTAACATCACTGTCGGCAACACCTGAACCAACTACCCGAATATTGGCATTAATACATTTATCAACCACAGCGCCTACATTTGCATATACTTTAAGATTCTTTGACGATATCAGGTTGTATGATAATTTAACCGGTACACCTAAATATTGAAGTTGAGTAATTACAGTATAACTTTCACCCCCTGTTGCAGTAGTTTTAACATCACATCTCAAAAATGAATATGTTAAACCTGTACCAACAGAATACCTTGAAGTAACAGGAATTTGCAGTTGAACACCAAACTGAGTGGGTACATAATATTTAGTATCCGATTCAATATAAAACTGAGTAGCGGGGGCCATAAATGTTTTACTGTCGTCAAGATCGATGCCAGGAGCATACATATTTGTCGACGAATTCTGATAAGATGATGTAAGATGAGCATAAGCACTCACATTAACTTTTGATAATCTCCTTTTACTGGTAGGTGTATATAAATCTGCAATAGTGTTTCTATATACTTTTTTAGTAACATCCTGTTTTTTATTCTCAGTTTTAGGATTTTGTTCCGAATCTTTATTTATAGCAACTTCCTCTTTTGAAACAATTGAGGCAGATTCAATATTAGGTTCAGTTTGTACCGGCTCTTGATAAACTGCTACCTTCTCTTCCTGAACAGAAACTATCCCAATTTTATGTTTAACGACTTTAGTTGTTCCTGATTTTTTAACAACTGATACTTTTTCCGGTTTTGACGTTGATGACTCTGCAGTAATACCGGTTACAGGTATAACCTTAAGATTATTATTTACATTTTTGTCACCAAAATCAACAAATAACAACACTGCCAAAACAGCTGCAGATGCCACTGAATAAACACCCCTCTTGAAATATCTCATGCGCCTGGCCCTGACATTAAGCGTAGCAGAGATCCTCTCCCACACAAAAGCATCAGGCACTTCAGAAGCACCATCAATAATTTCTTTTATTTTATCATCAAAATCCATCTCACAAAATGTTTATATCAGATAAATGTTCTTTAAGCCATACTCTGGCACGACTCAACTGAGACCTGGAATTACTTTCGGAAATCTTTAATGTTTCACTGATTTCCTGATGAGTAAAACCCTCAATTGCGTAAAGGTTAAAAACAGTACGAAAACCGGTTGGCATTGAAGAAATAAGTTTTAATATATCTTTTGCCGCTATTGAGTTTAAAATCGAAGGTTCGTTCTGAACTTCTTTGTCAACAGTTGAGAAATCTTCGGGAAATTTAAGAATATCCCTTTTTCTCAAATGCATTAGAGCAGTATTGGCAAAGAATTTTCGCATCCATCCCTCAAAGGATCCTGTTCCGCTATAGCTTTTAATCTTATCAAAGAGCGAAATAAACCCGTCGTGCAAAACATCTTGGGCTTCGTCCCTGTTCCCCGTGTATCTCAAACACACGGTTAGCATTCTGGACGAATACCTTTCATAGAGAAGTCTCTGAGCCTTAGGATCTTTCTTAGTACAGGCGCTGATTAACTCCCATTCCTCGATGTTCTCTGCATTGCGGATATCCATCTGATCTGTTTATAAGATGCAAAAATTAAGTATTATGCTGCATGAATGTTTGTAAAGGTAATAAAATAATTAACTTTGCACATACTAATTATATGTTAATGTACAAATTAATCATTTCCGGCTCCTTAATATTTTCTCTCTTATTTGCTCCTTTTGAGGCTGTTGCTCAAAAAAAAGAGAGGGCTCCGGAATATTCAATTTTTAACGCAATAAAACTTTATCAATACGGAAATCTTGATGAAGCGCGTAAATATCTTACAACTTTTGTAAGCAAATACCCTACGAACGATCTTGCCTGCTTTTATCTCTCCAATATATATATGAGAATGGGGGATTACAAAAACGCACTCGTCTATATTCAAAAAGCATCTCAAGCCGATCCCGGAAACTACTGGTATCTTGTTCAACTGGCAAGACTTTATACTATTAGTAAAGACCTTGAGAAAGCAGCCGGAGTTTACGATAAAATCAGAAAAAACTATCCCCAAAAAACGACACTTTACGACGATCTTATAGATCTCTATATTCAGCAGAAACAGTACGATAAAGCGACAGGCATTATAGACGAAATTGAAAAAATTGAGGGGAAAAATGAGGGAACAGTCCTTACACGTTTCAACATTCTGGTATATCAGGGCAAACAAGATGAGGCAAAAGCATTACTTGCCGAATATGACAAAGAATCTCCAACACCGAGGACCTCAGCAATCCTTGGAGATCTTTACATGAATAACCAAAACGACTCTCTTGGACATTACCAGTATGAAAAGGCATTGTCTATCGATCCCTCATATTCACCTGCTCGATTTGGTCTGGCAGAATATTACCGGATTAGAAAACAATTCGACCTCTATTTTGAAAATATCAATCCATTTTTATCCGATAAAAACATCGATCCCTCTATGAAAGTATCATATTTAAAGGAGATAACTAAAAATGCACAATTTGTGCAGATGTTTATCCGCCAAATAGATACAATGATGATAAACACATATAATGCCCACTCTGCCGACAGTACTATTGCATACGAATTTGCAGGATATCTTTACCAGACCGGAAAGGCAGAAGAGGCAGCAAAAATACTGCAACATAACATCCTCAACTATCCAAAAGACAAAGCTGCGTACAGACAATACCTTGCTATGCTTTATTATCAGGAACAGTGGGACTTACTTCTTAAGGAGAGTGAATTTGTTCTTGAGAAATTCCCCGGAGCTCCCGATATTATGGAACTCAGAGGACTTAGTTTCGTAAGGACAAACAAGATACCCGAAGCAATTGAAATTTATAAAAAGATTTCGGTCATCAACAAGAAGGATACTGTTTCCACTGCAAATGCCCTTGCAATTTTAGGTGATTTATATTTCCAAAGCGGAGACAAGAAAAGCTCATTCAAGTATTATGAGAAAGTACTTAAGATTGACCCCCAAAATGTTCCAACGCTCAATAATTATGCATATTACCTTAGTTTAGAGGAGAAAAGCCTGAACAAAGCATACGAAATGAGCAAGATAACAATCGATAAAGAGCCCGAAAACTCAACTTATTTAGACACATTTGCTTGGATTCTCTACAAAATGGGACGATATGTAGAGGCAAAAGGAATCTTTAAACAAGCCATGATATACGGCGGTAAAGACAATGCAGATATACTTGATCATTATGCCGAAACACTTTTCAAACTAAAAGAGTACGATCTGGCATTTATATACTGGGATCAAGCAAAAGTACTTGACCCATCTTTAGGTATAGACAAAAAAATTATCGAACGTAAAAAAGAGATGAAATAATGTTCAAAAAAGCTTTGCTTTTATTATTATTAATTGTATCAATCAATTTTTTACAAGCCCAGACCGAAGATCCAGCAAAACGTAAACAAGAGATTGAAGAGGAGATTGCACAGCTCGACAAACAACTTTCACTAAATAAAAGCAAACAGCAGTCCGGTATAAAAGATCTTAATTTAATAAAACGAAAGATTACAAACCGTAAAAGGCTTCTTGATGAACTGGAAAGAGAGATTAAAAAGATCGAAACTCAAATCAGTCAAAAAGAAAAAGCGGTATCCGGTCTTGAATCGGACTACTTATACCTACGTTCACAATATTCTAAGTTAATCTATACATCATATAAAAATCGTGATCAAAAGCTTTGGCTCTCTTATATTCTTGCCAGCGAGAGTCTGAGTCAGGGTTACCGCAGATGGGTTTATTTTCGCGATTATGCTGCAGCAGTAAGATCAAAAGCGGCATATATAAAACAGAAAGAACAACAGATTCGAACAGAAAAAGACGAACTTGGTAAAATAAAGGAGAAGTCAGTATCTGCACACGAAAACAAGAAAAAAGAGACAACCAAACTTGAAAAAGAGCAGCGAAATGCACAGGAGATTATTAATCAACTCTCTAAAAAAGAGAAAGAGTTTCGAAATCAACTTGCATCAAAGAAAAAAGAGGTGGAAAGACTAAACAAAGAGTTGGAGAGAATTCTTACAGCTGTTGTAAAAGATAAAAACAAACCTTCATACAGAGAGAGTCCCGAGGACAAAATGCTCTCCGATAAATTTGAAAACAATAAAGGGAAACTACCTTGGCCGGTAAAAAGAGGAGAAATCAGCGATGCTTTTGGTCAACATAATCATCCTGTATTCAAGAATATTAAATTACCGTTCAACAATGGTGTTAATATTGCCACAGACCCAAAGGCAGATGTATTTTGCGTATTTGACGGAGTCGTTAAACAAATTCTTATAATGCCCGGGTATAACCAGTGCGTTCTAATTCAGCACGGAAGTTACTTTACTTTTTATTGCAAATTAGATAAAGTAAAAGTAAAAAGTGGCGACAAAGTATCTACCGGTCAAAATATCGGTTCACTCGCCGAGTCCCCTGAAGGATCGGAAATTCAATTTCAGCTCTGGAACGGAACAAATAAACAAGACCCTGAAGATTGGTTGGCAAAACGATGATTAATAGCTAAAACTACTCCCACCTATAAACTCTCTCATTACCGAAGTCGGAGGAACAGTTGCAATTTCATCGGGTTGTAACTCCTGAATGTAGGATAAAAACTTAAGCAACCTTATACTCTCTACAGAGGCAGGAGAATTTGGAGGTATTCTTCTTAACTGTGGTTCGGCATAGTACTTCAATAAAGGAAGTTCAAAGATCAAAGCAGAATTGAACATAATATCTGCATTCTCCTGATAAGGAAATATGTTGCTAATTTCACCCCTTCTCACACTTGGCCAGCGATTAATTACATCCTCGGCAGATGCACCTCGATAGC
>MTLD01003266.1_pt1 | contig 15194 bp, 14 predicted proteins | sample 1982471 | NCBI WGS metagenome assembly MTLD01 (sample SAMN05712604, study PRJNA340218) | biofilm metagenome | isolation source: sample SPM anode biofilm adapted to -50 mV | place: USA | collected 2012-02-03
AGGCGCACCGGAGGCTGACACCGGAAGCGTACTCGAACGTACGCTGAGGATGGCAGCCGAGGAGCAACGCCGCTAGACGAAGTTTATCGACAGCCGAGAATCAGATCACGCCTTCGAAGTGGAGCATAACCTGGGCCACCATCGTCGCGAAGATGAAGGTGCCGGTGTAGACGCACAGGGCGACGATGACGATCTTCCAGGATATCTTCTTGAATTCTTCGAGGTCCTTGCCGACCGCCAGGCCGGCATAGGCCAGGATGGGCGTACACAAGGCCAGGAAAGCGACCTTGTCGGTGTAGTAGATGACTGTCTTGGCGATCGGCGAGATCGGCGTGGTGGAGAGGATTGCGATGATCGACACCCAGAAGACGATCGGCAGTTTGAAAGGAAGCACCCGCTGGACGATGATGCCGACAAGGGTGATGGCCACCATGATGAGATAGCCGATGATGGCTTCGCTGACCGGCACGTTGGGGCTGTAGCCGATTTTATTGCCGATGACGGCCATGACGCCGGCGATCAGCAGAATCAATCCGTATTCGGAGATCTTCATCAGTTCGTCCCTCCCTTGCCGGCCTGGTGTATCGGCCCGCGGCCGATTATCGGCGACAGTTTCTTATAGAGGAACTCGGTGACGGGCAGGGAGATGAACAGGGCGAAATAGATGCCGATGGTGCTCGTCAGCAGGTTGCTGGCGCCGGCGTACATGAGGATGTCTTTGCCCATTTCGGGGAAGACGGCCTGGAGGGCGCCGGAGGAGGCGGCCATCATGCTGCCGGAGCCGACGCCGCAGCCCATGGCCAGCGCATAGGGATGGAAGATGCCCAAGCTGGCCATGACGCCGGCGAACATCCCCAGCCATATGGCGCCGAACAGCGTGCCGCATATGTACACGGCCATCGTCCCCCGCAGCTCGGGCGAGTCGCTGCCGAACCGTTCGGCGATGATGGCGATGTTGGGCTCGCGGTCGATGGAATAGGTGGCGCCGATCGTTTCGCGGCCGATGCCGAGCAGCAGGGCGATCGGCAGGCCGAGGATGACGGTGCCGAGGAAGTGCCCGAGTTCCTGCAGCGACAGGGCCAGGCCCGAGTTGAGCAGTTTGCCGATCGCCGGGCCGATGCCGACGCCCAGCTTGGTGATGAGCATGAAGGTGAGCACGCCGAGGGCGGCCGAGGAGGCTTTCATCTCCGGCAGCTTCAGCAGTTTGAGGCGGGGCCAGCTGACAACCGCGCCGATGACCATGGCGTACAGCATCGGCAAGAACAGCAGGGTTGCGGGGCCCAGGGTAATTTTCTTGGTGCCGATCAGTTCGGTGATAATGACGATAACAAGTGCGAAAACATGGATCCGCCAGCTTTTGACTACGTCCAAAAAATCTCCCTCCCTATGGTTTGTACACACAGGACAATTGTACTACTTATGAAAACCATGCACAAGTACCCTCGCGGCAAATATCGCCGGTATACAAAGAAAAATCGGCCGGCCTGTCGGCCGGCCGGCGCTAGCTTACTTGCCGGTCAATTTCTTGCCCACCTCGGCGGTGATGTCTTCGCCGCCGTAGATGGTTATGCTCTTATCGACCACGACCGAAAGGCCTTTTTTATCGGCGACTTCCTTGACCGCCGCGGTCACTTTCGCCTCGATGTCCCCCATGATGGCCGAACCTTTGGCGTCGAGCTGTTGCTTCATCTGCAGGTACAGGTTCTTCTTGTCCTGGTCGTTCATGTTGGCCGATTTGTCCTTGAATTCGGCCTCGGTCTGCTGGATGAGGTCTTGGATGCTCTTCTCGGCGGCCGGGGTGTCCGGATGCTGGGCGACCAGCAGGCGGAAGTCGACGTAGCCTATGCCTGAAACTGCCGGTGCCGCGTTGGCCGTAGCGGACGTTGCCACCGCGCCTGCAGCGGCGATGACGAAGGCGGCGACGAGAATGGCGATGAATTTCCCTGGTTTTGTGGCGAGTTTACGCACTTTTCTACCCCCTAAATTCCGGCGGCCTCGATGCCGCCTGCTATTAAAATACGATAGCGGGCGGCGAAAAACCTGCGTGCCGCGAAGATTATTTATCGGTCAGAGATGCCGGTTCCGCGAATATAGCCGAGCAGCAGTTCGGCGGTCTGCCCGGTTATTTTCAGGCAGCCGCGAAGATGGTCGCGAGTATCGAAGGGATGCGGGTTGAGCGCCCGGCAGCACGTCCCGCCGAATGTTTCGCTGAAGCGGGCGTGGAACTCTCCGCTGGCCCGATACATCCTCTCGCGGCTTTCGTCCTTGCTCTTGCGCCCCCGGAGCGCGCCAAGCACCATAACCGAGGCCGCCAGCGCCCCGCAAACGCAGCCGGCGTGGCCTATGCCGCCGCCGAACCCCGCCGCCATCTTCAGGGCGTCGTCGCTCAGCCGCAGCCCGAGCGCCGTATCGAAGGCCCGAAGGATCGCCTCGGCGCAGTTGTACCCGTCGCGAAAATTCTGTCCTGCCAGCTGTTTAACATCGGCCGGCGTCATTTCGGTGTTCATCTTTCCCCTCCTCGTTTGCAGTGCCTTTGCCCATCCGGTTATTTTCTGGCTGCCGCCGCGTATTCCTGCCTGCGAAACGCCAATTTTGCCGCTGCAAACGAAACCCCGAAGGCAAGGCCTGCGGGGTGGTTCTCAGAAGCCGGCCGGCGGCGGCACCTGCCGGCCTTTGTCGAGGAAGACGATGTTGTGGCCGAGGGCTTTGGCCTCGTCCGGGTCGTGGGTGACGAGGACGAAGGGGATGTCCCACAGCTGCTGCATGCTTTTCAGCTCCGCCCGCAGCTCCAGGCGGGTGGCAACGTCGAGCGACGACAGCGGCTCGTCGAGGAGCAGGATAGCCGGTTCGGCCATGAGGGCCCGCGCCAGGGCGACGCGCTGCTTCTCGCCGCCGGACAGCTGACCGACGAACCGGTCGGCGAGCGGACCGATCTTGAGCAGTTCCATGAGCCGCCCGTACATCCGCGCCGCGTCCTGGTTGTGTTTTTTGACGCCGTACCAGATGTTCTTGCGCACGTTCATATGCGGGAAGAGGGCGAATTCCTGGAACATGTAGCCGACGTTGCGCTCGCGGGGCGGCACGAAGATGCCGTCTTCCGCGGCGTAGAGCACCCGCCCGCCGTGGACGATGCTGCCCCCGTCCGGCCGCAGCAGGCCGGCGATCGAGCGCAGGACGGTCGTCTTGCCGCTGCCCGACGGGCCGAACAGCACGAGGACGTTGCGCTGGACGGTAAACTGCACTTCGAGGGTGAAGGCGGGGAGCTGTTTCCGTATATCAACTTTCAGCATCACGACACCGCCTTCGCCGGCGTCGCCGGTTTGGCCTTGGCTTTGGACCAGGTGTTGAGCCAGAAGATGAGCGCGAAGGTGAGGAGGCTGATGATTATGACGTACAGGCCGGCCTGGGTGAGGTCGTTGGCTTCGGCGGCGAAGTAGATGGCCAAGGGGATGGTTTGGGTTTTGCCGGGGATGTTGCCGGCGACCATGATGGTGGCGCCGAATTCGCCTAAAGAGCGGGCGAACGACAGCACCAGCCCGGCGACGAGGCCGGGCCAGGCCAGCGGCAGGGTGACGGTCCAGAATACGCGCCATTCGCCGGCGCCTAGCGTCCGGGCGGCGTCCTCGAGGTTTGTGTCGACGGCGAGGAAGGCGGCTTTGGTGCTCTGGTACATGAGCGGGAAGGCGACGACCGCCCCGGCCAGGATGGCGGCGTAGGGCGTGAAGATGATCTGGGTGTGGAAGACATCGGCGAGCAGCCGGCCGATTGGCCCCTGCTTGCCGATGAGGATGAGCAGCACGAAGCCGGTGACGACAGGCGGCAGCACGAGCGGCAGCGTGAAGAGGGCCTCGGCCGCCGCCTTGCCGGGGAACTCGCAGCGGCGCATGAGGTGGGCGGCCAGGACGCCGAACACGGCTACGAATGCGAGCGAGCAGAGGGCTACTTTGATTGACAGGATGACCGGCTGCCATTCGACCATAGTTGTCACCACGCTGTTATTTTTGCGGGCTTACCGCGCTGAAACCGTATTTTTCGAACACCGCCTTGCCTTCCGGGCCGGCGAGGTAGGCGAGGAATTCCTCGGCGGCCTTCTGCTGCTTGGTGCCGCTGAGGATGGCGGCGGGGTACAGGATGGGCTCGTGCGAGCCTTCGGGGGCGGTGGCGGCGATCTTGACCTTGGCGCCGGGGGAGACGGCGTCGGTCTTATAGACGATGCCGGCCTCGACGTTGCAGGTAGATACGTAGGTCAGGACGGTGCGCACGTCTTTGGCGAACACGACCTTATCCTTGGCCTTGTCCCAAAGGCCCAGCTTCCTGAGCACCTGCTGCCCGTACTGGCCGGCCGGCACGGTGGCCGTCTCGCCCATGGCAAGCTTCTGCACGCCCGCTTGGGCGATGTCTGCGAACTTGCTCAGCCCCAGGGCCGAGTTCTCCGGCACCACGAGCACGAGCTTGTTTTCTACGAGGTTCCTGCGGCTGGCCTTGTTGACCAGGTTCTTGGCTTCCAGGCCGTTCATCTGCTTGGGGGCGGCCGAGATGAAGATGTCGGCCGGCGCGCCCTGCTCGATCTGTTTCTGCAACGCCCCGGACGCGCCGAGGTTGTAGACGAGCTTCACGTTGGGGCTCTTCTGCCGGTAGTTGGCCTGGATTTCGGTGAGCGCGTCCTTGAGGCTGACGGCGGCCGAGATGTTTAATTCCACCGGCTGGGCGGCCGGGGCCGACGGCGCCTGTTGCGTACCGCCGCCGCAGCCCGCGGCCAGCAGGGCGGCCGCCAACATACCGATCAGAATCCCAGAAGTCCGTTTGTTCATTTTCTCTCCTCCTGATATTCGCTCTCCGGTTTATTAATTCCTCTATGTAAGCTCAACGTCACCAAACAAAACCCTACGGAAACAGCATCAACCGGCAGTAATTTATCAACGCCGCTGATTATGCAGCATTTTTTCCCCGCAAAGCATTACATCTACCCATAAAAAGCAAATATAACCAAACTAAAACTAACAGAACCCTTATGGTGTTATTATATAATTTGCGGTATGATTAACGCAAGAGGGTTTGCCAATTTATGCATTTGCCATAGCGGACGAGGTGGAGCGATGACCGAAACGATTTCCTATACGCCCGAAGAGGTTGCCAAGATTTTAAAGATTTCGCGGTTCACCGTGTACGAGATGATCAAGCGCGGCGATCTCACCGCCTACCGCATCGGCCGCAAGGTCCGCGTCGAGGCCCCCGACCTCGACGTTTACATCAAGAAATCTAAAAGCCTCTCCCCCGCTGCCCAGACGCCGGCCGTGCAGCCGGCCGAGGCGCCCGCCCCGGCGCCGGAAGGGCTGATAATCTGCGGCCAGGACGTCATCCTCGATATCCTCACGCGGCACCTGGAGAAGATGCTGCCGTACAGCCGCTGCCTGCGCAATTACGCCGGCAGCATCGATGGCCTGATGGCCCTGTACCGCGGCACGGTCAACGTCGCCACGACCCACCTGTGGGACAGCGACAGCGATACCTACAACGTCCCCTATGTGCGCCGGCTACTGCCCGGCCATCGCACGCAGATAATCAACCTGGCCTACCGGATGGAAGGCTTCTACGTGGCCAAGGGCAATCCCAAGGGGATAGCAAGCTGGCCCGACCTGGCCAGGCCGGGCGTGCGGTTCGTCAACCGCGAACGCGGCTCGGGGGCCAGGGTGCTGCTGGACGAGCAGTTGCGCGTCCACGGCATCGATCACCGCGACATCGCCGGTTACGACCGCGAGGAGACCAGCCACCTGGCGGTGGCGAGCAGCGTGGCCAGGGGCGACGCCGACGTGGGCCTCGGCATCGAGAAGGCGGCCATGCAGGTGCGGGAGATCGATTTCGTCCCCCTGCAGAAGGAAAGGTACGACCTGGTCATCCGCCGCGAGGACGCCGCCAAGCCCCATTTCCAGGCGCTGCTGACCGCACTGCGCTCGCCGACCTTCCGCAACGAGGTGGCCGGCATGGGCGGCTACGATCTCAGCCGCACCGGCGAGCTGCTGGCCGAGACGTAACACAGGGCAAATATCGAGGCTTCCGGATGTTCCGGAAGCCTTTTTGCGTCGCTCGCCATTCGCTCTTTTCCGACCAGCACAATGTCTTCGCCCTCCCGCGCGCCTTCCGGCCTTACCGCCCCGGGCGGAGGGCGGCGGCGAACTTTAACAAACAACGATTGCAAGTCAATTTGAATTTGCAATCGTTGTTCTTTGTGTCCGCCGGGTAGATAATAACCCGCGTTCCCGCTCAGACTACCATCATGCGGAATTATATGATTTACGGATTACTGGGTTGGTGCGCGGAGATCGCCTGGACGGGGCTGGGGTCCCTGCTGGCGGGCGATCCGCGTCTGACAGCCAAAACGTATCTGTGGATGTTCCCGATATATGGCCTGGCGGTCTTCCTCGAGCCCGTCCACGACCGTATCCGCCCCTGGCCCGCGCTTGCCCGGGGATCGGTCTGGATGCTGATTTTCTTCGCCGTCGAGTACCTTACCGGCTGGCTGCTGCGCGCCCTCGTCGGCGCCAGCCCCTGGGATTACTCCGCGGCGGGCTTCAACGTCCACGGGCTTATCCGCCTGGATTACGCGCCGGTGTGGTTCGCCCTCGGCCTGATTTACGAGAAAGTGCATGACCGGCTGCGGCGCTTGCGGGTCCGCTAGATGGCCCGTTCGTTTTCCGGCCCGGCGGCCTCTTCGCGCGCCAGTTTTTCCCGGGCAACGGACAGCATCAGTTTGATGCGGTTGAGCTGGTTGACCTCGCTCGCCCCCGGGTCGTAGTCGATCGGCACGATGTTGGCTTCGGGGTAGCAGCGCCGCAGTTCCTTGATCATCCCTTTGCCGGTGATCTGGTTGGGCAGGCAGGCGAACGGCTGCAGGCAGACGATGTTGCTGACGCCGCTGTCGATCATTTCCGCCATCTTGCCGGTCAGCAGCCAGCCCTCGCCGGTGAGGTTGCCCAGCGAGAGGTGCTGCGCCGCCCGGCGGGCGGTCTCGTCGATGGAGAGCGGCGCCGCGAAGCGGGCGCTGGCCTGCAGCGCCTTGCGCATGCTGTCCCGGTACCACTCGATGGCTTTGATGAACAGTCGTCCTGCCACCATGTCGCCGAAGCCGCCTGACAGCAGCTCGTAGTTCACTTTGCGGTCATACGCGCAGTACAGGACGAAGTCCATCAGGTCGGGGACGACGGCTTCCGCGCCTTCGCTCTCCAGCAACGCCACGAGGTTGTTGTTGGCGAACGGATGATAGTTGACGAGGATTTCGCCGACGATCCCCACCCGCGGTTTGCTGACGGGGACAATCGCCACGCTTTCGAAATCGCGGACGATGGCGCGGATATTTTCGCGGAAGTTTTTCTTGCCACCGTGCCACAGGGCCTGTTCGCAACGGCCGGCCCAGTGTTCGTACAGGCGGTCGGTCGAACCGGGCTCGCTTTCGTACGGCCGCACGCGGTGCAGGACGCGGGCGAGCAGGTCGCCGTAGATGGTCGCCATGATCATCTTGTCGAGGATGGCGAACGTCAGGGTGAACCCCGGCGTTTTTTCCACGCCGGCGGACAGGGAGATGACGGGCACGTGGGACAGGCCCGCGTCTTCGAGTGCTTTGCGGAGCATGGCGATGTAATTCGTGGCCCGGCAGCCGCCGCCGGTTTGCGGCATGAGGACGGCAGTTTTGCCGATGTCGTAACGCCCGGATTTCAGCGCCGCCATCACCTGGCCGATGACGATGATGGCCGGATAGCAGGCGTCGTTGTGGACGTATTTCAGCCCTTCGTCGACGGCGGCCCGGTCGGTGGCGTGCAGCACCTCGACGTTGTAGCCGCCCGCGCGCAGTCCGGCCTCGATGAAGCGGAAATGGACCGGCGACATCTGCGGCGCCAGGATGGTATAGGCTTGTTTCATTTCCCGGGAAAAAGCGGCGTAGGCGCGCGGCAACGGCCGGCGCGCGGCCGGCGTGGCCCTGTGCCGCTCGTTGAGCGCCGCGATCAGCGACCTGACGCGGATCCTCGCCGCTCCCAGGTTGTTGACCTCGTCGAGCTTGATGACGGTGTGGATCTTATTGCCTGTCGCGAGGATGTCCTTCACCTGGTCGATGGTGACGGCGTCCAGGCCGCAACCGAACGAGTTGAGCTGGATGAGTTCCAGGTCGGGCTGCCGGGCGACAAAGGCGGCGGCGTCATACAGCCGCGAATGGTAGGCCCACTGGTCGACGACCCGCAGCGGCCGGTCGGCTTTGGCCAGGTGGCAGACGGCGTCCTCCGACAGTACGGCCAGCCGGTAGGACTGGATCATCTCGGCCACGCCGTGGTTGATCTCGGGGTCGATATGGTACGGCCGGCCCGCCAGGACGATGCCCCGGACGCCGTTGGCGCGGATTGCGGCCAGCGCCCGTTCCGCCTCGCGCCGCACGTCCTCCTTGCAGGCGGCAAGCTCGGCGTAGGCTTTCCGCACCGCCTCCGCCACTTCCCGCCGGGGCAGGTTCTCGGCGGCCAGCTCCTGACGGAGCCGCGCGACGAGCCGCGCGGGGTCGTCCAGGGGCAGGAAGGGGTGTCGGAAGGTGACGTCGTCGCTGCGGACGGCATCCATGTTGGCGCTGATATTTTCCGGGTAGGACGTGACGATCGGGCAGTTGTAGCGGTTGTCGGCCGCCGGGTTCTCCGGGAGGTTGAACGGGATGCAGGGGTAAAATATCTTCTTGACCCCTTTGCCGACGAGGTCGGCGATGTGCCCGTGGACAAGCTTGGCCGGGTAGCACACCGAATCTGAGGGGATGGTCTCCATGCCGCTTTCGTACAGCTTCCGCGACGAGCGGCCCGACAGGACCACCCTATAGCCCAGGGCGGTGAAGAGCGTGAACCAGAAGGGGTAATCCTCGTAGATGTTCAGCGCCCGGGGTATGCCGATCGTCCCCCGCGGCGCCTGCGCTGCGGGCAGCGGCGTGTAGCGGAAGACCCGCTGGTATTTATAGTCGTAAATATTGGGGATGCCGGCGCCGGCCTTTTCCTTGCCCGCGCCCCGCTCGCAGCGGTTGCCGGAAAAATAGGTCCGGCCGTTGGAAAAATGGGTGACGGTGATGAGGCAGTTGTTGCCGCAGTTTTCGCAGCGGCGCTTGGACACCGCCGCGGTGAAGCGGTCCAGTTCCGCCGCGCCGATCAGCGTGGATTTATGCCCCTGCGGGCACCGTTCGCGGGCGATGAGCGCCGCGCCGTAGGCGCCCATGATGCCGGCCATGTCCGGCCTTACCACCTCGCGGCCGATCGTCTTTTCCAGGGCGCGGAGCACGGCGTCGTTGTAGAACGTGCCACCCTGGACGACGAGCTTGTCGCCAAGGTCGGCGGGGCTTTTGATGCGGATAACCTTGTACAGGGCGTTGCGGACGATGGAGACGGCGATGCCGGCGGCGATGTCGCTGACTTCGGCGCCGTCCTTGTGCGCCTGCTTGACCTTGGAATTCATGAACACCGTGCAGCGGGTGCCGAGGTCGACCGGATGCCGGGCCGTGAGCCCGAGGGCGGTGAACTCCCGGATGCCCATGCCGAGCGAGTGGGCGAAATTCTCGATAAACGAGCCGCATCCCGCCGAGCACGCCTCGTTGAGCATGATCGAGTCGATGACACCATCGCGGATGAAGAAGCTCTTCATGTCCTGGCCGCCGATGTCGAGCACGAAGCTGACGCCCGGCAGGAAGTGATTGGCGGCCTTATAATGGGCCACCGTCTCCACCTCGCCGATGTCGACCTGCAGTGCGACCTTGGCCAGGCTCTCGCCGTACCCCGTCACGGCCGAGTTGGCGATGCGCGTGCAGTCGTTCATTTTTGCGTAGAGGTCCTTGAGCGCGGCGGCCGCCGTATCGACCGGTTTGGCCATGTTCGACCCGTAGTACGAATACAGCAGGCTGCCGTCCGCGCCGATGAGCGCCATCTTGGTCGTCGTCGAGCCGGCGTCGATCCCCAGGTAAGCGTCGCCGGCATAGTCCTCGAGGCTGGCGCGCGGCACGGCGCTTTTCGCGTGTCGTTCCCGGAAGCGCGCGTATTCGTTCTCGTCGGCGAACAGCGGCTCGAGCGTCTCCCGGCGGGGGGCGCCGCTCACATATGTTTTGGCGGACCGCTTGGCCGCGAAGTCCCCGTAGGGGATGGGATCCTCCTGCAGGGCGAGCGCCGCGCCGATGGCGACGAAGTAATGCGAGTGTTCGGGGATGAGCACCTGCTCGCTCTTGAGCTGCAGCGTCTCGATGAACCGTTTGCGCAGCTCGGACAAAAAATGCAGCGGGCCGCCGAGAAAAGCGACCTTGCCGCTGATCGGCCTGCCCTGCGCCAGCCCGCTGATCGTCTGGTTGACGACGGCCTGCAGCACCGACGCGGCGATGTCTTCCTTCGTCGCCCCTTCGTTCAGCAGCGCTTGCACGTCCGTCTTGGCGAACACGCCGCAGCGCGAAGCGATCGGATAGATCGTCTGGTAGTTTTTCGCCAACTCGTTCAGCCCTGCCGGGTCGGTGCCGAGCAGGGCTGCCATATGGTCGATGAAGGCGCCCGTGCCGCCGGCGCAGACGCCGTTCATCCGCTGTTCGACCGTGTTGCTGAAATAGGTTATCTTGGCGTCTTCGCCGCCCAGCTCGATCGCTGTATCGGTGGCCGGCAGGATGGCCTTGATGGCGTGCGAGCAGGCAATGACTTCCTGGATGAACGACAGCTTGTAGTCCTGAGAAATGCCAATGCCGGCGGAACCTGTCACCATGACGGACAGGAGCTTTTCGTAGAAAACGTCCTGGGCTTTGGCGATCATCGCCCGGAGCGTCGCCGTTATATCGGAGAGATGCCGCAGGTATTGGTGAAATACCATATCGTTGTTCTCGTTCAAGACGATCATCTTGATGGTGGTCGAACCGATGTCCAACCCGACGCGGACCTTATCCATCTTCTTCTCCCCTGCCCTGCCCAGTTTGAAGAATTACGAGATTCGCGCAAAACGCCGAGAACTACTTTGGGGATTCCGACTGACGGTTTATATTTATCACTATGAGCTTATATCCCTTGGTAATGCGTGAAATTCGCCAAAATTGCCCAAATTCCTTGTTTATTGCTGGAGAATAAAGCTATACTCGCCAAAAAAGAAACAAGCGCCGCGGAAAGGCTGCGGAGCCTGCCCAAAACGAAGAAGGCTTGCTATATTAGTAGCAAGCCTTCAAGGGTTTATGCCTACAAATCTTCGGGAGGGGTCAGCTCCTGCGCCGCCTCCGTCAGATAAAAATTTTCGATGTTTGCGCCCCCCCAGTTTACCATTCTTCCGGCTTCGATAGCGAAGGTATAATTGGCGCCGGAGTTGTTGTCCCAGTTGTTGGCGGCGTCTTTAAAGCAGACGTTCAGCTTTGCCGCGTATTCGGGGACATAGAGGGTGGTTTCGAAGCCGTCGGCGGTTTTACTCATCCGGTAGTCCTGGGTCGTCCGCCAGTCTTCGTCAAAGCCGACGTGGGCGTAAACTTCCGTCGCACCGCTGCGCGGCAACAGACCGTCATATACTATTTCCACGGACTCCTGCGGCGAGGGATTGGCGGGAACGATCTTTACTCCTTCGGCGGCATACTGCAAATAATCTGACATACGCTTTCTCCCCTTTCGTTGGCGTATGTTCAGTATGCCCGGCCGCTCGCCGGCTTAACCTCGCGCATAATGCGGCCGGTCTGCGAATTATCGCCAGCCGACGGGCTAGTTGGTTTTCGCGGCAGGCTTTGCTTGCCCCTGGGCGCTTGGCGGCTGCGGCGTCCCGTTTTTGGCCGCCTCTTCCTCCGCCAGCTGGGTGGCGGGGTCGTCTTTTTTCGGCGGGAGGTTGAAGGCCGCCTCCATAATCTTGCGGGCGATAGGCGCGGCGGCGTCGGAGCCGAAGCCGCCCTGCTCGACGACGACCGCCACGACGATGGTCGGATTGTCATACGGGGCGTAGGCCACGAACCAGCCGTGGTCGTCGCCGTGTGGGTTTTCCGCCGTGCCCGTCTTGCCGGCGATCGAGATCGGAAAGCCCTGAAAGACGTAGTCGGCGGTGCCGCCCGGCAGCGCGACGTCGTGCAAACCGTCGCGGATCAGGCCGAGGTTGCGGGCGGAGATCGGCACCTGCCCCAGTTCTTCGGGGCCGAACTCCTTTATGGTGCTGCCGTCGAGAGCGACGACCCTGCTTACCAAGTACGGCCGGTAGCGGTGACCGCCGTTGGCCACCTCGCTCATGACCGTGGCCGCCTGCAGGGGCGTCACCAACTGGAACCCCTGGCCGATGGCGGCGTCAAGCGTCTCCGATAAGTACCAGTCTTCCTTGTAGACTTTCTCTTTGTATTGCCGGTTGGCGACCAGGCCGGACGCCTCGCCGCGAAGATTTATTCCCGTCCGGGCGCCGAGGCCGAACAGCCGGGCGTATTTCTCCAGGTTGTCAATGCCCACCCGTTCGCCCATTTGGTAAAAGTACACGTTGTCGGATTTGGCCAGCGCCGTCCGGAAGTCGAGCCAGCCCAGCACTTCGTTCAGGGCGTTCCCCTTGCCGCGATAACTGCCGGTGTCGAGGATTTTTTCCTCGGGGGTCACCTTCCCCAGTTCGAGGGCGGCCGCGCCGGTAACGATCTTGAACGTCGAACCGGGCGGGTATTCGCCCTCGATGACGCGATTGGCCATCGGATCGAAGGGATTGTCGTTGATCGCTTTCCAGTTCTTCGCCGAGATCCCGCCGTTGAACAGATTGGGGTCGAACGCCGGCCGGCTGACCATCGCCAGTATCTCGCCCGTCCGGGGGTTCATGGCGATGGCGGCGGCCGCCTTGGCGTGGGCGTTGCCGAGCCGCTTCTGCAGATAGTTGAGCTGCTCGTCCATCGCCTTTTCCGCCGCCTTCTGGAGCTTGGCGTCGATGGTCAGCACCAGGCTGCTGCCCGGCACCGGTTCTTTTCTCCCCAGCATCTTCACCGGCCGGCCGGCGACATCGACTTCTTCCTGCGTGCCGCCGTCGACGCCGCGGATATCTTTGTCCCACACCGCCTCCAGGCCGGCCTTGCCGACGAGGTCGCCGGATTTATAGCCAGCGGCTTTCTTCGCGGCCAGCTCGCTTTCGCTGATTTCGCCGACATAGCCGAAGAGGTGGGCCGCCAACTCGTTATAGAGGTACTTGCGGACCGACTGGATCTCGATGACGACGCCCGTAAGGTCGCCACGGTGTTCCTCGATCTTGGTGACGACCTCCGGGCCGACGTTGTCCTTGATGCGCACAGGGGCGAGCGGGTTGTCCCGCTGGTTGAGCTTCTGCCTTATTTCGGCGGGCTTGATGCCCAGATAGCCGGCCAGGCGGTCGATGACGTCGTCGGTTATCGGTCCGGCGACAGGCATGAGGGCGACGGTGAAGCCCGGCTGATTGGATACGAGCGGCACGCCGTTACGGTCATAAAAAAGGCCCCGCGGGGCTGTAATCGGCATAACGCGGATGCGGTTATTGTCGGCTTCGCGGCGGAATTCCGCCCCTTGGGCGATCTCCAGATAGGCCAGCCGGCTGAGAAGGACGACAATTATCATGACGACGATAAGCTGCAATATCTTCAACCGGTAGTTTTCCTTGCCCCCCATGCCGGCATCCCCCTTTTGTGAGCTTAGAGCCGAAAAACGAGGAAGATAAAGAAGTGACCGCCAAACTGTCTCCGGGTCACTTCTTATCTTCCCTTAGGATTATATTTTACTTCGCCCGCGATATCCACATGTAATCATTCCTATTTGGCCGCGGCGGGAGCGCCCGTCAGTTCGGCATCTCCGTCAAGACGGGGCTGACGGTCCGCTCTTTGCCGTTGCGGATGATGACGACATCTACCTGGCTGCCTACCGGAACGCTGTCGAGAGCTGACCGCAGATCGGCTACGCTGTTGACGTCGGCACCGTTGAGCTTGACGATGACGTCGCCTTCGCGGATGTCGGCCTGATTGGCCGGACCGTCCTTTTCCACCTTGGCGACGTAAACCCCGCGGTCGAGGTCGAGCTGGTAGCCGTAGCGGGCGGCGGAAGCGGTGTCAAGCGCGCTGACGCCAAGATACGCCCGGATTACTTTGCCTTTTTCCAACAGCTGTTGCAAAATCGGCCGGGCGGAATTGACCGGGATGGCGAACCCGATGCCCTCGACCCCGGCGGCGGCGATTTTGGCGCTGTTGATGCCGATGACCTGGCCGTCGGCGTTCACCAGTGCTCCGCCGGAGTTGCCCGGATTTATCGCCGCGTCGGTCTGGATGAGCTTGAATCTGCGGTCGCCGAGTTCGATCGTCCTGTTGAGGGCGCTGATGACGCCGACCGTCACGCTGCCGCGGAACTCAAGGCCCAGCGGGTTGCCGATGGCGATGGCCGGCTCGCCGACCTGCAGCGAATCGGAGTCGCCGAAGTAAACCGCCGGCAGGCCGGTCGCGTCGACCTTGACGACGGCGAGATCGGTCGCCGGGTCGGTGCCGACAACTTTGCCGTCCATCGTCCGCCCGTCGGCGAAGGAGACGGTCAGCGTCTGGGCCCCGTCGACGACGTGGTTGTTCGTGGCGATATAGCCGTTGGCGTCGAAAACGACGCCGGAGCCTACGCCCTGTTCGACGAGCACCCGCTGGTCGAAATTGTCGCGCATATAGGCTTTATTGGTAATGCCGACGATCGCCGGGCTGACATTCTTGACCGCCTGGACGACAAAGGTGTTGCGGGCCGACGACAAGGACGCGTCCTGGGCGCCAGGCGCGGCCAGATTGGGCAAAGGCGAGGCTTTGCCGTTGTTGTGGACGGCGAACAAGCCCACGGAAGCGGTGATTACGAGCACTACGGCCCATACCTGAAAATGCTTGCGCATTGTTACCTTCTCCCTTTCCCTTTTTGTCAACACTATAGCAGGCAGATTCGACAACTTTGTGACAATACATAATAAGTATACAATAATCAAAGGCAAACGGAAAGGCGGCGCGGGCAGGAAATAATCCCCGCGCCGGCCGGCGCGGGGATTTGGAGGCTTCTACAGGGCGTAGCTGTGAAGCCCCGGCAGCAGCAGGTTGACGCCGATAAAGGTGAAGACGACGAGGATGAACCCGGCGATGGCCCAGCGGGCCGCCGTGCTGCCCTGCCAGGCGTATACGGCGCGGCCGTGCAGGTAGACGGCGTAAACGAGCCAGGTGATGAGCGACCAGGTTTCCTTGGGGTCCCAGC
>MTLD01005777.1_pt1 | contig 15194 bp, 14 predicted proteins | sample 1982471 | NCBI WGS metagenome assembly MTLD01 (sample SAMN05712604, study PRJNA340218) | biofilm metagenome | isolation source: sample SPM anode biofilm adapted to -50 mV | place: USA | collected 2012-02-03
GGCCTAGTGCCGAACGCGCCAGGGATGGCGCAAGCGTTCGGCCGCGTACTCGAATGTACGCTAGCAAGCGCCCGGAGGGCCAACAACGCAGATGAGGGTTTATCAACGGCCGTACTGGGGAGAGTTTGTATGGATGACTTCCGCCTTGTAATCGTGACCGGCATGTCCGGTGCGGGTAAGACCCAGGTTGTCCGGGCGATGGAGGACTTGGGGTATTTTTGCGTGGACAATCTGCCGCCGATGCTCATCCCGAAGTTCGCCGAGCTGTGCGTGCAGTCGGCCGGGCGGGTGAACAAGATCGCCCTGGTGGTGGACATCCGCGGCGGCGAGTTTTTCGATACGCTGGTGCAGGTGCTGGAGGACCTGGAGCTGCAGGGGTTCATGTACGAGGTTCTCTTCCTGGAGGCGTCGGACGAGACGCTCATCCGCCGCTACAAGGAGACGCGCCGCCGCCACCCCATGGCGCCGTTCGGCCGCGTGAGCGAGGGCATCAGCCGCGAGCGCGAGCGCCTCGAGCAGATACGGGGCCGGGCGACGCATATCATCGATACGTCCGATCTGTCGGTGGCCCAGTTGAAGGAGAAGATCACGGCGCTGTTCTCGGGCGAGCGGGAGAGCGACCGCATGACGGTGACGGTGGTGTCGTTCGGTTTTAAGTTCGGCATCCCGCTGGACGCGGATATGGTGTTCGACGTGCGCTTCCTGCCCAACCCGTTTTACGTGGAGTCGCTGCGCCGCAAGAGCGGCCGGGAGGCCGAGGTCAGCGAGTATATCGGCAAGTGGCCGATAACCCACCAGTTCCTCGACAAGCTCGGCAGCCTGATCGATTTCCTCGTGCCCCACTACATCAAGGAGGGCAAGGGGCAGCTGATCATCGCCGTGGGCTGCACCGGCGGGCTGCACCGCTCGGTGTTCGTGGCCGAGAAGATCGCCGAGGGGCTGAAAAAGAAGGGGTATAAGGCGAGCGTGGAGCATAGGGATATTAAGCATAACGTCCTAGAGGTATAACGGGTGTCTGCCGATAAACTTCGTATCGCGGTGTTGCCTTCGCCGCCGGCATCCTCAGCGTACACAAGTACGCGCGATGCTGTTAAACCGATCTTGTGCAAACAACGTCTATGAACGTTGTCGCAGAGGAAACGGTGGTGCCGCCGGCTCGGCGCCTTGCGCTACTCGTTTCTCGACAGCCACCGGGTAATACTATAGGTCTTAATTTCGTGGATTACACGAATCGGCAATCAATGCAACGAGGCTTGTCGCCGGTTCTCAGGAGTCCGAGAAGATGAATTATCTCAAGTGGCTGTACCCCGGCATGAAACTCAAACGGTGGCTGTTGCTCTTTTCCGTCGGCGTCATCGCCGCCAGTCTGGGCTTGGCCATCGTTTTCAATTACAAGTATATCGGCGTGGTGGAGGAGAATATCTTCAAGCTGGTCTACCGCGCGACGGGGCAGTATTACTACGCGGTGACGACGATCGCCGGCACGGCCGTCTTCATCCTCGGCCTGGCGGTGATGGCCTTTTCCACCCGCCAGATCATCCGCTCGGTCATCAGCGTGCTGGTGCCGGAGGGGCCGGACAAGCTGGTGGAGCTCATCTTCCAGAAGCGCAAGCTCAACCGCGGCCCGGCGGTGACGGTGATGGGCGGCGGCACGGGTCTGTCGGTGCTGCTGCGGGGCATCAAGGGAGTGACGAGCAATATCACGGCCATCGTGACGGTGGCCGACGACGGCGGGTCGTCGGGGCGCATCCGCGAGGACCTGGGCATCATCCCGCCGGGCGACCTGCGGAGCTGTCTGGTGGCGCTGGCCGATACCGAGCCGCTGATGGAGAAGCTGTTCCAGCACCGTTTCGGCGGCGCCGGCGGCTTGGCGGGACACAGCTTCGGCAACCTGTTCATCGCCGCCATGACCGAGGTGCTGGGCGACGTGGAGCTGGCGCTGAAGGAGTCGAGCAAGGTCCTGGCGGTACGAGGCCGGGTGCTGCCGTCGTCGGTCCAAACCATCCGCTTGGCGGCGGAGATGGAGGACGGCAGCGTGGTGGAGGGCGAGTCACAGATCCCGCTGGCTGGCAAGGCCATCCGCCGCGTGTTCATCAAGCCGGCCGACGCGCCGCCGGTGGCGAGCGCCATCGAGGCGATCGAGAACGCCGACGCTGTCATCCTCGGGCCGGGCAGTCTATACACGAGCGTCATCCCCAACCTGCTGGTGAGCGGTCTGGCCGACGCGCTGCGGCGGACGCAGGCCGTGAAGATATATATTTGCAATGTCATGACCCAGCCGGGGGAGACGGACGGCTACACCGCTTCGCGGCACGTGGCGGCGATCATCGACCACGTGGGCCCGGGGGTCATCGATTATGTGGTGGTGAACGACCAGGAGGTCGCTCCCCAGCTCCGCGAGGTGTACGCCCGCCAGGGCGCCTACCCGGTGGCGGTGGACGCCGAGACGCTCGAAGCTCTGGGCGTCAAGGTGAGGAAGGCCAATCTCATCAGCGAGACCATCCTGGTGCGCCACGACCCGGTCAAGCTGTCGCGGATGATCATGGCGATGGTTTTCCGTCTCAAGGCTAGCTCGGAACGGATGAAGCTGCTCGATTATTATTTGATTTCCGAACACATTAAGGAGCTTGGCAACGAGGAGAAGTAACGGTTGGCGGGAAAAGGCGGCCAACCTTTGGATTACCGAATACCTGGAGTGAGCTGACGTGTCCTTTTCCGCCGAGGTGAAAAACGAACTGGCCCGGGTGACGGGCGAGCAGGAGTGCTGCCTGGTCGCCGAACTGGCCGCCCTGATGAGGATGGGCGGCACGGCGGTGATCGGCGGCAACAATGCGCTGGGGATCAACTTCACGACCGAGAACGCGGCGGTGGCCCGCAAGGTGCTGACGCTGGTGAAGCGCGGCTTCAGCCTGGCGACCGAGGTGGTCGTCTCGCGGGCCCGCCGCCTGAAGAAGGCGAATTCCTACCAGGTGAAGGTGCCGCCGTCGCCGTTGGTAACGGGGGTGCTGGCCGAGCTCGGCGTGCTGCGCGGCGAGGTGATAAGCGCCGGCCGGGACATGGCACTGCTGCGCAAAGGCTGCTGCCGCCGGGCGTACCTGCGGGGCGCCTTCCTCGGCGGCGGCTCGGTGAGCCGGCCGGAGGGGGAGTATCATCTCGAGCTGGTCACCGGCAACCCCGATTTCGCCAAGACGCTGGTGCGGCTGCTGAAGTCGTTCCGCCTGCCCGCCCGGTTGACGGAGCGCAAGCAGGACTATGTCGTCTACCTGAAGGACGGCGACGCGATAACCTCGCTGCTGCGCATCAGCGGCGCCCATAACGCGCTGTTCGCCTTCGAGAACGTAAGGGTCGTCAAGGATATGCGCAACCAGGTCAACCGGCTGGTGAACTGCGAGACCGCCAACCTGCAGAAGACGGTGAACGCGGCGGTGCGCCAGGTGGAGAGCATCAAGCTGGTCGCCGCCCGCATGGGGCTGGCCAAGCTGCCGCGCAGTCTGCGGGCCGCGGCCGAGCTGCGTCTCGCCTACCCGGAGGCCACGCTGCGGGAGCTGGTGGACCTGGCCGACGGGCAGGTGGGCAAATCGGGCATGAACCACAGGCTGCGCAAGCTGGAACAGATCGCCCGCGACCTGGAAGGGAAGGAATAGATGAAGCTGCTGGTGAGGGGAGCCGCCGTCGTCGCCGCCCTTGTTATCCTGGCCGCCGCCTGGGCGGCCTGGCCCGCCGCCGGGGTGCCGATCCTGTCCTACCATAAGGTAGGCGAAACCGAAGAAGCATACAGCGTGCCGCCGGCCGACTTCGAGCGGCAGATGCGCTATCTGGCCGGCGAAGGCTATACCGCCGTGACGCTGGCCGCCCTCGTCGACCATATGACGGCCGGCAAGCCGCTGCCGCCGAAGCCGATCGTGATTACCTTCGACGACGGCTATGCCGACAATTACACGACCGCGCTGCCCATTCTGAAAAAGTACGGCCTGCGGGCGACGGTGTTCGTGGTGACCGACTTTTTGGGCGAAGGGCCGTATATGACGTGGGACGAGGTGAAGGCGCTGCGGGCGTCCGGTATGGAGATCGGCTCGCATACGCTTCATCACCGCGACCTCACGACGCTGCCGCCTGACGAGCGGGCGCGCGATCTGCAGCTGTCCAAGGAAGGGCTGGAGTGGCGGCTGGAGGCGCCGGCGAGGTTCCTCGCCTACCCGTTCGGCGCCTACGACGCCGCTACCGAGGCGGCGATGAAGCAGGCGGGGTACAAGGCGGCGGTGAGCACGGTGCCCGGGCTGAACAGGCCGGGGGACGACGTGTACGCCCTGAAGCGCATCAACATCCCCCGCAGCCGCTTCGGGCTGTGGGAGTTCAAGCTGCGGCTGATACGGGCGAATGTATACGCGAAACTTGGGCTATAAACTCCGGCCGCTGATAAGGCCCCATCTGCGTTGTTGTTCTGCCAGGCGCTTGCTAGCGTACGTTCCGAGTACGCGTCGCGGCACGCCTGGCAGAGCCGCCTAGCATCTGGGGCCTTCTGAGCGGCCTTGGTTTTGTAGCACATATGAAGATATGGAGTTAAGGAGATTTTTCCTGGCGGCGAGTTTATTTACATAATATAAAGCTATTTGTTATAATAAGGGGGTATCCAACAAGTTTCTGGGAGGTACATATGACAAAATGCGTTATGATAAAGCAGGCTAAGGCAGCGATTATGGCCGCGGCCATGGTTTTGACCTTCGCCGGCACGGCGGCGGCGGCGGCCCCGGCGCTCGACGTGCTCGGGCTGCCGGAGTGGGAGGTTACGTCAACATCGTACGGGGGCAAGCTGCTGCTGTCCGACAGCCCGGAGATGGTGCCGGGCGACGGCATCACGTATCAGGACACAGTGGCGGGCGACGCGCGCCTGTTCTTTCACCACGTGAACGCGACGGCCGTGGCCAAGAAGATCGTGGTGTTGGTGGAGAACGCCGGCCCGCAAGCGGCGGCGGTGACCGTGCATCAGTACGGCATCGGCGGACCCGGCTACGACTGGATGGCGGTGGGCAAGGCGGCGCAGGAGAATTACCTCGGCGGCGGCAACCTGTACACGGTGGAGGTGCCGGCGTACGGCGCGGCGGCGCTGTCGCCCGAGCTGCAGCAGGCGGTGGTCAAGCCGAATATGCTGGTGAACGGCATCTTCGACTTCATCGCCGACCGGCCGGTGACGGTGAAGGTGATGATGCTGCCGCTGGGCGCGGACGAGAGCAGGTTCGCCCTTACGGCGGCGGTGCTGCCGCCGGACGAGCAGCGCCTGCGCGGCACGTTCGACGGCAAGGACCGCATGCTGGTGCCGGTGAGGATTTACAACCCGCAGACCGACGGGCCGGTGGCGCTGACGCTGGCCGACAATAAGCTCGACCAGTACATGAGCGGCGTGGACGCGACCAGCGGGGCGAAGGTGGTCAACTACGGCAACTACGGCGTGGTGTACCGCATGTTCCTGCCGGCCGCCGGTACGGGGCGGACGTCGTATTACCTCAACCCGCGGGGCGGCGACTACGCCGGGGCGCTGGGGATAAGGTACAAGTACGTGATCGCGCCGCCGGTGCCGACGCCCACGGGCAAGACGGCGTTCGGCCGCGACAAGCTGACCGATTTCGCCTATGTGGGCACGTTCGGCGGCGGCGAGTCGCTGTGGCTGACGTTCAGCCCGCCGGGAGCATCTAATCTACCTGTAAAATTAGTGATCGTGCCCGAGCCGTAAATAGAACAAGGCTCAGAGGCTGCAGAAAAAGCTCCAGATGCAAGGCGGACCGGAAGAGCGCGGCACCGTTTCCTCCGCGACTAAGTATGCACAACTGGTTTGCAGAGGAAAGGTGTAACAGCATCGCAAGCGTACTTGAAACGTACGCTAGCAAGCGCTCTGAGGACCAACGCCGCAGATGGACTTTTTATGCAGCCTCGGTAGTTGTCCGGCTTGCCAATGTGTGGTATCATAATTTATGCGACAGCATACATATCGGCAAGGAGGGAATTTTCGATGGCTAAGCATATCGTCACCGTGAATAAAGGCTCGCTGCAGAAGACGGTCAAGACGGGCGGCTGCGGGGAATGCCAGGCTTCGTGCCAGTCGGCCTGCAAGACTTCGTGTACCGTAGGAAATCAGGTTTGCCAGAAACAGTAACTGAAAGGCTGCCCTCGCCGAAAAGCGGGGGCCTTTTACTTAGGCTTGAGGCCGTTCAGAAAGCCCCAGATGCAAGGCGGCTCCGAGGACGCGCCGCGACGCGTACACGGAACGTACGCTAGCAAGCGCCCGGATAAGTCAGACGCACGACGCTTCAGCGGCGATGCGGTCGCTTACAACGCCGCAGATGGGGCTTTATCAACGGCCGGGGAGGAAAGAATGGATATACATAGGTTTATACAAAACGGCATGCACATCGTGCTCGACGTGAACAGCGGGGCGGTGCATGTCGTCGATAAGCTGGCGTACGAGGCGCTGGCGGTGTGGGACGGCACGAACGACGCGGCGGTGCTGGCGGCGTTCGGCGGTGCGCACGGCGAGGCGGCGGTGGCCGAGGTGCTGGGCGAGTTGCATGCGCTCAAGGGCCAGGGGCTGCTGCTGTCGCCGGCGGTGGAGGTGCCGGCGACGGTGGAGGACGCGCCACTGGTCAAGTCGCTGTGCCTGCATGTCGCCCACGACTGCAACCTGCGCTGCGGCTACTGCTTCGCCGGCACGGGCGATTTCGGCCACGACCGCAGCCTGATGCCGCCGGAGATCGCCGAACGGGCGGTGGATTTCATCATCGCCGGCAGCGGCCGCCGCAAGCACTGCGAGATCGATTTCTTCGGCGGCGAGCCGCTGCTGAACATGGACACCGTCCGGCGGGCAGTGGCGCACGTGCGGCGGCGGGAGGCCGAGACGGGCAAGGTGTTCAAGCTGACGCTGACGACGAATGCCGTGCTGTTGGACGAGGCGACGCTCGCCTACCTGAACGCCGAGAATATCAGCCTGGTGCTCAGCCTTGACGGGCGGCAGGCGGTGCATGACAACATGCGGCCATACGCCGACGGCAGCGGCAGCTGGCAGGACGCGCTGACGGGCATCCGCCGGGCGGTGGATTCGCGCGGCGGGCAGAATTATTACCTGCGCGGCACGTATACCGCCCATAACCTCGATTTCGCCGCCGACGTGCTGGCGATGGCCGACCTCGGCTTCACGTCGCTGTCGGTCGAGCCGGTGATCGCCAAGGAGGGCGACTACGCCCTGCGCCCCGAGCATCTGCCGGCGCTGGCCGCCGAGTATGACGCCTTGGCGGCCGAATACTTGGCCCGCCGGAGGGCCGGGCGGCCGTTCGATTTTTTCCACTTCAACCTCAACCTCGACAACGGGCCGTGCGTGGCCAAACGGTTAGCCGGCTGCGGCGCCGGCCACGAGTACTTCGCCGTGACGCCGGCGGGCGATCTTTACCCCTGCCATCAGTTCGTCGGCCGCGACGAATATCTTGTAGGCAATATTTTTGACGGCATAAAGAAACCCGATATGGTCAGGAAGTTCCGCCAGGCCCACGCGCTGGCCAAGCCGGCCTGCCGCGGCTGCTGGGCGCGGTTCTACTGCAGCGGCGGCTGCCACGCCAACGCCCAGTTGTTCGGCGGCGACCTGGCCGTGCCGTACGAGCTGGGCTGCGAGCTGCAGAAGAAGCGGCTGGAGTGCGCGCTGATGATCCAGGCCAGCCTGGCGCTGGAAAAGGGCGGCTGCCAGGGCTGAACCCAACGCTTCCCAGGTTGCGAAAAATCTGAATACATGGTAATCTCGGATTATGGAACGTATGAGGATTGAGGTTACCGGCATCGTGCAGGGGGTGGGGTTCCGCCCCTTTGTGCATAATCTGGCCGGCCGCCACGAAATCGGCGGCTGGGTGGCCAACGACGGCCGCGGGGTGGTTATCGAGGCCGAGGGGGAAAAGGCGGCGGTGGCCGCTTTTTTGGCTGCCCTGCGGGCCGAGGCGCCGCCGCTGGCGGTGATCGGCGCGGTGACGGCGACGCCGCTGCGCCCGCTGGGGGAGAGGGGCTTCGCCATCAGGACGAGCGCCCGGGCCGATGCCAGGACGGCGCTGATCTCGCCCGATGTGGCTACCTGCGCGGACTGCCGGGCGGAGATCGCCGACCCGCTGGACAGGCGCTGCGGCTATCCGTTCACCAACTGCACGAACTGCGGGCCGCGCTACACGATCGTCGAGGACGTGCCCTACGACCGCGAGCGCACGACGATGGCGGCGTTCGCGATGTGCCCAGCCTGCCGGGCCGAGTATGACGACCCGGCCAACCGGCGGTTCCACGCCCAGCCGAACGCCTGCCCGGTGTGCGGTCCGGCTTACCGGCTGCTGGACAGGGACGGCCGGCCGCTGGCCGGCGACCCGCTGGCGGAGACGCGGCGGCTGGTGGCGGCCGGGAGTGTGGCGGCTATCAAGGGCATCGGCGGCTACCACCTGGCGTGCAATGCGCTCGATGCGGCGGCGGTAGAAGCGCTGCGGGCCCGCAAGGTCCGCGAGGACAAGCCGTTCGCCATCATGGCCGGCAGCCTGGCGGCGGTGCAGGCGCGCTGCCTGGTGGCCGCGGCCGAGGAGGCGCTGCTGAGTGGCCCGGCGCGGCCGATCGTGCTGCTGGCCAAGGGGCCGGGCTACGACCTGGCGGCGGCGGTCGCTCCCGGCAACCCCAACGTGGGGGTGATGCTGCCGTACGCCCCCGTCCACTGGCTGCTGCTGGCGCCGGGCGACGTGTGGGTGATGACGAGCGGCAACACGAGCGACGAGCCGATCGCCTACGAGGACGACGACGCCCTCGCCCGGCTGGCCGGCATCGCCGACTTTTTCCTCGTCCATAACCGGCCGATCCGCTGCCGGGCCGACGATTCGGTGGCCCGCGTCTTCCGTGGGGCGCCGTACCTGCTGCGCCGCAGCCGCGGCTTCGCGCCGGCGCCGCTGCGGCTGAAGCGCCCCGGGCCGGCGGTGCTGGCCTGCGGCGGCGAGCTGAAGAACGCTTTCTGCCTGACGCGGGACGACCTGGCGTTTATGAGCGCCCATGTCGGCGACTTGGAGAATATGGCGACGTACGGCGCCTATACGGCGGCGATCGCCCACTATGAGCGGCTGTTCGCCGTGCGGCCGCAGATCGTGGCCTACGACTTCCATCCCGAGTACTTGGCGTCGAAGTACGCCGTGGAGTGCGGCCTGCCGCGCGTCGGCGTCCAGCACCACCACGCCCACGTCGCCGCGGTGCTGGCCGAGCACGGCGCGGACGGGCCGGTGATCGGCGTGGCCTTCGACGGCACGGGCTACGGCGAGGACGGCCGCCTGTGGGGCGGGGAGTTCCTGCTCGCCGACCTCAAGGGCTACACCCGCCTGGCCCACCTGGAGTATATGCCCCTGCCGGGCGGCGCGGCGGCGATACGGGAGCCGTGGCGGCTGGCGGCCTGGGTGCTGCACGACCTGTACGGGGCCGATTTCGTCAATAAGAATGTCCCCTTTGTCTGCGGCCTGCCCGCCGGCTGGCAACTGCTGCTGGACGCGGCGGCCAAGGGGCTGAACGCCCCGCTGTCGTCGGGGGCCGGCCGGCTGTTCGACGCCTGCGCCGCCCTGCTGGGGGTGCGGGGGAAGATAAATTACGAAGGGCAGGCGGCCGTGGAGCTGGAGCTGGCCGCCGCCGGCCGCACCGGCCGGGTGCTGCCGTATATGCTGACGGCCGGCGAGCCGGCGCGGCTCGATTTCCGCCCTGCCTTCGCGGCCATGGTTGCCGCCCTGGAAAAAGGGACGGACCCGGGCGAGCTGGCGGCCGACTTCCACGCCACGCTGGCCGACGCGGTGGCGGCGACGGTGAGCCGCCTGGCGGCGGCAAGCGGCGTGCGCACGGTGGCTTTAAGCGGCGGGGTGTTCCAGAATATGACGCTGCTGGGCGCGGTCGTCGCCCGGCTGGAAAAAGACTTCACCGTGCTGCTGCACCGCAGCGTGCCGCCGAACGACGGCGGCCTGGCTCTGGGGCAGGCGGCGGTGGCCATCGAGAGGAGCAGATGATATGTGCCTGGCCGTACCGGCTAAGATAATCGACAGACAGGATATGATGGCGACGGTGGAGGTCAGCGGCGTGACCCGTAAGGTGAGCATGATGCTGCTGCCGGACGCGAAGGTGGGCGACTACGTCCTCGTCCACGCCGGCTTCGCCATCCAGACGGTGGACGAGGAGGAAGCCCGGCGGACGCTGGAGCTTTTGGAGGAGTTGGCCGAGCATGAGGAGTAGGGAAGAGGACGGCCGCCGCGCGGCGGCGTTTTTCCGGGAAGAGATCGCCCGGCTGGCAACGCGGCCGGTGCGCCTGATGGAGGTGTGCGGCACCCACACGGTGGCCATCTTCAAGGCCGGCATACGCCAGTTGCTGCCGCCGGCGGTCGAGCTGGTGAGCGGCCCCGGCTGCCCGGTGTGCGTGACGCCCAACCGGTACCTCGATACGGCTGTGGCGTACAGCCGGCGCGACGATGTCATCATCGCCACCTTCGGCGATATGCTGCGGGTGCCGGGGTCGTCGTCCAGCCTGGCGGCCGAACAGGCACGGGGGGCCGATATCCGTATCGTGTATTCGCCGCTCGACGGCCTGGCGATCGCCGCCGCCGCGCCGCAGAAGAAGGTGATTTTCCTGGCCGTGGGCTTCGAGACGACGGCGCCGACGGCCGCGGCCACGGTGCTGGCCGCCGAGCAGGCCGGGCTGGACAATTTCTACGTCCTGTCGGCCCACAAGCTTGTGCCGCCGGCTTTAAGGGCGCTGCTGACGGCCGGCGGGGCGCGGGTGGACGGCTTCCTCCTGCCGGGGCACGTGAGCGCGATTATCGGCGAGGCGCCGTACCGCTTCCTGGCGGACGAGTTCGCCGTGCCGGGCGTGATCGCCGGCTTCGAGCCGCTCGATGTGCTCCAGGCGGTATATCTTTTGGTCAGGCAGATCGCCGCCGGCGAGGCGGCGCTCGACAACCAGTACCGGCGGGTGGTGCCGCCGGACGGCAACCCGGCCGCCCGCGCGGTGCTGGATAGGGTTTACGGCGAGGCCGACGCCGCCTGGCGGGGCATCGGCGTCATCCCGGCGTCCGGCCTGGCGGTGCGCGAAGCTTACCGCCGCTTCGACGCCACGGCCGTGCTGCCGGTGGCGGTAGAGGAGACGCGCGACCACCCCGGCTGCCGCTGCGGCGAGGTGCTGCGCGGCGAGGTGCGGCCGGCCGAGTGCCCGTTGTTCGGCAAGGCGTGTACGCCCGAGCGGCCGGTGGGGTCGTGCATGGTGTCGGTGGAGGGCACGTGCGCGGCCTGGTACAAGTACGGCGCGGGGAGGTGGCAGGCATGAAGGACGAACGGATTTTGCTGGCCCACGGCAGCGGCGGCAAGCTCAGCCACGAGCTGGTGACGCGGGTGATGGTGCCGGCGTTCGCCAACCCGGCCCTCGACCTGCTGCACGACGGGGCGCGGGTGGAGGCGGCCGGGGCCAAGCTGGCGTTCACGACCGATTCGTATGTGGTCAAGCCGCGGTTTTTCGCCGGCGGCGATATCGGCAAGCTGGCGGTGTGCGGCACGGTCAACGACCTGGCGGTCAGCGGCGCGGTGCCGCTGTACCTCAGCGCCGGCTTCATTATCGAGGAGGGCTTCCCGGTCGCCGACCTAAGGAGGATCGTCGCGTCGATGAAGGCGGCGGCGGCCGAGGCGGAGGTCAGCATCGTCACCGGCGACACCAAGGTGGTGGAAAAAGGGGCGGTCGACGGGATATATATAAACACGGCCGGCATCGGCGCTGTCCTGGCGGACACGGATATTTCGCCGCTGAACGCGCGGCCGGGGCAGGACGTCATTCTGAGCGGCCCGCTCGGCGATCACGCCGTGGCCGTTATGGCCGGGCGCCATGGCCTGGAGCTGCCGGCGACGGTGAAGAGCGACTGCGCGCCGCTCGGCGGGATGATCAAGGCGGTGTTGGCGGCGGTGCCGTCGGTGGCCGTGCTGCGCGACCCCACCCGCGGCGGGCTGGCGACGACGCTGAACGAGATCGCCGCCCAGGCGAACGTGGGGATAATGGTGGACGAAGCCGCCGTCCCCGTGCGTCCCGAGGTCCGGGCAGTGTGCGATATCCTCGGCTTTGACCCTTTGTACCTTGCGAATGAAGGGAAAGTTATTATTTTTGTCGAATCACTATATAGTGAAAAGGTTATGCGCGTGCTCCACGGCCATCCGTACGGACGCGAGGCGCGCGTCATCGGCCGGGTGACCGCCGCTCCCGCCGGCCAGGTCGGCCTGCGGACGGGCATCGGGGGCGTGCGGCTGCTCGATATGCTGGTCGGCGACCAGTTGCCGCGGATTTGTTAACATATCCGGGACATGGTTGTCATAGATATTATTAGAGAGATTTTGGCGAGCGGTTTGGTCTTTTTTTGTCTGTAAGACTGTTTTCAGGAGAGGAGGGGGTAGCGGCGATGCGCATGGACTACGGCCTGAAACTCGAACTGAACCAGAAACTTGTCATGACGCCCCAACTGCGCCAGGCGATCGCCATCTTGCAGCTTAACTCGCTGGAACTGTCGGCCATGGTGGAACAGGAACTCCTGGAGAACCCCGTCCTCGAAGCGGAGGAGAAGGCGGCGGCCGAACAGCCCGCGGAGGAGAGCGACGAGCGGCTGCGGGAGTATTTCGACTGGGCCGATTATTTCGACGACGGCACCGATACCGGCTTCGCGCCGCAGAAGGACGAGAAGCCGTCTTTCACGACCTTTGTTTCCGCGGTCTCGACCCTCCACGAGCACCTGGAGTTTCAGCTCCACCTCACGGTGCTCGACACCGTGGCCCGCGCCGTGGGCCAGTACCTCATCGGCTGCATCGATGAGAACGGCTACCTTACCGGCACGACGGCCGAGGCGGCCGCCAATCTCGGCGTGCCCGAGGAGACGGTGGGCAACGTCCTCAAGGTCATCCAGACGTTCGACCCGGCGGGGGTGGGCGCGCGCGATCTGCGGGAGTGCCTGCTTATCCAGGCCGAGCAGCGCGACGCCGTCGAGCCGCTGGCGCTGGACGTCATCGACCGGTTCCTCGACGAGGTCGGGGCCGGCCACTTCAAGAACATTGCCGACAAGCTGGGCTGCACCCCCCACGACGTGCAGCGGGCGGTCGATTTCATCCGCACGCTCGACCCCAAGCCGGGGCGGGCGTTCGACGGCGGCGAGCAGCCGTGCTACATCATCCCCGACGTGACCATCGAGCGGGTGGCCGGCAACTACATCATCATCATCAACGACTATAACGTTCCCCACCTGACGATCAACCCGTACTACCGCCGCGTGGTGCGCGACGCCGACAACGAGGCCCGCAAGTTCGTGGAGGGGCGGATCAACGCCGCCGTCTGGCTCATCAAGAGCATCGAGCAGCGCCGCCGCACGCTGTACAACGTGGTGGAGACGATCATCGAGCTGCAGCGCGATTTCTTCGATCACGGGCCGAAGTTCCTGCGGCCGCTGACGATGAAGAAGGTGGCCGACAAGGTGGGCGTACACGAGTCGACGGTCAGCAGGGCGATCGCCAACAAGTACGCCGACACGCCGCACGGGCTGTTCAGCCTGCGGGCGTTCTTCTCGGCCGGGCTGCAGGGGTCGGACGGCGAGACGCATTCGGCCTCGACGGTCAAGCGGCAGATCAAGGAGCTGGTGGCCGGCGAGGACCAGGCCCAGCCGCTGAGCGACCAGGCCATCACCGAGGTCCTCATAAGCCGGGGCGTGGCCGTATCACGGCGCACGGTGGCCAAGTACCGCGAGGAGCTTGGGATACAGAGCTCGAGCAAGCGAAGAAGATATTGACGGCCGTTGATAAGCGAAACTTGGCTCGGACTATTGGCCCGAGCCTTAGTTGAGCTATCCGCGCCGAAGCGCGGGAAAGACCCCATCTGCGTTGTACCCGCGAGGGGTAGGCCGCCGCTCTAAGCGCTAAAGCGCTAAGACCGGCGCTCTTGGCCCTCCGGGCGCTTGCTAGCGTACGTTTCGAGTACGCGGCCGAACGCTTGCGCCATCCCTGGCGCGTTCGGCACTAGGCCCATCCTGGGCCGTCGTCGCTGCGCGTCCTTGGTCCGCCTAGCATCTGGGGACTTCTGAACTGCCTTTGGCTTGGAAATAAAACTAAGAAATTCCGTCCTGCCGGGCTTCCAGGTTCCGGCAGGACTTTTCCGCGTTTTCGGGGAAACGGGCATAGTATGACGGAACATCATTCGCAGAAGGGGGTCTCAGCGTGAAAGTTGAGGCGGTATGGGAAGGCAACTTCCAGTTCAAGGCGACCGGCGAGACGGGCTACAGCGTCAGGATGGACACCGGCGTCGACAATGGGGGGGAGGGCAAGGGCTTCAAGCCGACGGAGCTGCCCCTGATGGGGCTCGCCGGCTGCAGCGGCGTCGATATCGTGCTCATCCTGAAGAAGATGCGGGAGACTGTGACCGCGTTCAAGCTGGCGGTGGACGCCGACCGGAACGCCACCGAGCCGAAAAGGTACACGGCCATCCGTCTGCTTTTTACGGTGGACGGCGAGGTCAAGCCGGCCAGCGTGAAAAAGGCCATCGACCTCAGCCTGGAAAAATACTGCTCGGTGTCGAACAGCCTGAACGCCGATATCACTTACGCATACGAAGTCAACGGCCAGCGCTTCCCGCAGGAAGGCTACATTCATGGCTGACGACCTCCGCCGTCTGGCGGCCGAAAACCGGGATTACGTCGTCGCCCTGCGCCGGCACTTCCACACTTACCCGGAATTGTCGAGGAAGGAATTCAAGACCCAGGAGAAGATCGTCGCCGAGCTGACCGCGCTGGGCCTCGCGCCGGCAACGGCCGCGGGCACCGGCGTCGTCGCCGACATAAAAGGGGCCCGCCCCGGCCGGACTGTGGCCGTGCGGGCCGACATGGACGCGCTGCCCATTGAGGACGAGTGCGGCCAGCCGTACCAGTCCCAGATTCCTGGCGTCTGCCACGCCTGCGGCCACGACGGCCACATGGCCATGCTTCTTGGCCTCGCCAGGGTGCTGCTCCCCCGGCGGGACACTTTGGCCGGCACGGTGCGCCTTATCTTCCAGCCCAACGAGGAGATGCCCCCCGGCGGGGCAGTAGACATTATCGCGGCCGGCATGCTCGACGGGGTGGACGCGATCATCGGCGCCCACCTGTGGCAGCCCCTGCCGGTCGGGC
>MTLD01006870.1_pt1 | contig 15194 bp, 18 predicted proteins | sample 1982471 | NCBI WGS metagenome assembly MTLD01 (sample SAMN05712604, study PRJNA340218) | biofilm metagenome | isolation source: sample SPM anode biofilm adapted to -50 mV | place: USA | collected 2012-02-03
ATGATCTCTTAAATAAATGTGAAAAACTTGAAGAGGATTTTATTAAATCGGGGCTTATATATCATAATTCAAGAGTATTAGGTAACGATATTGCTAGGGTATGGGAGCTTAGAAAGGCAGGTCTTGGACTTTTAACTTCTATGAAAGGCGATGCCAAACCAGTTTCGGTAATTGAGGATACGGCTGTGGTTCCGGAATTGTTGCCTGAATATCTTAGTGAGTTTAGTATAATGCTCCAAAAGTATGGTTTAAATTCTGTTTATCATGCTCATATAGGAAGTGGAGAACTTCACTTGAGGCCAATTTTGAATCTTAAGTTAAAGGACGATGTTGAACTTTTTAAAAAGTTAGCGCTTGAGACTGCTTTGTTAGTAAAAAAATATAGAGGATCTTTAAGTGGGGAACATGGAGACGGAAGATTAAGAGGCGAATTTATTCCCATCTTGTTTGGAGATAAAGTATTTAATATGTTTAAAAAAGTTAAAAGCTCATTTGATCCATATTTGGTTTTTAACAGAAACAAAATTATAGATACTCCTCCTATGAGTTCATCATTGAGATACGTTCCTGGAAATGAGGTGCCTGTTTTTAATACATATTTTGATTTTTCGAAAGAGGGTGGTTGGTTGAGAGCAATTGAACAGTGCAATGGTTCGGGTGATTGTCGAAAATCGATTCAATTCTCCGGTGTAATGTGTCCTAGTTTTAGGGCTTCTTCCGACGAAAAAGATACTACTCGGGCAAGAGCTAATATTTTGAGAGAGTTATTAACTTATCCTCGTACTAAGAAAATATTCGACCAAATCGAAATTTCTGAAATACTCGATTTATGTGTTTCGTGTAAGGGGTGTAAATCTGAGTGTCCATCTAATGTGGATATGGCTAAATTTAAAGCAGAGTATTTACAGCAATCATACAAAGTTAATGGAACTCCAATAAATATTTTTCTTATTTCACATATGTCTCTATTCCAAAAGGTCGGTTCTGCCTTCCCCGGTCTTTATAATTTCTGTCTATCTGCAAAAATTACATCTCGAATAATTAAATATTTTCTCAAATTCTCTTACGACAAAGAGCTCCCGTTACTTTCAAAAATAACATTGCGTAATTATGCTTCGCGTTTCTTAAACAAGGGTGTATATAAGAGAGAGGTTTATCTGTTTGCAGATGAGTTTACAAATTATAATGATGCAGAAATTGGTATTAAGTTTATTGAATTGCTTAATGCGCTTGGTTATAAGGTTATTATTCCAAAACATAAAGAGAGTGGCAGAGCCTCAATTTCTAAGGGTTTACTGGTGAGAGCAAAAAAATTGGCTAATAGAAATGTTGAACTGCTCAAGGATATTATTACAGTAGAGAAACCTCTGGTGGGTATTGAACCAAGTACAATATTAACATTCAGAGATGAGTATCCTCAACTTGTTTCTGCCGGCTTAAAAGAATCTGCTCAGGCACTTGCCGGTAATGCGCTTATGTATGACGAATTTATTATGAGAGAGGTAAAATCAGGTGATATTTCTAGTAATCAATTTACCAAAGAGGAAAGGTTTATAAGGTTACACGGCCATTGTCACCAAAAGGCACTTGCTTTTCCTCAAGCCTCTTTACAGATGTTATCTATTCCTGAAAATTACAATGTGACAATGATTGAGGCTGGATGTTGTGGTATGGCCGGGGCATTTGGATATGAAAAGAAACATGCTGAATTTTCTAAGAAAATAGGGGAGATGCAATTATTCCCGGAAATCAGAAAATCCGGCAATAGTGTAGTGATATCTGCACCGGGAACATCTTGTCGTGAACAAATTAAGATGGGAACAGGTATTATAGCAAAACACCCTGTAGAGTTACTTCGAGAAGCTCTCTTGCAGAGTGTTGCTGATTGAATGTATTTATAATTAGCTGTATCTATTTTTTTAGAAGAACTTTTTCAATGGCATCTTTAAAGGATGCTTTAGGAAGAGCACCCATTGCCATTTGAGGAGCTTCGCCCATTGGAACAAACAATAGTGATGGTATACTTCTAATTCCGAATGCACCTGCGAGTTCTTGTTCAGCCTCTGTATCTACTTTATAGATATATATTGAGTCTTTGTACTCCTCTGCAAGCTCATCAAGAATTGGGGCAACCATTTTGCAGGGTCCACACCAATCTGCATAAAAATCAATAATACATGGCTTATCGCCTAAATATTTCCATTCAGTAGGATTAGATTCATAATCAGCTACTTTTGTAAGAAATTCCTGTTTTGTTAAAAATGTTGGTTTCATTGTTAATTGTTATTTATTGCTATTAATATAAATCTTTGATACTCTTTATCTTCTTTTTTCTGAGTATTATATGGATATTTTTCTACTACCCGGAATCCGTTGTTTTCTATTAAATTGGAAAGTGTCTGAAGATTAAATCCATTGTGAGGTACTATTTCCGGAGCGTGAAAGGATCCGTCCTCTTCAACTAAGTCTCCAATTATTAACATACCTTCTTTACGAATGGTTTTACCGATAGTCTCTATTGTGTCATTGATGTTTTCGATATGATGGAAAGCCATAAATGAGACAAGTTTGTCAATATCCTTATTATTATATAAAGTTAGTGGGCCATTGATAATCTCAATTTTTTCCATTTGGGCGTAGCTAAGTTTTGACTCAAGTACTTCAAGCATAGAAGTAGAGGTATCAACCATAATGGCCTTACTGACCTCTTGGAGTAAATCCAATCCTACCAATCCTGTTCCGCATCCAAAATCGACTATTTTATCAGAAGACTTAAATTTTACATGTTTTTTTATTTCATTTACAAAGAGTTGTACCGATTCTATTTTTTTAACAGAATCCCACTCATTAGCCTTTTTATCGAATATATCTTCAATCAATTCGTATCCGCATTCTATAACTGTTTTATTCAAAATATTCTTATCAGTCTCATTTGTATGATCAATTGAAATAATCCCGTTGAACATATCTGCACTTACTCCGAATACTCCGGGTACTAAAGAAAGTTCTCTCTGTATCGGGTTATTCAATATGCAACATTGTTGGGTTTTTATTTTAATTATTGTTTTCATCGGTTTCCTTCTTCGTTATTTTTTTATCATTTTTTACAAAGAGACTAAAAATTAACCCCCCCATTAATGATCCATAAATTGCACTTCCGAACCAAGTCGAAGTTATTGGGCAAGTACCGCTGGCGCAACCTACAAATTTCCAATAAATGAGCCCTCCGATAAAACCAAAACCTACTCCGATGAGTATTAATAGATTGGATTTTAGATATTTACTTATTTTATTCATCTTATGTTAATAATTTCCAATGGAAAATATTTACAAAGATAATTAAATTTATTTATTTGCAAATTGAATTGAAAAAAAAAGGAGTTGCCTAAAGACAACTCCTGATTAATGTTATATCAGAATAAGACTATCTATTTCCTCTTGCTTGTCTTGCCTCTCTCCTCTCTTTCAGATATTCATCATATAGTTTAATCTGATCGGGAGTAAGAACAGTTTTAATGAGGCTGTCTTTTTTATTGTTAAGCTTAGAATATGCGTCGGAATTTCTTCCACCTTCTCTCATGACCTTTCCCAGCTCTTCAGATGTTTTAAGGTTAATTTCGAAAACTTTTTTGTACTGATCTTCATTAAGATTTACCTTCTCTTTAATTGCCTCAGTTTGTCTTTTAGCCATATCCTGAGGATTCATTTGAGGGCGTCCCTGAGCGTTAAGTGTAGCAGTTGCAAACACTGCGATAGCCATAAAAATAAATGCTTTTCTCATATCTAATAAATATTATTTATTCATCATTTTTTGTTGCATAACTTGTCCTTGACCCTCTTTTGGTTGCATACCATTTTCATGCATTCTTTTCTCTTGCATACCTTTTTCTTGCATTTTTTTCATCATCATACCTTTCATGCCTTCTTTTTTCATTGATTGCATTTTTTGCTTATTTAAATGCTTGTAAAGTTCGTGGAATCTTTTTTGTTCTGGTGTTAAGAGAGATTCAATTAAGCTGTCTTTTTGTCTAAAGTTTTTTAGCATTTGAGCTCTTTGAGCCTTCATCGCTTCTCTCACTTTGATTTGCTCTTTTGCAAATTGCAGATTAAGATCATATACTTTCTTCTCTTGATCGGCAGTAAGAACTAGTTGTTTTTTCATGTTTTCGGTTTGTCTTTTTGCAATTTCCTCCGGATTTGCTTGCATCTTTTTCATCATCATAGGTTGATTATGGTTTTGTGCAAAAGAAAAAGACATTGTTGCGATGCCGATAACGGCTGTTAATAGAATTTTTTTCATTTTAAAATAATTTTTAAATGGTGTTTGCTTAATAAGAAAGATCTTTTCTAAAAAAGTTAAATGCAAAAAAAATATTTACTTTTGATTTAACATTTAGAATTTTTTATTATCAAAGAGTTAAAGTTTTTGGAATTAATGGGAGAGAGATCCGACGACTATATATTGTCGCTATGTAAAAACAGGGAGACCAAAGACTCAGGTTTTACATTGTTGATGAATAAATATAAAGAAAAAATATACTGGCATATTCGTAGAATTGTTGTATCTCACCAAGATGCACAAGATGTTTTGCAGGAGACCTTTATTAATGTGTACAGACATATTGAGAAGTTTGAAGAGAAAAGTAAAATTTATACATGGTTGTACCGTATTGCTACTAATGAGTCAATAAGGCATCTTAACAGTAAAAAAATTGATGCAACATCTTACGAAGAAGTTAGTCAAACGCTGGTAAATTCTTTGAAAGAGACATCGGTTGAAGATGGCGATAGTATTTTAGTAAAATTTCAAGAAGCTATTTTGACTTTACCGGAGAAACAGAAGTTAGTATTTAATTTAAGATATTATGATGAGTTAAGTTACGAAGATATTTCTAAGGTTTTGGATTCTTCGGTAAATGCGTTGAAAACTAACTACCATTTAGCAAGTGAAAAAGTAAAAAAATATATGATAAATAATTAGTTATGAATAAAGATTTCGATTTTAAAAATATTGGGAAAGAGACTCCTTATTCTACTCCTGAGGGCTTTTTTGATCAAATCACCCAACAGACTTTGAATGAAGCTAAAAGAAGGGAACAAAGGATTTTTTCAATTAGAAAAAGATATTGGTTTGCGGCTGCTTCTCTTACAGGAGTTGCTGCATTGATTGTTTTCGGACTTTTTACAAATTTAGATAAGTCACTGTTTAATAAAAATATAAATACAGATACCCTGTTCAGTATGAGTGTAGTTACTCAGCCCTTGTCTGCCAAAACTGATTCAGCGGTTAGCACTGAGTCCGGTGTAACCAAAGATGCATTCAAAGGTGATAAAAATGAAATCGACAAGCTTTTAAGCACAATGTCTGATGATGAAATAAAACTTTTGGCAGATATGTCTTCAAATGATGTTTTCTTTAATCAAGTACAACAGTAATGAATAATATTTTTAAAATTACAATTCTACAATTAATCCTGTTACTAGGTTTAAGTTGTAATGTTTTTGCACAAAATGAACATGGCAGACAAATCATAGGTAAAAAATTTTTCGAAGCTCAGCTTATTGAAATTAAAAATCATTTGAATTTAAGTGAACAAACCGAAGTTAAAGTTGAAGCTATACTTCGTAATTATTATATGGAGCTCGAAAGTGCCAGAAAAATGCAATTTCACGGAAAACGCATAAAGTTAGATAGTTTAACTGATGCTACTGCCGAAATGATGATTTTGGATCAGATTAACTCTGGTAAAAAATATCTGCAAATAAGAGAGAAATATTATTACGAACTTAAGAAAATTGTCTCTCCAATAGATATTTATGAAATTTTTAAAATTGAACAGGATGTCAACAGAAGGTTGATGATGGAGTATACTAAAAGGAAGAGTGAAAATATTAATCATTGACATTAAGGTTGTTAAGTTAGTTAATTGGTCAATGGTGAACCTTGTCTTTAATAAGACAAGGTTTTATTGTATATTGCGGGCGAATTTTAACAATATTAATTATGGCGTATAATTTATTAAAAGGAAAAAAAGGGCTTATTTTTGGTGCTCTTAATGAAAAGTCAATCGCCTGGAAAACAGCGGAGAGAGCTTATGAAGAGGGCGCTACTTTTGTTCTTACTAATGTACCGGTTTCGGTTAGAATGGGTAATATTGATGAACTTGCTGAGAAATGTAATACAATTGTTATTCCTGCTGATGCTACAAAAGTTGAGGATTTGGAAAATCTGGTTACCAAAGGAACAGAGTATCTGGGTGGAAAATTTGATTTTATACTTCACTCAATCGGAATGTCTCCAAATGTAAGAAAAGGCAGAACTTATGACGATTTAGATTACTTTCTTCTTAACCAGACCTTGGATATTTCTGCAGTCTCTTTTCACAAGATCCTTCAGGTTTGCCGCAAACTGGATGCAATAAACGAATGGGGTTCGGTAGTTGCTCTATCTTATATTGCTGCTCAGAGAACATTATATGGATACAATGATATGGCAGATGCGAAGGCGCTTTTGGAGTCAATTGCCCGAAGTTTCGGATATATTTACGGCCGGGAAAAGAACATAAGAATAAATACAGTTTCTCAATCTCCAACAATGACAACTGCCGGAGGAGGAATTATGGGCTTCGACAAATTAATGGATTTTTCGGAAAGAATGTCTCCGCTTGGAAACGCTACTGCAGATGAATGTGCAGATTATTTAGTTACACTGTTCTCCGACCTTACTAAAAAGATAACTATGCAAAATCTTTATCATGACGGTGGTTATTCAAGTATGGGGATGAGCAGAGCTGCTATGAGTATCTATAATGAAGGACTTGATTATCAAGATGTTAAGATTGATTTAAGCAAAAAGAAATAGATAAAAACCTAATTTCCAAATGACAATCTGAAGTATTAATTCAGGTTGTCATTTTTTTTTTATTTAACTTTGAAACCATCCCAAAAAATTTCAATTATGAAGTACAAAATTCTAAGATTGGTGCTTTCGGCCTTACTTATTTTTTCAGCTAGCTATATTTCTGCTCAAGATGCAAAAGAGATTGTAAAAAAAGCAGAAGCCAAATATAATGGCGAGGAGTCTAGTTATTCCGAAATGAGAATGACTATTGAACGACCAAAATATAAACGTGATATTGAATTTAAAAGTTGGTATAAAAGTACCGGAGAATCACTTACTTACATTACTGCACCTGCAAAAGAAAAAGGTCAAAGTTTTTTGAAAATCTGAAATAATATGTGGAATTGGAACAACACTATTCAAAGATTGATTAAGCTACCTCCATCTATGATGTCTCAAGGTTGGATGGGATCGGATTTTACTAATGACGATATTCTTAAAGAATCCTCATTAGTAAAGGATTATACTCAAACAATAATTGGAAATGAGGTCATTGATGGGAATAGTTGTTATAAAATCCAATTATTACCGCTTAAAAATGCGAATGTAGTATGGGGTAAAATTATTTTATGGATTACAGTTTCAGATTATATAGAAATGAAAGGGGAGTTTTATGACGAGGATAATATGCTTGTAAAAACCCACCTATCATCGAATATGAATATTTTTGACGGAAGAAAATTACCTTCTCAAATTCAAATTATTCCTTCCGATGAGCCTGGAAATAAAACAATTATTACTGTTTTGAAGATGAAGTTCAATTTGCCTTTTGAGAAAAACTTCTTCTCGCAACAAAATATGAAAAAAGTATATTGAAATGAATGATTTTTTCAAAATTGCATGGAGAAATTTGTGGAGGAACAGGAGAAGAACATTAATAACTGCCTCTTCGATCTTTTTTGCTGTATTTTTTGCCATAATAATGCGATCGTTTCAACTTGGCACTTATGGACATATGATTGAGCAAAGTATTGAAGCATATTCGGGGTATCTGCAAATTCAGGGGGCCGATTATTTTGATGATCCTTGTTTGGATAACTCTTTTGACGGCTCAAGTATGTTGCTTAAAAAGTTAGAGTCTGAGCAGAATATTAAAATTGCAGTTCCTAGAATTGAATCTTTTGCCCTTGCTTCAACAGGAAATATTTCAAAAGGAGTAATTGTGACCGGAATAGATCCTGATAAAGAGAAATTTCTATCTGATCCTGAGAGAAAATTGATTAAACTTCCGGGCTTCAAAGAGAATTATCAAAAATTTGCAAATGGAGATGGTATACTCATTTCGGAAAGATTGTCAAAGTATCTGAGAGCAACAATTGGAGATTCTGTTGTTCTGCTTGGACAGGGTTTTCAAGGTGTATCTGCATCGGGAGTTTATCCTGTAAGAGGAATTGTAAAAATTGCATCTATAGATCTCGATAATAAACTTATATATATGACTTTAATCGAGGCAGATAACCTCTATTCATTAGGCGGACGATTAACATCAATTGCTATAAATCTTAAAAATGCTGATTTAATGAATGAAACGGCTTCCGATTTAACAAGGAAATTAAATGATAAATCTTTATCCATTAAAACCTGGCCGGAATTGATGCCTGTTATTAAGCAACAGATAGACAGTGATAACGAGGGGGGGATTGTTATGGTAGGTGTATTGTACCTTATAATATTCTTTGGAATATTTGGAACTGTTCAGATGATGATATCCGAAAGGATGAGAGAGTTTGGAGTAATGGTTGCAATAGGAATGAAACAGATAAAACTTGTTGGAATTATTTTTATTGAGATGCTATCCTTGGGTTTGATAGGAATTCTTTCCGGTATGATGAGTGCAGTACCAATTCTTTTGTATGGTTTTTATCATCCAATCAGAATCACAGGCAATATGGCTAAAACATTTACAGATCTTGGTTTTGACCCAATTATGCCATTTGCTTGGTTTGATTCATATTTTTTTATTCAAGGTGTGGTTGTCTTGCTTATGGTCATTGTTGCTTCGTTAATCCCTGTGAGAAAAATATTGACTATTAATATTATAAGAGCAATTAAAAATTAATAATTATGATTTGGTCAGTAGCTTGGAAAAATATTTGGAGAAATCCCAGAAGGAGCCTCATTGTAATGATTTCAGTTATGATTGGAACTATTGCCGGAATATTTACTGCAGGTCTCATTAATGGAATGATGAAGCAAAAAACAGAGGATGTTATATATACAGAGTCTGCTCACTTGAAAATTTTTAATAGTGCTTTTTTAGAAAATGAAGAAATTGGGAATTTTATTCCAAATGTAGATTCTGTTTCAAATTTTTTGAAATCGGACTCTCTTGTTTCTGCTTTTAGTAAAAGATTGAAAATTATGGCTATGGCATCGACAGCAAGAGGTAATACATCTCTTATGCTGTTGGGTATAAAACCTTTGGACGAAATAAAAGTTTCAAATTTATATACTAAGATTGTTCAGAATGGTGGTGAGTTTTTAAGTGATACTATTACGGGATTTGTTGTTATTAGTGATAAGACGGCGGAATTATTGAAAATTAAGAATTATTATTTGCAAAAAGATGATTTAGACTCACTTAAAAAAGAGAATATACCTGATAAAGTAATTGAGGCATTACAAATGCTGGATGAAGGTAAATACACAACTGAAAAGCTTTTTAGAAAAGAATTGAGTAAAATTTTAAATTCTAAAATGTTAAACAAATATGGACACTCAATTATGCTTAAGGCATTACATTACAGGTTAAAATCAAAGATTGTTTTTANNTTTACCGATGCAAAAGGAGAACTTGTATCCCAGTCATTTAGAGTATGTGGTATTTTTAAAACATCAAACACTGCCTTCGATCAAATGAATGCATTTGTACTTGAAGATGAATTAAGACCTACTACTTCACTTAATGCCGGTGTATATCAAGAAATTGGAGTTCTGCTAAAAGATGGAGACAATATATTTAAAGTGAAATCACAGCTATCGGACAAGTTTAAAAATATATCTGTATTAACATGGAGGGATATTTCAAGTGATGCAGCACTATTAAATGATTATTCGAACATCTATTTTTATTTTATAATGGGATTTATATTATTTGCTCTCTCATTTGGAATTATTAATACAATGATGATGGCTATACTTGAGAGAACAAAAGAGGTAGGAATGTTAATGGCAGTTGGAATGAATAAAATAAGAATATTTAACATGATTATGTTGGAGACTATATTTCTTACGATAACCGGTGCAATTGCAGGCATGATATTAGGATGGATAATTATAAGAATTACAGGACATACCGGCCTGGCATTATATTCATCATATTCGCAAGGTATGGAAGCAATCGGGTATGATCCTATCGTCTATCCATCAATAAATTTATTTAACTTTTTTGGAATTGTAATAATGGTTATAATTACAGCTATAGTTGCGTCAATACTGCCAGCCAAAAAAGCTCTTAAACTTAATCCGGTAGAGACTTTAAGAACCGATAATTAATTTTGAATATTATATCCGTATGAGAGTAATTGAAATAAAAAATTTGACAAAAATCTACAATAACAGCGTGAATCCTGTTACAGCCGTAGATAATGTAACAATTAATTTTGAAAAAGGTGAATTCACTGCAATTGTAGGTCCCTCGGGTTCAGGAAAGACAACTTTACTCAATTTAATAGGTGGATTGGACAAACCTACTTCCGGCAATATAATAGTTGAAAATACCGATTTATCTGTATTATCACAAAAACAACTTGTAGAATACAGACTTAATAACATTGGATTCGTATTTCAATCATATAATCTTATTCCTGTGTTGACATCCTTTGAAAATGTATCATTTATTATGGAGTTACAAGGAAAGGATAAAAAAGTAATTAGGGAGAGAGCCTCCGAAATACTTGATGAAGTTGGGTTGGGAGATAAAAAAGAGAGTAGGCCCGGTCAACTTTCGGGAGGTCAGCAGCAGAGAGTTGCTGTTGCCAGAGCAATGGCATCAAGACCAAAATTTATTATTGCGGATGAACCTACAGCAAATCTTGATTCAAAAAGTACGGAGAAACTATTGGTTATGATGGAAGAGTTAAACAGAAAAGAGAATGTTACATTTATTTTTTCTACTCACGATCAGAGAGTTGTTAACAAAGCGAGGAGAGTTATTCTTCTTGAAGACGGTAAAATTGTGAGTGACACCAAATGAGAAGGTTTATTTTTAGTATAATTCTTTTATGTTTTGCTTTTTCACTAAAAGCTCAAAAAAGTTTTTTATCGGGTTACATCAAAGATTTGCAATCGGTATATTTTTTTAACAATCCTATTCAAGTTCAAGGAGAGACTTCAATAAACACACTGACTTATAACTTAATTCACAATAGACTTGATTTTTCTCATGATTTTAAATCCGGCTTAAGTTTCGATATAGGAATCCGTAACAGAATAATTTCCGGGAATATAATAAATGCTATACCTGATTTTAAATCTATTTATGGAGTTGATAATGGAATTATTGATTTGTCGGGTAATATTATCTCTGGTAAACAATGGTTTCTAAATACATCTGTAGACAGATTATTTCTTGATTATTCAAAAGACAATTTTCAGATTAGAGTTGGCAGACAACGGATTAATTGGGGAGTGAATCTGGTTTGGAATCCTAATGACCTTTTTAACGCATTCAATTTCATCGATTTCGACTACGAAGAACGTCCCGGTAGTGATGCAGTGTTAATAAGTTGGTATACTTCGGAATCTTCCGAGTTAGATTTTGCAGTTAAGAGTGATTACAATGGAAAAACAACAATGGCTGCACGATATCGTTTTAATTACAAGGATTGGGATCTTCAGATAATTGGAGGAAAAGATAAATCGGATATAGTCTTTGGTGGCGGATGTTCCGGCGAACTTGGAAATATTTCGGTAAGGGGAGAGGGTTCGTTATTTATACCCTACGAAAACTTATCAGTTAACAAAACTGTTCAGTTGTCATTATCTGCTTCAGTCGATTATACTTTCAAGAACTCACTTTATTTAAACGGGTCATTTCTAATAAATTCATCTGCTCATAAATCGACTACGGGAGTTTCGATATTAAATCCAGAAACTAATTTATCTGCAAAAAACCTATCTTTTGGCAAATATGAATTGTTTACACAAATATCATATCCTGTAAGTCCAATTTTAAGCGTATCAAATTCTTTAATAATTAATGCGATAGACTTATCTTCATTTATTTCGCCCGCAATGACTGTTTCTCTGCAAAACAATCTGGAGTTTATGCTTTCAGGGCAGATGTTTATAGGTAGAAAATTGAGTGAGTACAGTTCCAACGGTAATATTTATGCTTTGTACGGGAGACTCCGCTTAAGCTTTTAAATTACATTAAAAGGTTTTGTTTTAGTAATTTATATCCTGTTGAACTAGCTCTGATTTTTTCGTTGTTTTTAAGATAGATATAATAATTCTCTTTTCCATATAACTCTGTTCTCACAATTAAGTGTAAGTTAACTATATATGAACGATGAACTCTTATGAAGTTATCGGGTAGATGAGTTTCAAAGTACTTCATAGTGAGCTCTTTAATATATTTTCCGTTTTCAGTTATTAACAGAGCATAGTCTCCTTCGGCTTTTATGTAAACAATATCTTCGACATTGATTATATGCATCATAGAACCTTCTTTAACTGAAATTCTATCAATTGACTCCAGTTTTATTACTTTTTCGTCGGTATTGGGATCATCATTTTTTTTACTATTATTTTCAATATTGTTTTCGCATTTATATTTACCAAATAGATTGCTTATATAAATTAGTATAAACAGCCCATAAAGGGCAAATAACGGGAGATCAAAAAAGATCTTATTATATTCTTCCGGATATATTAGAGAATGAATTGCATAAACAAATATCAGAGATACAACAATTGTGGAAGCAATTATTACAATTTTTGCCTGAACAGCTTTGATATATTCATAAATATACCAGTAAAAATAGCCGGCTGTAAAAATGAAAGAATTGAAAAAGATACTTATGAAAAGTGACTCAATTAATGTTAAGTTACCGTAAATAACAACCAAACCCCAGAGAATAGCTGCCAAAGTCAATATGGCAGCTATTACTGAGAATTTGTTTACTAACGCATCTTTAAAAGGATGTCCTTCCATTTTATCCTTTTATTTCCAAGCCGCTAAATGATATATTTCCTCTTATAATTAGTACTTTTGAACTGTCCATTAACATAGTATTATATCGTTTATCTTCTGTTCCACTAAATGAGTTCTTAACAAGAGTTTTAACTGTCCATGATTCCGGAACATAAATTTCAATTCCGCCAAAACTTGAATCAATATCGATAAATGTCTCATTTTGACTTAGAGAAGTTCGTCTAAGGTCAATTATAGTACTTCCGAATGTATTTGAGATTGTAGCTCCTTTGAAAACCGGATCAAGAACAATCTGCCTAACAGAACCAAATGAATTATGAGATGTGATAAACCCATCTTCACATATGTATGATGACGATTCTCTATTATTTGACCATCTTTGATGCCAATGTTCGTGATGGTGATTTCTGTTTATTATTAGAATTATTCCTATCGCAATAAATATCAGCGGCCAATAATTAACAACCCAAATATGTCCGAGTCCCGGAATGACAGGGGTAAGAAAGAATACTCCAATTGCCATTAAAATCGCTCCTCCAGTATAGTGACTTCTTAAAAGAGAAACCAATCCAAGTACTATGAGCAGCATTTGCCATGATATAAGAATTCGGGACATGGCGAAATTAACAAAGCCTAAATTTCTGCCGATAAGAATAAATCCGACGGCGATGAATATTGCGGCAATGACTATTCCGTTTAAACCGTGATTACTGTGTCTGTGTTTTACTTCCATAATTAAAATGTTTTTAAAAATCTTTGGCAAAAGTATTTTTCATATTGAACATAAAAAATAATAAAACGATACTTTTCCTCTAAATTTCTGTGAATAGCCGATTATTCCCGATGAACACCGAACCATTCTAGAACAAAGTTAAGCAAAAAGCTCCGGAAATCTTTTGATTTCCGGAGCTTCTGCGGTATGGACGGGACTCGAACCCGCGACCCCCTGCGTGACAGGCAGGTATTCTAACCAGCTGAACTACCACACCAGTTTCCTTTTGGGATTGCAAATATAGCGATGTTTTTGAATCTGGCAAAATTTATTTGAAAAAAGAGAAGTGAACATTGCCATATTTTTTCTCTTTGGAAAATCTCTCGTATTTTGAAAAATTTAAATTAGCCGGATGCTCTAAGATAAAGTAGCCACCTGTGTTTAAGATATCCCTTTCAAATATCTTTGATGGTATTCCTTCTAGCCCCTCAATGCTGTATGGTGGATCGGCAAATATTAAATCATATTTTACTTTACAAATTGGAATAAAATCAAAAACATTGAGTCTTAAAGGCTGTATACTGTTAAATTTTAATCTTGATGCATTCTCTTTGATAAATTTAAAGTGCAAAGAATTCATTTCAACTGAAGTGATTTTTTTACATCCTCTGGATGCGAACTCAAAAGAAATACTGCCGGTTCCCGAAAATAGATCCAAAACTGAAATTTCTTCAATGTCAAATTCATTTTCGATAATGTTGAATAGTCCCTCTTTAGCAAAATCGGTTGTGGGACGAGCTTTAAAATTTTCCGGAGGTAAGATGGTTTTTCCTCTCAATGAACCTCCAATTATTCTCATAAAATTGTAAGAAATGAGTACTTCATTTCCAGACTGCTGCTGCCGAGCGGGATTTTACGGCTTCGGAAGTATTTAACCATTGGAAAATATTTACTGAGCAGCTGTATCTCCGGAATATAAAGCTCTCCATGAATAAAAACAGTTGTATTCTCTGAGTTAATAAAAGCTTGCTTAAGTGCCAGAAATGCAAAATAAAGTGCAGTTGTGAACTCCTCTGCCGGATATGTATTGCAAAGCATAAGTTGAGAACCTATGAATACAGTAATATCAGCTTTTCCTTTAGTGTATCCTAAATAGAGTTTATTATGATCCTTCCTTTTAAGCATTATTTTTAATATATAATATACAGAAGGGATGGATTCAAATGAGGATTGTACTCTTCTTACAATATTCAAGAGTGTGCTGTTAGCTGCAAAAATTATAACAAGATCGAGCTCCTCCAAAATTTTATAGGAAACCTCCTCGTCATCGTTAATAGTAAAAAATTCAGAAAGTTGTTTGAGGATATCCTTCTCTTTAAATTGAGAAGTAGGAATAAGCGTATATTTCTCTGTTTCAGATATTA
>MTLD01000090.1_pt1 | contig 15183 bp, 14 predicted proteins | sample 1982471 | NCBI WGS metagenome assembly MTLD01 (sample SAMN05712604, study PRJNA340218) | biofilm metagenome | isolation source: sample SPM anode biofilm adapted to -50 mV | place: USA | collected 2012-02-03
GTCTACGGCCTCCTGGGCCGGGCCTTTCCCTATGGCACCTTTGTTGTCAACATCATCGGCTCCTATTTCATCGGCCTGGTCATGGAACTCGGCCTGACCAGCACCGTTATCCCCGACACCCTGCGCATCGGTCTGACCGTCGGTTTCATGGGAGGCTTGACGACCTTTTCCTCCTTCAGCTATGAAACCTTTAAATTGCTGGAGGATGGCCAATTCTTTATGGCCTTCACCAATATCCTGGCGAGCGTGGCGGTCTGTCTGGCATTTACCTGGCTGGGGATCATTACTGTTCGGACGATTTCCTGAGGAGGCTTGTATGACAAAACTGGTTGGAGAAAACGTACTGATGCGGATCTTCATCGGCGAGAGCGATCGCTATGGCCGCAAACCCCTTTACGAGGCCCTTGTGGAACTGCTGCGCGCGGAGGGTTTTGCCGGGGCCACGGTCCTGCGCGGCCTGTGCGGTTTTGGCGCCCACAGCGTCTTCCATACCCAGAAACTGCTGGACCTCTCAGCCGATCTGCCGCTGATCGTCGAGGTGGTGGACAGCCAGGAGAAGATCAATGCCATCATGCCCCGCATAGACGAGATGATGGGCGGCGGCATGATTACCCTGGAAAAGGCCACCGTGATCCGTTATTCCCACGATCCCAAGAAGTCGTAGCGCATCTTTCACTTCAGGGCAGCAATCCCCTCGCCCGCTTCAACCACTTGCATTCCGCTTGCCTTGCACAGAGCCCCGAGGAGTTCCCCGGGGTTCTGTTTTTTCCACCCGCCGTGAAAATGATCAGCCGCCAGTAGTACCCCGCCCGGCCTGAGGAGCGCCGCCAGGTTGCTCACGACCTGCGGCAGGCCATTGTGCCTGTTGATGATCGGCCCGCCCAGCAGGCCGTTGCAGAGGATCAGGTCAAAATGGGCTTCCCCCTTTGAAAAAGGGGGACTAAGGGAGATTTGCGGCTCAGCTGCCGGGGAAATCCCCCCTGACCCAACTTTTGCAAAGGAGGGAACTTGCATGGCGCTCCCCAGGAGATCCGCAGCCTTGAAGACAATTGCTGTTTGCCCCCCCTTCCCAAAGATAGCCGCAACCTCCTTTTTATAGGCTGTTTCCCGTTGTCGGTCGTGGGGGAAGCAGGCATGGGCGGCGGCCCAGACCTCCAACGGCTCGATGGTCCACCCTTCGATGGCAATGCCCTCCGGATCAAACCCGCTTGCCAGCAACAGCCCGGCCAGCTGATAGGTGTCTTCACCTGTGCCGCAGGCAGCATCCAGACACCTGATCCACCCTTTTCCCCGTTCCCGCAGCCACTGCCGCAGCCAGCCGCTCTGCCCGGGATAGCGGTTAAACCCGCCATAGAAGCGCTGCGGCAGGAACGAGGCGAACAGAAAGGCCACGAGCAGGTTGTGGTCGGCGGCCAGCGTCTCCAGGAGACGGGCCGGATTGGCGCTGACCCGGAATTCCGGCGGCAAGGCGGTAAAGGCGTCGGCCCAGCTCAGGGCGTTGTGGAAGGGGGTGCTGGAGAGAATCGGCGGATAGGTCAGGGCACAACTATAGAGGCGGTTGAAGCAGCGGGCAACCTCCCTTATGGGAAGGTACATCTCGCTCTGGCAGCGGATCTCCGGAGTGACGACCAGGCCGGGAGCCGGGAGCGGGGCCGGACTGGTTGCGGCATAGACCAGGAAACGGTCATTCAGGCGCTTAACGGTTTTTTGGAAAGAGGGCAGCCTGGGGGCGACAAGCAGGTCAAGATGCCGCTTGGCAGCCTCCCGGTCGAGGGACGGCCGAAAACCGATCATCAATAGCTGCGGATCGGCCGATAGAGCGTGTCCCGTTCCACCGGCACCTTGCCGGCCTTGCGGATCAGCGTGATGATCCCTTCCTTGGTCAGGGACTGGGGGCTCTGGGCCCCGGCATCGTGGCCGATCTTCTCCTCCACCACGGTGCCGTCCAGGTCGTTGACGCCAAAGGCCAGCGACACCTGGGCGATCTTTTCTCCCAGCATGACCCAGTAGGCCTTGATGTGATCAAAATTGTCCAGAAAGATGCGGGCAATGGCCAGGGTCTTCAGGTCGTCCAGCCCGGAAGTGGCCTTGATGTCCAGCTTGAGGTCGGAGTTCTCCGGCTGGAATGCCAGCGGGATAAAGGCCTGGAACCCGTTGGTCTCATCCTGCAGATCGCGCAGCATCTCCATGTGCGCCACCCGGTCGGCGTGTCCCTCCACATGGCCGTAGAGCATGGTGGCATTGGTCTTCAGGCCGGCCAGGTGGGCCAGGCGGATGATCTCCAGCCAGCGCGCGCCCGAGATCTTCTCCGGGCAGATCCGTTGCCTGACCTCCTCCACCAAGATCTCGGCCCCGCCCCCGGGCATGGAACCGAGGCCCGCGCGTTTCAGCCGTTCCAGGACCGCTTCGATTGCCATGCCGGTAATGCGGGCAAAGTAATCGATCTCCACGGCGGTGAAGGCCTTGATATGCAGCGTGGGTGCGACCCGGCGGATGGCGGCCAGGGTTTCCTCGTAAAACTCGAAGGGGAGGTCAGGGTGCAGCCCCCCCACCATGTGCACCTCGGTGGCGCCGTCAGCCGCGGCCTCCCTGGCCCGGTTGCAGATCTCTTCCTGCGCCAGGGTATAGGCGCCCTGTTCTCCGGCCGTGCGGGAAAAGGCGCAGAAGGCGCAGCGGTTGACGCAGATATTGGTGGGGTTGATGTGGCGGTTGACGTTGAAGAAGACGTTTTTGCCGTTCTTGCGCTCGTTGGCCAGTGCGGCCAGCTTTCCTATGGCCAGCAGGTCGTTGGATGCGAACAGGAACAGTGCTTCTTCAGTGGAAATGCGCTGGTCAGCGCTGACTTTGGTGGCAATGGTCTCTAAAGTTGACATGGCTGGAAGTTTACGGGAAACAGGGCAACGGTTCAAGGGTTTTGTCGTGCCGATTCACCTCAAGCAGACAAAGGTCATGATCAAAATTCCATTTCCCGTCTTTTCTGATAAAGTATCTTCAACAATGTCTGCAAACCGTCAAGCCTTGTTCCGTGCCGGCAGCTCCCGGATGGCACTTCACGACCCAGGTCAGAACAATCTACGCTAAACTAAACTATCGAGATGCTGACAAGCTAAAAATAGCGACTCGCCAACTCTTCAAAGGACAATATGAAAACAAAAAAACGGATCGTCATTGTAGGAATGGGATTCGGTGGAATCCGTGCGGCAAACACCCTGGCGGGCAAAGGGCACGAGATCGTGCTGGTGGACCGGAACAATTACCACCTGTTCCAGCCATTGCTTTACCAGGTGGCAACGGCCGGACTGGAACAGGAATCCATCGCTCATTCGGTGCGGGCCATGGCCCGCAAATGGCCGGGAACGCGCTTCCACCTGTCCGAGGTGATTGGCGTGGATTTCGCCCGACGCGAGGTGCGGACCGACAATGGCCCGATACCATACGACTACCTGGTAATCGGCGCCGGCAGCGTTACCAATCACTTCGGGCTCCACTCGGTGGAGCGCTACTCCTTCGACCTCAAGGAGCTGACCGATGGCGAAAGGCTCCGCAACCACATCCTGACCGCTTTTGAGCGGGCGGTCAATGAGCCGGACCCGTCCCGGAAGCGGGCGCTGATGACCTTTGTCATTGTCGGTGGTGGGCCCACCGGGGTCGAGTTTGCCGGAGCCCTGATCGAGCTGGTCCATTTCGTCCTGGCCAAGGACTACCCGGAGCTGAGCACCCATGCGGCCAGGGTGGTGCTGGTGGAGGCCACCGACACGCTGCTGGCGGCCATGCCGGAGCAACTGCGCACCTATACCCTGAAAAAACTGCGCAGCATGTCCGTGGAGGTGCTGCTCAACGCCAGGGTGGTGGATGCGGGACCGGAGCGGGTCGTCATGCACGACGGCGCTGTTATCCCGGCCCACACCCTGTTCTGGTCGGCCGGGGTCAAGGCCGCACCCCTGGCTGCGATGCTGGGTTTGCCGGCCAAGCCTGGAGGGAGAATCCAGACGGAGCCGGACCTGACTCTCCCCAATCACCCCGAAGTCTTTGTCATAGGCGACATGGCCTACCTGGAGCAGGACGGTGCCCCCCTCCCCATGACCGCGCCCGTTGCCATGCAGATGGGCATCTATGCCGGAAAGGCGATACTAGCAAAGGAAGCAGGCACCGCCATGCCTCCCTTCCGCTACCACGACAAGGGGAGCATGGCCACCATCGGCCGCAACGCCGCCGTGGCCAGCGCATTCGGCATGAACTTCCGGGGCTATCTCGCCTGGCTGGTCTGGCTGCTGCTCCACCTCTATTACCTGATCGGGTTTCGCAACCGCATCGTGGTCATGCTCAACTGGGTCTGGTACTACTGGTTTCACGAACGCCAGGTCCGCCTGATCACCAGGCGCGAGAATGGGGTAGATGGTAGGGATATTTGAGTCATTGCATCTTGATCGTCTGCATCTGGCGCTTCACGCTTTAACTGTCGACAAATTGTCGACAGTTAAATTCCCCCGCCCGTCCGCAAAAAAACAGGCCACAAGGCATGTTTGCCCTGTGGCCTGGAGTGTTACTACTGTAGAGCAACCAGCCTACTCAGCAGACATTGGCGGTCAGGTGCTGTAGTTGCTCATTTAACCAACTGTTGATACTTTCCCCAGACTGTTTGGCCGCTACATATACTTTGCGGTGCAGGTCGGGAGAAAGCCGCAACATGAATTTGCCGGTAAATGGCTTTTCAGGCGCGTGCCCAAGCTGGGCGCAGAAATCGATATAATCGTCAACCGACTCCTTGAATGCCTGCTTGATCTCTTCAACGGTCGTTCCTTGAAAGGTGATTACATCGCGCAGCCCGATCACCTCACCGTGGAAGATTTCCGCCTCGTCGTCATACTCAACCCTTCCGGAATACCCTTTATACTGCATCATGGCCGAATACCCCCTTCTTCCAGAAAACGGCGTACCGATTTCACCGCGCCTTTATCGGTTTCCTTTTGTGGGTGTGGCCGGTGAAAAGTAGCCTTGATCCCGTTCAAAAGAAATCTGACACGGGAACCGTTTCCCTCAAATCGCTCAGCTCCCAAAGCCACAAGCAACGCTTCTATGTCATCCCATACAATGCCCGGCATCACCGGGTCATGGAATAGTGCTTTCAGTGTCTTGCGGTGCTTACTGTTCATAAGAAATTGGTATCACAAGATGATACTATTGTAAATAGTATTATCGGAGGCCAATGCACCACCACTTCTTCTGTCCCCCTCGGACAAAACGGAAAAAGGCGCGGAAGCCTGAGCCCCGCGCCTTTTTCCGTTACTGCCTGTTCAATGTAGTCCTACCCCAGAATCGCCTTAATATCCGCCTCGGCCGTGGTGATGGGGCCAATGTTGAAGTTCTCCACCAGGAAGTTGAGGACGTTGGGAGAGACAAAGGCCGGCAGAGTCGGGCCGAGCTTGATATTCTTGATCCCCAGCGAGAGCAGGGTCAGCAGGATGACCACCGCCTTCTGCTCGTACCAGGAGAGGATCATCGAGAGCGGCAGGTCGTTGACCCCGCACTCGAAGGCACCCGCCAGGGCCAGGGCGATCTGGATGGCCGAGTAGGCGTCGTTGCACTGCCCCACGTCCAGCAGGCGCGGGATGCCGCCGATATCGCCGAACTCCAGCTTGTTGAAGCGGTACTTGCCGCAGGCCAGGGTCAGGATGACCGTATCCTGGGGGAGCTTTTCGGCAAACTCGGTGTAGTAGTTGCGCCCCGACTTGGCGCCGTCGCAGCCGCCGATCAGGAAGAAGTGCTTGATAGCGCCGGACTTGACTGCGGCGATGACCTTGTCGGCCACCCCCAGGACGGCGTTGTGGCCGAAGCCGGTCAGGATCTCCTGGCCCGGATTATCCGGGAAACCGGGGAGTTCCTGGGCCCTGTTGATGGCTGCGGAAAAATCCCAGCCGTCGATATGGGGCACATCGGGCCAGGCCACCAGACCCCAGGTGTAGAGGCGGTCCTTGTAGCTGTCCGACGGACGCTGGATACAGTTGGTGTTGAAGATGATCGAGCCGGGGAAGTTGGCGAATTCTTTGGCCTGGTCCTGCCAGGCGCCGCCGAAGTTGCCGGCCAGGTGGCTGTATTTTTTCAGGCCGGGATAGCCGTGGGCCGGCAGCATCTCGCCGTGGGTGTAGATGTTGATCCCCTTGCCCTCGGTCTGTTTGAGCAGCTCTTCCAGCATCTTCAGGTCGTGGCCCGAGACCAGGATGGCCTTGCCGGCCTTGGTGCCCAGTTGCACCGCCGTCGGGACCGGGTGGCCGTAGGTGTCGGTATGGGCCGCGTTCAAAAGGCCCATCACGGTCAGATTCTGCTTGCCGCACTCCATGCAGAGGCCGACGAAGTCCATCAGCCCCAGGTTGGGGTCGGTGGTGGCTGCCAGCGCCTTCTGGACAAAGGCCAGCACGTCGTCATTGCTCCTGCCCAGGATCATGGCGTGGTCCATGTAGGCAGCCATCCCCTTCAGGCCGTACATGAGGATTTCGATGACGGAACGGATGTCTTCGTTGACATGCTGGGTGTTGATGCCGTACTGCTCGCCCTGGGCTATCATGCCGGCCAGGTCGTCGGCCGGTTTCCAGTCCGCCAGAGGGCCGGACAGGGTGGCACCGCTGGCCGCCTTGGCCTTTTCCTTCATTTCGTAGCATTGTTTGATGACGCCGCCGATGCGGGGCGCGTCGAAGTCAACGTTGGTGACCGTGGTGAAGAGCCCTTCAATGGTAAAGCGGTCGATCTCGGCGTTACGGCCCAGCTTGTCGGCATAGAGCGCCAGGCTCTTCAGGCCGTAGAGCAGATGATCCTGCAAAGTCGCCACGTCCGGTTTCTTGCCGCATACGCCAGAGATATTGCACCCTACTCCATTTGCTGCCTGCTCGCATTGATTACAGAACATTTAGTTGATCCCCCTTTGGATTATTGATTCTTGCTGTAGTTGAACGTCGGTTTTTATGGTATGAGAATATGCGATCCAGCTTACCGTAACCTTGACCATTGTCAATTTTTGTAACTTTCCGAAAAAGGAGCATTTACCATGTCCACTGTCTATTTTGCCGACCTGAGGGCCGGCCACAAAGAGAACCTGTTCGACAAGATCACCAAGCTGCTGACCCTGGCCGAACTCCCCAAGCGGGTCAATGAAGGGGACCTGACCGCCATCAAGATCCACTTCGGCGAAAAGGGGAATCACGCCTTTATCCGGCCGATCTTTGCCCGCCGGGTGGTGGAGGAGATCAAGAAGCTGAAGGCCATGCCGTTTCTGACCGACTCCTCCACCCTGTATCCCGGGGAACGCAAAGAGGCGGTCTCTTCCCTGACCTGTGCCATCGAGAACGGCTTTGGCTATGCCTGCGTAGTGGCGCCGTTGATCATCAGCGACGGCCTGCGGGGTGTGACCGAGACGGATATCCCTATCGAAGGGGAACTGCTGAAAAAGGTCCATATCGGCAGCGAGATCATCGAGGCCGACTCCCTGGTCTGCCTGACCCACTTCAAGTGCCATGAACTTACCGGCTTCGGCGGCGCCATCAAGAACCTGGGTATGGGCTGCGCCTCGCGCAAGGGAAAGCTGGTCCAGCACTCCACCGTGGCCCCCAAGGTATCGGAAAAATATTGCACCGGCTGCGGGATATGCCTCAAGTCCTGCGCCCATGACGCCATCGCCGTTATCGAGGGCAAGGCGGCCATCGACCCCACCCTCTGCGCCGGCTGCTCCCGCTGCATCACGGTCTGCCCGGTCAAGGCGATCAACATCCAGTGGAACGAGGCCGCCGACCTGGTGATGAAGAAGATGGCCGAATACGCCAAGGGGGCCCTGACCGGCAAGGATGGCAGGACAGTCTATCTCAGCTTCATCAACCACGTTTCGCCGGCCTGCGACTGCTACGGCCACGCCGACGCCCCCATTGTCAACGACATCGGCATCTGCGCCTCCACCGACCCGGTGGCCATCGACCAGGCCTGCGCCGACCTGGTCAACAACGCCCGCGGCAACGAAGGCTCGGCCCTGCAAAGCGGCCACGAGCCAGGGGGCGACAAGTTCCGGGGCGTGTATCCCGAGATCCCCTGGGAGGTGCAGCTGGAGCATGGGGAAAAGATCGGGCTCGGTTCGAGGAAGTATGAGTTGGTGCGAATTTGACTTAACTTGAAAAGCCGCTTTCGCAGATTTGAATGAGAGGTCGTATGACATGCACTGGTATTTCGACTTTCACAAGGCGGCTGAAAGGCTAATCCTGTTGCTGTCCAAGAAGGCGACGCAATGAAAGCCAAAGAAATTCTGAAACTATTAAACACCCTCGACGAACATCATGCTATCGAGGCCAAGAAGGGAAGCGATATAGATCGCTCCTTCCTGGAAACAGTCTGTGCCTTAGCCAACGAGCCAAACCTCGGTGGCGGCTGGATTCTTTTGGGCGTGGAACGCGAAGATGCCGCACTTTTTCCGGCCTATGAAGTGTCAGGGGTTGCCCAACCAGACGAAACCAGCCAGAAGATTGCCACCCAATGCGCCAGCGTCTTCAACCAGCCGCTTCGTCCGAGGGTGCATACCGAAACCCTCAACGGCCTGCCGGTCATTGTGGTGCATGTACCCGAGTCATCTCCGGGTGATAAACCGATTTATTTCAAAACACAAGGACTGCCCAGGGGGGCATACCGGCGTATCGGTTCGACGGACCAGCATTGCGGAGAAGACGACCTGTTCGTACTCTACTCCCAGCGGACTGGCGAAACCCCGGATCGTGCCATCGTAACGGACGCCACCATGGCCGATCTCGATCCAGCAGCCATTGATCTGTACCGGAAAACCAGGGGGCGGGTAAATCCCGCAGCCGAAGAGTTGCAATGGGATGACGAGGAATTGCTAACGGCCCTGAATGCCGTCCGTTTGGAGCACAACACCCTTAAACCCACCGTGACCGGTTTGCTTCTTTTCGGCAGTCGGCAGGCGCTCAGGCGGCTCTTTCCCATGACCCGCTTGGATTACATCCGGGTGCCCGGCAACTCTTGGGTGGCTGATCCGGACAACCGCTTCAGTACTGTGGATATGCGAGGATCTTTGCTCTCCTTGGTGCAGCGCGCCCAGGACACGGTTGTCGATGATCTGCCTAAAGGCTTTATCCTGGCAGAAGGGCAAACCCAGGCCGAGACGCCCCGACTTTCCTCCCGCGTCCTGCGTGAAGCTATAGTGAATGCCGTCATGCATCGCTCCTACCAGGTGCATGGCCCCACCCAGATCATTCGTTATAACAACCGCATAGAGATAATTAATCCCGGCTACTCTCTAAAGGCAGAAGAGCTGCTTGGTGAACCGGGCTCGGAAACCCGCAATCCGCACATTGCCGCCGTCTTTCATGAGACGAACCTTGCAGAGACCAAGGGGAGCGGCATCCGCACCATGCGCCGCCTGATGAACGAGGCCGGTTTTGCTCCCCCCACCTTTGAGTCGGACCGGACGGGTAACCGCTTTATTACCCGCCTCCTGCTGCATCACTTCCTCAATCCGGATGATTTGCGCTGGCTGGCAAACTTTGACGATCTGGCGCTGACCGACGCCCAGCGCCGCGCCCTGGTCTTCCTGCGCGAGGCGGGCGCGCTGGACAATGCCACCTGCCGTCAGATCAACGGTACCGATACCCTTGCCGCAAGCCAGGACCTCAGACGTTTGCGCCAGGTGGGCCTGCTAGAGAAGAAAGGGCAGGGTTCGACCACTTATTATCTGCCCGGTTCCCGGTTTCAGGCATCATTGGGTGAGGAGTCCCCAAAGGGAACTGGTGCTATAAGCCAGGGAACTGGTGCTATAAGCCAGGGAACTGGTGCTATAAGCCAGGGAACTGGTGCTATAAGCCAGGGAACTGGAGCACAAATTGATGGGAAAACGGCAACCATTCTCTTAAGACAGGAATTTGCCGCCTTGAGACAGGAGCTAACTCTTGCTTTAAGACAGGAACTCGACGCTCTTGGAAACAGGGCGCGGCCGGACCAGTTCCGTCGCCTTATCCGCGATCTTTGCGCCTGGAGACCATTACGCGTCGAAGAGCTATCAAATCTTCTTGGCCGGAAGTCGCGCTATCTGGTGCGATATTTCCTCAGTCCCATGATAGATTCCGGTGAACTGGAATATACCTTTCCCGAGATGATCAACCACCCCCGGCAGGCCTATCGTGCCGCACGGCTTAAGGATGGGGGTGACCGATGAACCATGCAACGAGGATTCGGCGCTGCAAAGCGGCCACGAACCGGGCGGCGACAAGTTCCGCGGCGTCTACCCGGAGATTCCCTGAGGTGCAGTTGGAGCATGGGGAAAAGATCGGGCTCGGTTCGAGGAAGTATGAGTTGGTGCGAATTTAGATTTGAGCTGATCGGGCAAGCTCCGGATAAATGTTCCAAATGGTAGGATGAGCTGTTCACGCGCGTGCGCGTGAACAGCTCAATAAGGAGTTGAACGACAAGTCATAGACGAAAATGACTCGAATATAGTCGCAATATATCTCGTAATGATGAGTGAACGGTGCGAGATACGGTAAACTAACAAATGGGAGGGTAGTTACACAATGACAGACAAAAAGACTAATCAAGGTCCACGAGATCATTTGATTCTAGCTTTAATGGCTGCCGAAGGAACACCAATGGAACAGCCCGATCTATTGTACAGTTTAATTACTGCAAAACGAAAAGCAATGCAACAACAAGCACAAGCTGGCAATGGGCAGGATCAAATAGCAAATGAATTAAAGCAGATTGATACCGCTGGCCTTGAAACCCCAAATCCGTTTTTGGATCCAGTTAATTATATTGGTGGATTTGGAATTGGAATTTTAAAATGGGCCAACAGACCATACTGGAGATACATTGGGCCGTATTCTAATCCATCAAGCCCTTGGATAACTCGCGGTCTTGGCTGGAAACCACCATATGGTAGTAACCTTGAAAAAGCTAAAGATGCATTACAATTACCTTTTGAACCTAATGCGTTAATTCGAGTAGACGTGCCATGGTATAAGCTTGTCAGGGGACCAAGAACCGTTAATTTACATCCTGAATGGGGAAGAGGTGGTGGGTCAGAGTATTACCGTGGATTGAGGTGGCCGGAGTGAATATAATGCCCTACACCAAATATAATTCGGAATATTTAGCTGATAATGATTGGAACAATTTTCAAGAGAATCTTGTAATTGCTATGTCCATTTGTAGTGAACTTGCAAAAAAACATGGTTGTAAAATATTCAATGATAGCAGGTGGCCAGCAACAGGCTTAAAAATACAATCATTTTGCAAGACAAAGTACATAAGAATATCTCTAAATCATAATTACCTTGAAGATAAAAAGGTTTTTTTTGAGCTAAGGGTTCATACCGTTATCAAAATACCATTTATTTATAACAAGATTGCAGACAATAAGATCATAAAAGAGCTGAACTTAGACCAAATTATAGATAAAGAATTAATTTATAACTATATGGAGAAATCACTGCAAGAATGATGGGAAGTAGCCTTTCTGTGCGCCTCAAAGAAATAAAAGTACATGAGATCAGAGGTTCAACCCTTATAAGGCCCCGTCCGTCAATAGGCAAAAAGATGCCCGGACGATTTTGACTCGTTATTTTTTTGAATCGCTACAGCAGTTTCCCGGTTCCGACTCGTATTTCTAACACTTATTAGGCCCCCATCCGTCAAGGGCAAAAAAGAGCCCTGACGACTTTGAATCGTTTTTGTAAATGAATCGGAGCAACAGCTTCACAGTTCTGACTTCATTTCTGAATCATCAGAGTCAGGATCTTTCTCTTGAGAAAGGTCCTGCACCAAACACCTATCGAGGTTCACACCGCTGCTGATGGTGCACTTGCAACGGTTGCGCAGGCGTCACCCGCGCGACCTGGAAACTATATCGTACCCTCATGCCGTCCCATTCAAAAAATCGGGCTCGTGTTTGCGCACGGCGCAGTTGTTACCGGGCTCGGCGAGGGGCAGAATACAACTGCTGGGAGTTCCGGGAACTCCGCGCAAGTCCGGTTCTGAGGGGGGCGTGAGCCGCGAGGCTCCCCTCCTACCCGGTGTGAACAAAAAAATGCGAATAAGGAATAGAAATGACAGGTCAGAAGGGTACTAGATGACGCTGATCATATTGCTATTGATCCCATTCGTAACTGGTGCGGTGATCCGGCTGAGGGGAATAAAAGAAACAAGGTCATGGTTCCTTTCATCGCTTGTACTTCCAGTGATCGCCATTTTTGATGAGTTTGTTCTTCCATATCGAGGAGGCGGTACTTCAATGTGGCCGATAGCCTTAGTCATGGGTGGTTTCTATGGTGTTATTTCAGGAGGTTTGGGGGTAGCAGCAGCTACTTTCTACCGCAAGAAGAGGGCAAACACCCAACAAAAAAATAGATACCGACTGTCCAAAAACCGGGCGGGCGGGTCATTTCCCGAACCGTTGACCCCGGATGAAGGGAGGAAAAATGACACCGGCGACATATCTACACGAATTTGGATTTCCGCAATTCCGGCAGGTGACGAACAGGTACTCGGTTGCCGAAATGTTCAAGCTAGGCCATCGGAGTGGCGTGTATGTGTTGAAGTTTGATGATCTCAGTTATTACGTGGGGATTAGTATAGATGTGGTAAAGCGGTTTTCGCAGCACCGTATGAGATTTGATGACATTGCTGCACTGACGTTTATAGAACACCCAGAAGCAAACCAGAGAATATTAGAAGAAAAAAATAATACATAAACTGGAGGCTAGCGCAGTAAGGCTACGTAACCGGGAACATGCGAGCCTGCCCCAAGGCGTTTCAGATCTTGATCTGGTAATTACAACAGAACAGCAAAATTTTTGGCTTGGCAACCCTGACTTCATTGATCTTGAAGGCGCTAGACCTATAGATGATTCTATGTACCTCAGGTACAAAGATGAGTATAAGAAATTTTGTGCATTACCAGAAAAGAACATGTGTTTGGCATTTATTAAGGAGTATTTGAACGCAGCCATACCATCATGGCAAAAAACAGAGATGAGTTTTTGGTCCCTCACCTGCTTACCAAAGTCGCCATACAAGCTGTCATATCAACAACCAGCATTCGCACGAATGAATTTAAGTCGCCAGGAAGTGCTTACAATAGGGAAGAATCTCAGTTTCAAAGGCAAAAGCATGAAGGATTTCTGCATCTTTTTCGTAGCAGAGAGTCCCCTACGGGCTGCCTGCGGTGGATCTGAAGAGTTCGCGAAAAAGTATCCATTTGTTGACACCTGGGACCATAGATACCGTGATGGGGGGCATGATCAAGCATGTCTGGTCGTAAACGGAGTGGATAACGCCAAGGCAATACTCTGCGATCATGATTTTAGGAAGTCTCTTCGTCTGTTTAATTTGAGGCTGATGCAAAAGAACGCGTGCCTTTGGCAACAAAATCATTGCTTAGCACTGGTAGAGGCCGCTGTCAACTTGTGAGAGATGTGACGGAGACAGAGAGCCAACGAAGCGCGGCACACGGTCTTCGCTACGCTTCGCCGCTACGCTCTCAGCCGTTCTGCAGAAAGTGAAATAAATTCAGGATGGAAGTGGTTCAGATGCGGGGAAGATGGAGCGTTATTGGCAAGTAGGTCTTAAACAACGTGAAGTCCTCATCTGTGGTGAATATGGGAATCTTGTAGCGTGCAGCCACGGCACAGATGAGAAAGTCAGTATTAGATCCTTGAACACCCTTACCGCGACAGAGGTTGAAGAAATCAGCTGCCGACTCGTAATCGCGGGTCGTAACTTCAAGGTCGGGGAAAGCTCGAAGGTGATGGCGCAGTTTCTGAAACTGGACTTTGTTCTTGATTCCAGAAAGGAGTTCCTGACGGACCGGACCGATCATTTGGCCCCGCACTTCTCTGATCAACTCGATTAACTCCGTTACCACCGGGCTGTCAGCTGGTTGGTTGCGCCGTAGTGCCAAGGACCATACGGACGTGTCAATAAGGACTCTCATTTCTTATTGCGCTGAACCTTGTAGTCATAGTCGGCATCATACTCAATCTTATTAAACAGGTTAATGATTTCGGCTTGTTTACGGCGTTGAACATACTCGGCAAGCGCTTCATTCACCACAGCCTTCTTAGTTGCATGCTTGCCGACAATGCGGGCTTCTTCGAGCAGATTGTCGTCAATTGCCAGATTTGTTGCCATTGAGCGCCTCCTTTACACAATTACTTACACCTTGTGGTGTGTGAAGTCAAGCTGAAGCCTAGACTCTGTCAACTACTTAAAGGGACTGCAAAAGGATATTGACAAGGCAGAAGCCTGTAATTGATGTAACTGTTTGGTTTCTCAGCTTCTCTGTTGCTCTGTGTTGTTTTAACTGCCGTTTTTTAGGATTATCTACCGAAACCGCTTTCACCAAAGAAAGAAGGGGAAATGAAATGAAAGCCGTCATCCAGCGCGTAACATCGGCAAACGTAGCAGTCGCAGGACAAATTGTGGGTGAGATCGGGAGCGGCATCCTGGTGCTGCTGGGTGTGGAGAAGGGGGACGATGAAGCAAAAGCCGACTGGCTGGCGGAGAAGATCGTCAACCTGCGGATTTTCGAGGACGAGGCGGGCAAGATGAACCGGTCGGTGCAAGAGATTGGCGGCAGCCTACTGGTGGTGTCCCAGTTCACCCTGGCAGGCAACTGCGCCAAGGGGCGGCGCCCGTCTTTCGATACGGCGGCTCCGCCCGATGAAGGCAAGAGGCTCTACGAATATTTTGTGGAATCGACAAGAAAACTCGGCCTGGCAGTGGCAACCGGCATCTTCCAGGCGGACATGCAGGTCGCACTCGTCAATGACGGGCCGGTGACCTTCATCCTGGAGCGATAATAATTTAAAGGATTGTTTCCAAAATCACTCAACCTTCACGTTGCCGGAACAGCAGGCTGATCACCAGGACAAAGGCCAGGCCAGTCAGCACGGCAACCTTGCCGTAGAGGGAGACCCCGGCCGCCGTGGCGGCGATCCCCCATGACTGCGTCACGGCACCGCCGATAAACATCCCCACCACCACCAGGCCGGCATCGGTGTTCCCTTCGCCGGCCTTGACCACCTGCCGGAACGGGCACCCCCCGATCAGCACCGAGATCCAACCCACCAGGGCCATGCCGAGAAAGCTCCAGAGGTGCTCCAGGTGCGCGCCCGGCTGGCCGTACATCCCCGGGTGCAT
>MTLD01003474.1_pt1 | contig 15163 bp, 11 predicted proteins | sample 1982471 | NCBI WGS metagenome assembly MTLD01 (sample SAMN05712604, study PRJNA340218) | biofilm metagenome | isolation source: sample SPM anode biofilm adapted to -50 mV | place: USA | collected 2012-02-03
ATGGAAAAGCGTGGCAATTCCGGAAGGTTTAAGGGTAAGAACGGGCAGATGGAATATTCCGGGTAATCCTATTGTGATTCTTGTAGATTTCAGCGCATTAATACCTAAAAAAGATGAAATTTTAGCGCGATTATGGGAGAAATGTGAGCTTGATTCTATAAGTGGAAGATGGGATTATATTGAGTCGGTTTTATTCGGAGTTGCTTCCGGTAATATAATTGAAAGTTTTGTCAAATATAATCTGGCTTCGAATCAAACTGCAATTGCTCAGTATCACGAATGGATGACCGGTGCAGGGATTTTGTATCTGCACGATAAGAATCTTCCTCTTGCCACTGTTTTCACCACGCATGCTACAGTAATCGGCCGTTGTCTGGCAGGCAACAATATGCCGCTTTATGACTCTTTGGAAAAGTACAATGCCGATGCAAAAGCACATGAATATAATGTATCTGCCAGACATTCTCTCGAAAAAAAATCTGCAAAATATGCCGACATCTTTACCACAGTAAGTGATATTACTGCCGGAGAATGCTTATGGTTTTTAGGAAGAAAACCCGATACAATTACACCTAACGGATTCGAAAAGAGCTTTGTCCTTCAAGGTGAAAATGGGACAGAGTGGACAAGAAGTGCAAGAGAGGCTCTAATAAAACTTGCTTCGGTTATGACTGGAGAAAGTTATAATAATGATATATTAATTACCGGTACCGGAGGTCGCTATGAATATACAAATAAGGGTGTAGATATATTCCTCGATTCACTTGGTGAGTTAAATAAAAATGTGAATCTTCAAAAGCCTCTGCTTGCTTTTTTATTTATCCCAGCAGGACACAACGGTCCAAACAAGGATCTGCAAAACGCACTGGTAAAAGGTACATTTATTACAAATTGTACACATATTTTACAAGATCCGGAATATGACAGAATTCTCAACAGAATTAAAGAGCTAAAATTGCTTAACAGAACCGAAGACAAGGTTAAGGTAATTTTTGTGCCATCTTATCTAAATGGTAACGACGGAATACTTAATTTGCCTTATTATCAGTTACTTTCTGCTTTGGATATTTCTGTGTTTCCATCATATTATGAGCCGTGGGGTTATACACCTCTTGAGAGTCTTGCATATGGAGTGCCAACAGTCACAACTACACTTGCCGGTTTTGGCCTTTGGGTAAGAGATCACTTTGAAGGGGAAAAAGATGGAATTGAGATTATTGAAAGAAATGAAAATAATTATAGTGAAGTAGTAACAAAGACAACACTTAAGATTCTTGAGATATCCCGTCTCGATGGAGAGAAAAAAGAGGCCTATAGAAAAAGTGCCGTCGAAATTTCATTGTCGGCTCAATGGGAAAAACTAATAATTTATTACAAAGAAGCTTATTTCGATGCTTTTAGAGCTTTAGTGGAAAAGAAAGATTTAAAAACGATGGTACACGACGATAAAGACAATTTTATATCTAAAAAGGATTTATCAAATAATCCGAATTGGACAAAAATTATAATAAGTAAGCAGTTACCTGCACGACTTCAACATCTTGATACACTTTCCAGAAATCTTTGGTGGAGTTGGAATCAAAATGCGATTAATCTCTATGAATCAATTGATAAAGATTTGTGGGATTTATGTAAAGGTAATCCAATACTGATGCTCGATAAAATTTCATTAAAAAAGTATCAGAAACTAGAAAAAGACTCAACATTTTTAAGTCGTCTCGATTCAGTTTATGCCGAATTTGAAACCTATATGGCCGAAAAAGAACTTATTCAGGGGCCAAAAGTTGCCTATTTCAGTATGGAGTTCGGTCTTGATAAATCGCTCAAAATTTATTCGGGAGGATTAGGAGTTCTTGCAGGTGACTATCTTAAGGAATCCAGCGATAAAATGGTTCCCATTACCGGAGTAGGGCTTTTGTACCGTTATGGTTATTTTAATCAAAAGTTAACCTCTCATGGCGATCAGGTTGCAGATTATGAACCTCAGGATTTTATGAAGATTCCCACTACGCCAGTAAGAGATGCGCAGGGAAATTGGGTAACTATCAGCATTGCACTTCCCGGCAGAAACATGTACGCTCGTTTATGGAGGGTAGATGTAGGCAGAACTGAACTTTATCTGATGGATACCGATTTTGAAGAGAATCTGCCGGAAGATCGCTCTGTTACTCACCAACTTTACGGGGGTGACTGGGAAAATAGGTTAAAACAGGAGCTATTGCTGGGAATAGGTGGAATAAGATCTCTCAGAGCTCTCGGTAAAACTCCAGATGTTTACCACTGCAACGAAGGGCATGCTGCATTTATAGGTTTAGAGCGACTTAGAGAATATATACACAATAATAACCTCTCATTTGCCGAAGCAGTTGAAGTAGTTAGAGCTTCTTCTCTGTTTACAACCCATACACCGGTTCCCGCAGGTCATGATGCATTTACAGAAGATCTTCTAAGGGGATATTTGTCGCATTATCCGAGCAGATTGAAAATTGATTGGAATATTATGATGGCATTGGGGAAAATAGACCCAAATAATCCGTCGGAAAAATTCTCAATGAGTTTTCTAGCTTCTAACCTTTCTCAGGAGATAAACGGTGTAAGTTATTTACATGGAGAAGTCAGTAAGGAGATACTTGCTCCGCTTTGGCCCGGATATCTGCCACAAGAGAGTCATGTAAGTTATGTCACAAACGGAGTCCATTATCCGACATGGACAGCTCCTGAGTGGAAAGATATTCACTCGTCGGTATTTGGCGAAGATTTCAAATCACATCATTACGATAAGTCTTGTTTTTCGGGAATATATTCGGTAGAAAATTCAAAAATTTGGGAGGTAAGAACAAAACTTCGAAAAAGATTGATTGATGTTGTAAAAGACTCATTGTCGGACCCTAATGCAACTGCGCATTATCCGCCACATCACATTGTTACGATTAAGGAAAATCTAAGAGATGACATACTCACAATTGGTTTTGCGAGAAGATTTGCAACATATAAAAGAGCTCATCTGCTATTTGCCAATCTAGACAGATTAGATGAGATTGTAAACAATTCCGAACGTCCCGTCCAATTTCTGTTTGCAGGAAAAGCTCACCCGGCCGACAAAGCTGGTCAGGATTTAATTAAAAGGATTGTTGAAGTTTCTCTAATGCCTCAGTTCTTAGGGAAAATCTTATTTGTTCCAGGATACGATATGACTCTTGCGAAAGCGCTTGTTCAAGGGGTTGATGTATGGATGAATACTCCAACCAGACCATTGGAGGCTTCAGGCACTAGTGGTGAAAAGGCTGTTATGAACGGAGTTATGCATTTCTCCGTACTTGACGGATGGTGGGTCGAAGGCTATGTCGAAGGTGCCGGATGGGCGCTCCCACAAGATGATACTTATACCGATGCAAATTTCCAAAATGAGCTTGATGCTGCAACAATATACAATATTCTCGAAAATGATATAGTTCCTCTTTTTTATGATCAAGATTCGAAAAACAATTTACCCGAAGAGTGGATTGCAACAATCAAAAATACAATTGCCAAAGTTGCCTGTAACTTTACTACTAACAGAATGTTAAATGACTATCAAGAGAAGTTTTACATGCCACTGTATCAAAGATTTAATTCTTTAATAGATAATGATTTTGCAATTGCAAGAGAGATAGCATTCTGGAAAAAAAGAGTTAAAAGAGAGTGGCCAAATGTAGATGTTAGAAATTATACAAGATTAGATATTTCAAAATCTGAAATGAATCTAGGAACAGGATATCCTGCTTACGTAGAGTTATTTATTGGAGAGCTTGACCCTCAGGATATTGGAATTGAGATGCTATTAGCCGAAGAGGAAGCCAACGGAAAGATGTTAATAAAAGAGAAATTTGATTTTTCTCTTAAAGACTATTCGAATGGAATAGCATCTTTTAGTTGCGAAATTAAACCGGAAACTGCCGGAATTTTTAACTTTGCGGGCAGAATTTATGCAAAAAACAACAAACTGCCACACAGGCCAGATTTTGATTTAGTAAAATGGTTGTAGCAGCTACAGGATTTTTCGATGGTGTACATCTCGGACACAGAGCCGTACTCGGCAAGCTAAAAGAGACAGCAAGAGCAAAAGGTGCGGAGTCAGTTGTATTAACATTATGGCCTCATCCAAGAACTGTTTTGCAGCAAGATGCTGCAAAATTCAGGCTTCTGAACACTCTTGAGGAAAAAATTTCGCTTATTAAGTCTCTTGGAATAGATGAAGTGCAGATTCTTCATTTTGACAGAGAATTTGCATCTCAAACAACTTCGGAGTATTTTAAAAACTACCTTATAGATAAATTCAATGTAACCACTCTTATACTTGGATACGATCATAGGATTGGGAAAGATCAGGGACAAACTCAGAAGGATATTATTAAGATAGCCAATGAAATGGGTATCGAAACAATTCTTGTGGAAAAATTTGATAACAGTGAGACCACCATCAGTTCTACAAAAATCAGAGAATGCATATCCGGTGGTTTTCCGGAAAAAGCGAATTCTATGCTTGGTTACCGATATTCACTTGAAGGAGCAGTTGTGGAGGGTAAAAGATTAGGTCGTACGTTGGGTTTTCCCACTGCAAATATGAAACTTTATGAACCAATAAAAGTTTTACCCGGCGACGGAGTATACGCGGTTTGGGCCACATGTGTAAATAAAACATACAAAGGAATAACCAATATTGGTACCAGACCAACAATTGGGGTCGATAACGAAAGAACGATTGAAACTTATATTCTCGACTTTGATGAAGATATTTATGGGCTGAGTTTGAAAATTGAAATGGTTAAAAAACTTAGAAATGAATTAACTTTCAATACACTTGAAGAGCTCAAAATTCAAATGAATATAGATAAATCCGAAGTAAGGGATTTACTTGGGAAATATTAATAATTTTCCTATCTTTGTATCAAAGGATCCCTTTGCGGGGATTCTTTTTAATTTTTAACGATATGTCAAAGATTCACTATTTAACGTCGGAAGGACTGGAAAAACTAAAAGCTGAGTATCAACAATTGGTTTCTGTTGAGAGACCCTCTATTTCCAGACAGATTGCAGAAGCCAGAGACAAGGGGGATTTGTCGGAAAATGCTGAATACGATGCGGCAAAGGAAGCACAAGGATTATTAGAATTAAAAATATCTAAACTGGAGAGTTTGATTGCTAATGCCAGAATAATCGATGAATCTAAAATTGATACCGAACACGTTCAGATTCTCAATAAAGTTAAATTAAAAAATCTTAACAATGGTTCCATTGTTGAGTACACTTTGGTTGGAGAAACTGAGGCAAATCTTCGTGAAGGAAAACTGGCAGCAGCTACACCAATCGGGAAAGCCCTTATCGGGAAAACCAAGGGTGCTGTTGTTGAGGTAAGTGTTCCATCCGGTTTATTAAAATTTGAGATACTGGAAATTTCAAAATAATTATGTCAACAATATTTTCCAAAATTGTCAGTGGAGAAATTCCCTCCTACAAAGTTGCCGAAAACGACCTTTACTATGCTTTTTTGGATATTAATCCACTTGCAAAAGGTCATACTTTAGTAATTCCTAAGATAGAAACCGATTATATCTTTGATATTAACGACAAAGAATTTGAAGGTCTTTTTTTATTTTCAAAAAGAGTTGCAGAGGGTATTAAGCTTGCTATACCTTGTAAGAGAGTAGGTATGGCAGTACTGGGTATGGAGGTACCACATGCACATATTCATCTAGTTCCACTCAACAGCGAAGGAGATCTAAATTTCCGAAATCAAAAGTTTAAGTTTACAACTCAAGAGATGAATGAAATTGCTACTCTTATTTCGTCAAAAATTAAATTATAATATTATGAGAAAGTTCATTTATTTATCGGCAATGGCAATTTTCGTCGCCTCTTGTAACTGCTCAACCAGTGCTAAAATTGATGCAAAAGTTGAAGGATTATCTCAAAAAGATGTTATAATTAAAGTGTTAAATATAAGTACATTATCCACTATTGACACCGTAAAAACAGATGAAGACGGAGTTTTTAGATACAGAATTAAAAAACTCACTGCAACACCGGAATTTTATTACATATATTATAAGGATAAGCAAATTGCCTCAATGATTCTTAAAGCCGGCGATAAAGTACATCTTATGACCGACACAACCGGTAATAGTCCAAAAATTGACGGATCGCCGGAATCTCTCTTATTGGAAGATATAGAAAGCGATATTAGAAATACAGAATTTGCATTTGACTCACTATCAAAAGTTTATAATCAGGCAATAATCGATAAAAATAAAATTCTCAGTGATTCCATTAATCTTCAATTGGGGAAACTATATGTTAAACAGAAACAGAGGGCTATCAAACATATTTTTAAAAACCCTAAATCATTCACAAATATTATCTTAATTTATGAAATGTTTCCGGGGAATTTACCACTTTTTGCAGATTTGAAAGATGCCATGATAATTAATAGAATACACGACTCTTTAAAAATAATATACCCTGATTCCCGTTATTTGCCAATTTTAGAGAAAGAGGCATCAGATAGATTAAAAGCCGATGAATTAAATTTTAAAATCGAAAATTCCAAAATTACAACAATTCCGGAAATCTGCCTCCCGGATGTTAATGCTCATTTGCAATCACTTAACGCATTAAAAGGAAAAGTTATAATTCTCTCAGTCTGGACTATTACTAATGTAGATCAAAAGATGTACAATCAAGAACTTATCGATCTCTACCATAAATATAATTCCAAAGGTCTTGAAATTTATCAAGTTTCGGTGGATGGAGATAAGACTACCTGGGGAAGATTGGTGGTTGATCAAAAAATTCCTTGGATAAGTGTTTGTGACGGATTAGGAAGTAATTCTCCGGCTGTATCAACATATAATGTAAGTCAGATACCAACTAACTTCATAATAAATAAGGCTGGTGATATTGTTGCCAAAAATATATTTTCAATACCGGCACTGGAAAGCAAAATAAAATCTTTACTATAACAAAAAAGAGGCTTTAAAAAAGCCTCTTTTTTGTTGTCCCAATTACAAAATCTTTGAGATAGAACGGTTCAAAATAAGCAGTGTCGGCAAATATTCCTGCATTAAATGCTTCAATGACAGGAATCAGCATACCCGATGCTACCGATTCAACGGGATAGAAATAAGCATTCTCATGCTTAATAAATTCTTTTGCTTTTATAGCACCATCTCCTGCAAAAAGAATTTTTCCTTCATTCAATTCATTAACGAAAGAGTCCTTAGTGAGCACAACTGCTTCTGTTTCTGACAGTGCCTTTCCCTCAAAATTAAATCTGCGCAAATAAACCTCATCCCTTCTTGCGTCAAGTACTGCAAAAATTCTTGCTTCAGGATTTGGTAATAACTTCTTTTCAATAGCAATCATTGCCAACAGAAGCAATGAATTAACAGCAATAAGAGGTTTCCCTGAACCATAACATAACCCCTTTGCTGCCGAAACGCCAACTCTTAAACCTGTATAAGAGCCTGGCCCTTCGCTTACAGCCACTGCATCACAGTCGTTTATTGTAATATTATTCCTTTTTAAAATGTCATCAATAATAGAACCAAGAACCCGGGTATGAGACCTGGGTTCTTGAATAATTATTTCATCGGCAATAGAGGAGCCTTTACTCAAAGCGACAGAACATATCTCCGTGCCGGTTTCAATCATAAGGAACTTTAAGGAGTCCATTATAGTGTCACAGATACAGTTTTTGTTTCTTTTTCTTTTTTCTTAGCGTCGATTTTCTCAACTTTTGTTCCCCTTTTAAGAGTCTTACTTATAGCGGCATAAGGGCCTGTTACAATCACTTCATTCTCTTTAAGTCCGGTGAGAACTTCAATATTATTTAAGTCCTGAATTCCGGTAGTAATTTTTCTAACCTCAACAGTATCTTTATTAACAACAAATACCTGCTCTATAGCCTCTTGATTATCCTTTTTAAGTGTGTCTTTGTAAAGATCGGAACGTGTAGTAATCGCTTGAAGTGGAATAGAAAGAGCTCCTTTTTTGGTTTCAGTTCTTATAGAGACAGAGGCAGACATCCCGGGACGGAATAGATTACTTACTTCATTCTTATTGTCGATTACAGGTAGAATTCTTATTTTAACTTCAAAATTTGTAACCTGATCGGCGCCACCGCCAATATTCTTTGCCGAATTTGCAATCTGAGTAACAATACCCATAAATTTCTTTCCGGGGTAGGCATCAACCTCAATTTCGGCAGTGTCCTTCTGATTTAATCTAACAATATCGTTTTCGTTTACGTCTACTAAAACCTCCATATCATTAAGATTGGCCACCCTGAATAATTCAGTTCCGGCCATTTGACTGGTTCCAACAACTCTTTCACCCTTCTCTACATTCATTTTGGAAATGATTCCATCCATAGGAGAATAAATTGTTGTTTTAATGAGATTCTCCTGAGCTTCTTTTAGTGCGGCAGATGCACTTTTTACATTAAATTCAGCAGCTTTCAATTGACTCTTAGCAACCTCATATTGAGAAGTAGCTGTCTCGAATTCCGATTCCGATATTGCCTTTTGTTCGAATAATTTTTTATTACGAACATAACTTTGTTCAATTTGTTTAAGTTGTGCTTCTTGTTGAGCAAATTGAGCTTTAATAGAGTTAAGAGATGCTTCTGCCTTTTCTTTCATCGAAATATAAACATCTTGTTTTATTTTAATAACAAGCTCACCTTTTTTAACAAAATCACCCTCTTCAAAATTAAGTTCAACAATTTCACCTGAAACATCAGGACTTATTTTTACTTCTACGACAGGTTGTATTTTACCATTGGCCGGAATTACTTCGATAATGTCATGCTTAATAACTTCAGTAGTATCGACTTTTACAGCTTTATTGTTTTTCCCTTTTACTACAAACATTAAAACCACAATAATTGCAACTATTGCAACTATTACCCATTTGATATTTAACTTAAATTTCATTTCTATATAATTACTTTATAAAACAATTTGTGTACCCTTGTAAAAATCAAGCACTTTCAATTGAAATACGAATTGATATTTTGCCTGAATGAAATCTGATTTTGCTTTAAAGAGATTTGTTCTAGCTACTGTAAAGTCAGTAGCATTAAGTGCACCAATGTTAAATTTTTCCTGAACATAGCGGAAAGACTCTTCAATTGCTTTAACATTTTGAGCTGAAGCTATATATTTTTCATAAAGAGCTATTGCATCACTATTCGCCTGTTGAATTTCTTTAAAAAGCTGTTGTTCTTTACTTTTCAAGTTCAATTGTGAATTCTTAAGACCAAGTTCAGCGTTCTTAACAGCTGTTCTTGCCGATAATGAATTAAAAATAGGGATACTTAAACTAAAGCTTATAGAAGGATTTCTGTTATCTTTCAATTGTTGAAAAAAGGCATCACTTCTTGAGTCCGAATAGTTTGTTCCATAACCTGCAGACATTGAAAGCGACGGAAGAAGCTGACCTTTTGTGAGTTTAAGTTGAGTATCTGAATTTTGAGATGCAAGTTTTGCACTTCTTATCTGAGGTAAATTACTTGAGAGTTCATACAAATTATTTATGTCTTCACCCTTAAAAAGAGCCAATGACATTTCCAAATCAGGGACAACCACTTCAAAAGATACATCATCCTGTAAATCGAGGAGTTGCTTAAGTGTAAGTATATTAGAATTAAGCTGATTTTGGGCATTAACAACCTGAACCCTTTCGGTTGCCATTTGTGCTTCGATTTCAAGTAAAGCTCCCATTGCCTGACTACCAGCATCTACAAATTTTTTAGTTCTTGCAACTTGTTCAGATATACTGTTAAAACTCTCCTGAGAAACCTTTAAAACCTCTTTAGAAAGGAGGATCTGCAAATAGTCTTTGGATATTTCTATAGAAATATTGTTTTTTAATTGCTCTGCATCTTGAACAGTAATTTCGTATTGAGTTTTTTTACTGTTTGCATCATAAATTTTTTGGAAGCCATTAAATAAATCTACTGAAGCCCTCAAAGAAGCTCCGGATGATTGATTGAGTTTGTTCTGAATAATTTGCAGATCCTGCATATTGACAGACCTGCCCCAGTTCATACTATGACTCAAAGAACCGTTCAGAGTAGGCAAATAACTGTACTTTGCCTGTTCAACATTGTTTTTACTCTGTTCGGAGAGAATTTCCTGCTGTTTAAGCTGAATGTTATTTTCCCACGCATACTTTATGCAATCTTGCAATGACCAGGCTTTTTGAGCACTGAGAGACAGCGGTATCATCACTGCAAATATTAAAGGGAGTCTGTATATTTTTTTCATATCTCACAAAGTTAAATAAAAATTATACACACCCCCAATATTATTAACACAAAGAACTATTTATATATAACCATTGTGTTCTTCTGCATCTCATACAAATTTGCGCTGTAAATCTGGAAGCCCTTCCAAAGCTTTTTCGCAAGGTAACCTAAACCTATTCCAAGATATTCTGCAACTGTGTAATCAATTGATTCTGAACCGCCATTTATTGACAAACACTCTTCATCCGAAAGACGTGTAAAGTCTGTGATATTACGTCTTTCCATTATGCAGCCTCCCATCCTTTTTGAAAACCATCCTTGAATGATGGCCAGTATTTTTCGGCTTGTTCAGCATAATAAAAAAATTTGCCGACAATCTCTAAAATTTTTTGAAGAGTAATCCCTCCCGAGATTTCTAACTCATAATCACTTAGTCTCTCCAACCCAAAGTCTCTCACATCATTTTCTTTCATAATTATAAGATTAATTGATAAATCCGCTTATAACGTGCGGAGTTCCGTTACAGAGGTGCACCTCTGTATATATTATTTAACCGGTTATATTCGTACAACTTCATCTGCCAGAGATAAATCGGATTCCCTGTGAGTAATCATAAGTACCGCAGTACCCATTTCTTTCAAATTCAAAATCATTTTAATAATGTCCGATTCCGATGCAGTATCGAGTGAGGCAGTTGCTTCATCCAAAATCAGTAATCCCGGATTTCTATAAACTGCTCTGGCCATTGCAATTCGTTGTTGCTCACCACGAGACAACAAAGCACTATTTTCGGCAAGTAAAGTATCTAATCCCTGAGGTAATTTGTTTAAGAATTCATTAAGATTTAATTCTTTCAATATTGAAAATAATCTTTCAAAATCGATATTATTTTGTCCCGGGGCGATATTTTCTAATAAAGTTCCGGTAAGAATTTCCAGTTTTTGAGGAACAATTGCAGTGAAATTCCGCCATAATGCAAGATCAAACTCTTTAATATTTATTCCATCTATTGTAACACAACCGGAATCTACATTATAAAGCCCTGTAAGAATAGAGCTTATTGTACTTTTACCACTACCGTTTTTCCCGCAAAGTGCAACTATAGATCCCTTTTTTATCTTGATGAAAATATTTTGAAGGAGCTTTCCTCTATTAGGGTATCTGAAGCAAATATCTTCAATTGATATGTAGTTGAAGTTGTCCGGAATTTTTCTTAAGCCGTTGTTTTTCCACTCATCGTTTAATTCGGAAATTTCAAAAATTCTGTCTGCTGCCACTAATCCGGAACGAATCTCCTTGCCCAGACCTGCAATCTGAGAAAGAGGAGTAGAAAATAGTGCGAGAAGTGTAAAAAATGAGAGTAAATCTCCTGTTGTAAGTTTTGCATTTATAACCGAAGCTGCACCAATCAGTAAAATTGAAAAGGTTAAAACCTTTGTAATAGAGTCATTTGCCGATGCCGAAAGAATGAAAATATGTCCCCCTTTTTTTATTTGGTAATTCATTCTGTCCAAAACTTTTCCGGTTTTATGCCTATATAGTTCTTCCATTCCAAAGTATTTAATGCTTCTTATAGACTTTATTGTATCATTTACAAAACTTTCGAACCCAGACATCTCCTCCGACATCTTCCAAATATTCTCTTTATTGACTGAGTCAAAAAACAAATAAACACCGGTATAAACCGGGATGAATATAAGAGTAGCAATTGCCAGCGGTCTATAAATTGTAAACATAAAAACAAATGCACCTATTAAAGATATTAGTGATAATATTAGAGATATTATAACATCAGTAATTAATAATCTTATCTTGAATGAATCAAAAATTCGAGACGATAATTCTCCACTTTTTCTCAAATCGAAAAATCTTTGAGGTAATTTTACGATATGACCTAAGAATTTTGAGATTATGTCTTTATCAATTCTAAGTCCCATCTTTAAGGCAATAATAGATTTTAGATATGTAAAAATCAGGGAGACCATTAGTATTACCGATGCAGCAACTCCCGCTGCCGTGAGTAGTTTGAGATCTCCCTGAGGTATAATATTATCTGTTAATACTTTTATAAAATATGAGGTTAAACCTGCAACAACCAGAAACGCTAAAGAAAAAAGAAGAATGATAAATAAATTGGTCCATTCGCCCCTCAACATATTTTTGAAATGTCTTACTAAATTTACCCTTTTGTTCCCTTTCTCAAAACCCTCTCCCTTTCTTAGAATTATAAGATATCCACTCCAAAGCTCTTTCATCATCGAAGTTGAAATCTTATGCAATTTACCATCCGAAGGATCCATTATAGTAAAAAGCTCTTTTTTAAAGCTGTATAGAACAACAAAATGGAGTTGATTACCTGATTTTCGAAAATGAAGTATAGCTGGATCATTCAATTTTTCCAATGAGGAAATACCTCCTTTAAAGCCTTCGGCCTCAATATTAAACACTTTTGCTGCAGCAATCAAACCTCCTATAGTAGAGCCTTCATATGAGCTGTTACTATGATGACGAATTAAGGCTAAAGGAAGTTTAAGACCAAAATATGCAGCTACCGAAGCAAGAGCTGCAACCCCACAGTCATTTTCGTAATGTTGTTTAATTTTAATACACCTTTTCATAAATAAACAAGGGAGAACCCATTATCAACCTCACAATCCCCTGCTCTCAGGACTTCTTCCCTTCCCGGTTCTCCCTTGTATTGCAAATGTACAACTGGACTGAATTAATTGATGGTCAAAGCGTAAAAACATTACACTTTTAACTTAAGAGGACAAAATTTACGATTTTAAAATTAGAGATTCTTAATGTAAGGGAACACCGCCGGAGCTATTCTTGAAATTAATTTATAAACTTCAGAATCGGCAAATTTCTCTTTTGGAAGAAAATCCCATATTGCATTTACTGAATTTAACAGATAAAAAATTAAACTCAGAATAAATGCGGTTTTTAAGATTGCGAAAAAAACACCAAGCAGCCTGTCTACCCATGTCAATAGTGTTATTTTAATTATACCTTCCGCTGCCCTTCCAATTAGAATAACGGCGACAAGTATAACAAGGAATACAACTAAAAATGAGACTAACGATAAAGTAGAAGGATCGACATCTAAAAGTGGTTTTAACTTATCGGCAGCAAAATAGGAAAAGTGGTATGCACCCCACACTCCAAGTATAAGAGCAGCAATTCCCGCAACTTGTCTTACAAGTCCTTTGCTTATTCCCGACCAAATAGCAGGAATGAAAAGTGCAAGGATAACTATGTCTACGACGTTTAAATGCATCTGCCAGTCAATTTTTTTCAAAAGTAGTGAATTATCGTATCTTTGCAAATTCCAAATTACAAATTTTATGAAGTTTGCAGAGTACAAAAATTTAGATTTAGTAGCAATCAACCGCGAGATATTAGATAAGTGGCACGCCGAATCTTGTTTCGAAAATACACTCAAAATGAGATCAGGTGCTCCGGAATTTGTTTTTTTCGAAGGACCTCCATCTGCCAATGGAATGCCCGGAATTCACCATGTAATGGCGCGTTCAATTAAAGATGTTTTTTGCAGATATAAAACACAAAAAGGTTTCCTCGTAGAGAGAAAAGCAGGATGGGATACACATGGACTTCCTGTTGAACTTGGTGTAGAGAAGATGCTCGGTATCACTAAAGAAGATATAGGAAAAAGTATTTCTGTCGAAGAGTATAACGCAGCCTGTCGCAAGGAGGTTATGAAATATACAAAGGAGTGGGAGACGCTTACCGAAGAGATGGGCTATTGGGTAGATATGAATAACCCTTATATTACTTACGATAATAGATATATTGAAACGCTTTGGTATTTATTAAAAGTTATTTATAATAAAGGTCTGCTATATAAAGGATATTCGATACAACCATACTCTCCTGCAGCCGGCACCGGATTAAGTACTCACGAATTGAACCAGCCCGGGTGTTACAGAGATGTCAAAGACACAACATGTACAGCACAATTTAAAGTAATCAGAAATTCAAAATCGGAGTTCCTATTCAACGAACCTGTTGAGGATTTATACATACTTGCGTGGACTACAACACCTTGGACACTGCCTTCAAATACAGCACTATGCGTTGGCCCAAATATAAAATACATAAGAGTAAAATCTTTTAATCCATACACCGGAAAGCCTGCAACGTACATTCTTGCACAAGAGTTATTACATAACCATTTTAACCAAAAAGCCGAGGAGATTTCTCTGAGCGAATACAAGACCGGAGATAAATTAATTCCTTTTGAGGTTATCGGGCAACCAATCAATGGACAAAAACTCTCAGGAATTACATACGAGCAACTTATACCTTGGATTAAACCCGATGAAAACACACTCAGAGTCATCACCGGAGACTTCGTTACTACGTCGGACGGAACAGGTATCGTGCACATAGCTCCTACGTTTGGTGCAGATGACGACAAAGTTGCAAAACAGAACAAGATAGCGCCACTCTTAGTAAAAGATACTGAGGGACTTATGCAAGCCCTTGTAGACCGGACCGGGAAAATGTACCTAATAGAAGATCTCGATCCTCAGTTTGTGGCAGAAAGAGTTAATATTGAACTTTACAAAGATTATGCAGGCAGATTCGTTAAAAACGCTTACGACTCATCCATAAAGGAAGATGATGCCCCTAATATAGATATTGATATTGCCGTTAGCCTTAAACAGCAAAGTCTGGCGTTCAAGATTGAAAAACATACACACTCATATCCGCATTGCTGGAGAACCGATAAACCTGTATTGTATTATCCTCTGGATTCATGGTTTATAAAAACCACAGCTGTTCAGGATAAAATGATAGAATTAAACAAAACTATTGATTGGAAACCCGAAGCAACCGGTAGCGGACGAT
>MTLD01004703.1_pt1 | contig 15112 bp, 12 predicted proteins | sample 1982471 | NCBI WGS metagenome assembly MTLD01 (sample SAMN05712604, study PRJNA340218) | biofilm metagenome | isolation source: sample SPM anode biofilm adapted to -50 mV | place: USA | collected 2012-02-03
TAATGAAGATGAGGGGCAAACGAAAGACCGGTGTTTCCAACTCTTGCAATGACTGTTCCTCTTTTAATATGTTGACCGGGTCTTACCAAAATTTCACTTAGATGCGAATATACGGTTTTATATTCATTTCCATGCGAAATAACAATCCTATTTCCCTGACCTTTATCTGCCTTGACAGCTTCTATTACGACTCCGTCAGCAGTTGCTACTACCGAAGTTCCAATCGAAGCTAATAAATCTAATCCTGTATGATATGTTGCAGTTTTATAGAACGGGTGAATTTTTTTACCAATACTTGCTCCAGTTTGGCTGGAGCCTATGTACTCTACAGGCAAAATCGAGGGTATCGCCAGTAATGAGTCACTTGATCGAGATTTAATCAAAGTATTTATTTCATTAACTTTTTTCCCTTCAATCAATATTATGGAATCTACATTTTTAACTTTTAAAGTGGTAAATTTTATAAGAGATTCATCTTTGGAAGAGTCAATCTGCTCAAAAAGATTTTTACTGTAGCCACCTTCAGTAAGAGTGGGCGGGCTGGCTTTAAATATTCCCTTGTATATCTCAACATCTCTCTTTTTCAATTCATCAATGACTTTATCAAGATTATTCATTCTCTTGTCAACCGTCAACAACTCCTGTTCGGCAAATTTATTTTGCTTCGATAGAAGTTCTTCCTCCTTAGAGTTAAATAACATCGCATATATCAAATAATACAATACTGCCAGTAATACACTAACAACAAAATACTTTATGATTCTGGTAATCCATCCTCTTATTCCAAGTTTATCTTCGACAATATCGAGTAACTCTTTATTGAACTTAAATTTACTCATATCTTGGCTTGAGGTGTTATTAATTTAGAATATTCGTCAGCTGTAATATCTCTTCTGTAATAATTAACAGGATTCACAGGTGCATTCCTGTATATTACCTCATAGTGCAGATGAGGCCCTTTAGAGCGTCCTGTATTACCCAAAAGTGCAATAGGTTCGCCTCTGCGAACAATTTTACCAACCGGTACCAAACTCTTCTTTATATGAGCATATCTGGTCTTATAACCGAAACCGTGATCAATTATTATAAAATTCCCGTAACCGAAGAAATCATTACTAACAGCAACAACCCTCCCATTACCGGTGGCATAAATCAGTTCTCCCGGAGGACCGGACAAATCTACACCGGAGTGCATTCTGAAAATACCATTAAACGGATCTCTTCTATACCCAAAACTACTTGAAAATCTGATCCTTCTGGCAGTAATATTTAATGGAGGAATAGCCGGAACGCATAATGACATTTCATCGGCATAAAGAGCAAGTGAAGAAACCTCGTCAAATGACTTAGATTGAATATAAGCACGCTTATATAATATATCCATATTCTTGACAGTATTCGTCAATGCGCCTGAAAGGTCAAAAGTCTCTAGATAATCATACCGGTTAACACCACCAAACCCTGCGCTTCTTATGTCAGATGGAAGGTCTTCCATACCGAATATTGGTCTGTAAACGAAATTATCTCTCATTTGTAAGGCCAGTAAATCTTTTGTAGCCTCCTGAAATCTCTTATTCATGAGGTCCATCCTGTTATTCAGTTCACCTGATTCTCTTTTTAAAGCAAGAAGTTTGGGAGTTTCTATTCCAAAATACTGAGTGAAGAGAAAATAATAAAATAACGAAACTAAAATACTTAGGAAAAACAAGACACTCCCTTTGGACAATCTGTCCTTAATGGATAGCTTATGAATTTCAAAGACTAATGTTTCCGGATTAAATTTGTATCTTTTGCTTTTCGCCACTATAATTCAATCGTTTTATTCTCGCAAATTTAAATAATTTTGATAAAAAAACTATTTTTGTGGTTCCGTTTATTGGAACACAAAATCATTATAAAAATTATGACATCTATTGAGATCAGAGATAATTTTCTAAAGTTTTTTGAGAGCAAACACCATACCATTGTTAAGTCTGCACCCATGGTCGTCAAGGACGATCCTACTCTTATGTTTACGAATGCCGGTATGAATCAGTTCAAAGACTGGTTTCTCGGTAATACTCCCATATTACACAAAAGAGTTGCAGATACTCAAAAATGTCTTCGAGTGAGCGGAAAACATAACGATTTGGAAGAGGTAGGTCACGACAGCTATCACCATACAATGTTTGAAATGCTCGGCAATTGGAGTTTTGGCGACTATTTTAAAACCGAAGCAATAGAGTACGCATGGGAACTTCTTACCGAAGTTTACAAACTCGACAAAGAACGTATGTATGTAACGGTATTCGAAGGATCTGCCGACGACAATATCGATCCGGACAGCGAAGCGCGCACTGTTTGGCAAAAATTTCTCCCTTCTGAGCGAATTATTAATGGTAATAAAAAAGACAATTTCTGGGAGATGGGAGATACCGGACCATGTGGCCCTTGTAGCGAAATCCATGTAGACATCAGAAGTGCAGAGGAGAGAAAAAAAATTGACGGAAAAGATTTAGTAAACAAAGGTCACCATCTGGTAATTGAAATTTGGAACCTCGTGTTTATCCAATATAATCGCAAAGCTGACGGTTCACTTGTTCCACTTCCTCAAAAACACGTAGATACAGGCATGGGATTAGAAAGACTTTGTATGGTCATGCAGGGTACCCAAAGTAATTATGATACAGATGTTTTCACCCCAATTATTTCGGCAATTTCCGGACTTAGCGGCAAAAAATACGGTGAATCTGCGCAGATTGATATTGCAATGAGAGTTATTGCAGATCACATACGGGCAATCAGTTTCTCGATAGCAGACGGTCAACTTCCATCTAATGTAAAAGCAGGATATGTTATACGAAGGATTCTCAGACGTGCTGTACGTTATGCATACACATTTTTAGGTGTTGACGAACCATTCCTTTGCAGATTAGTTCCTGTACTAGCCTCACAAATGGGGATCGCATTCCCGGAACTGATATCTCAACAAACCCTTATCGAAAAAGTTATAAAAGAGGAAGAGGAGTCCTTCTTAAGAACATTAGAAAAAGGAATTCGTTTAATGGATACCCTAATGTCAAAAAATATCAACTCCAAAAAAATATCCGGTGCAGATGCATTTGAGCTTTATGACACCTTTGGATTCCCTATTGATCTTAGCGAACTAATTGCTAAAGAAAACAATTACACAATTGATATTGAGTCATTTGAAAAAGAGCTGCAAAAACAAAAAGAGAGAAGCAGAAATGCTACAGCTTCCCAGGAGAGTGACTGGATAGACATTGCAGAATATTCAGCTTCAGAATTTGTTGGTTACGACAAAACCGAAGAGGTTGTCAAGTTACTTAAATATCGTTCCGTTAAAACAAAAACCAAAAACTACTTTCAACTCGTTTTCGACAAAAGTCCATTCTATGCCGAGAGTGGAGGACAAGTGGGCGATACAGGATATTTGGAATCGACAACCGGCGAAAAGATATATATCACCGATACTTTGAAGGAAAATAATCTTAACATTCATATTTCAGAAAAACTCCCCTCAAATCCACAGTCAAATTTTAAAGCAGTTGTAGATAAAGTTAGACGAGAGAAGATTGCAAATAACCACACCTCTACTCACTTATTACACCATGCTTTAAGAAGCGTTTTAGGCACTCATATCGAACAAAAAGGCTCCTTGGTAAATGCGGACTACTTCAGATTTGACTTTTCGCACTTTGAAAAAATTGCAGATGAAGATCTTAAGAGAGTAGAAAGTCTAGTCAACCAATACATTAGAGCGAATACTCAACGAGATGAATTCCGCAATGTACCTGTAAATGAGGCAAAAAACATGGGAGCAATGGCTCTATTTGGAGAAAAGTACGGTGATGCAGTAAGAGTAATAAAATTTGGCGACTCAATTGAGCTCTGCGGAGGAACTCATACATCTATGACTGGTAACATTGGATATTTTAGAATAATATCTGAATCAGCAATAGCTGCAGGAGTAAGAAGAATCGAAGCTACTTCGGGTGCTGCAGCCGAAAAAATTGCCGACAATAATGATAATTTACTTAAATCTATAAGGCTGATTTTCAATAATAACCCAAATATTTTGGGGGCAGTTACCAAACTTATGGAAGATTACGACACTATCAAAAAACAGAACGAAGAACTTATTCAAGAAAAAACTACCCTATTAAAGGATGAATTGATTAAAGGGGTTCAAGAAGTAAATGGTAAAAAAATCATTACATTGACAGGCGAATACGATCCTTCTGTAGTAAAGAATATTGCATTTATGCTTAAATCAGAATGTAAAAATTGCATTCTCATTGCAGGCACCCATTACGAAGGCAAAGCTAACCTTGCATTAATGTACGGCGACGATTTCACTAAAGTTGGAGCAAATGCATCTGCCAATATAAAAGAGGCATCAAAATTGATTAATGGTGGCGGAGGGGGACAAAACTTTTTTGCCTCAGCCGGTGGTAAAGATGTTGAAGGACTATCTGCAGCCATCGAGAAACTTAAAGAGTTGTCCATAAAATAAATTGACATTGAAAAAACTTGACTTCTTTGTATTAAGATCGTTTTTGGGACCGTTTATTTTAACTTTCCTAATTGTTATTTTCGTGCTAATGATGCAATTTCTCTGGCTCTATATTGATGAGCTGGTTGGGAAAGGGCTAAGCCTAGGAGTAATAATTGAGTTTTTAGGATGGGGTTCGGCAACACTTATCCCACTCGCTTTGCCTCTGGCTACCTTACTTGCCTCAATTATGACAATGGGCAGCTTTGGTGAGAATAATGAACTTCTGGCAATGAAAGCGGCAGGTATATCTCTGCCAAGGGTAATGTCTCCACTTATAATTTTATCTGTCTTAATTAGTATTGGAGCTTTTTTTGCTTCAAACAACCTTATACCACTGGCATTTAACAATATCTATTCACTTAGGGCAGATATTGGTAAAACAAAAGAGGAGATCAGAATCCCCACAGGAGTATTCTATAACGGAATAGATAATTACAACATCCGCATTGGCCGCAGAGACAAAAAAACAGGCACAATATATAATGTTATGGTTTACGACCATAGCAGAATGAGAGGGAACAACAGTGTTACTATTGCAGATTCAGGTTCAATAAAACTAACTAAAAGCAAGCAAAATTTAATTTTCACACTTTACGACGGATATACATACGAAGAGAGCGAAAGAAACTCTTATGCTGATTCCTCTTTAGCGCTACAAAAAATTGGATTTAAACGACAACAACTCAACGTTTCTCTCACTAATTACGCTTTCCAACGTTCGAATGAGGGCAGATTCAGGAATGAAGTAATGTCACAAAATCTAAAACAACTGTCTAAAAAAAGAGATTCCCTAGACACCGTTTATTCAAAAGTAAAGATTTATCAAATTCATAATCTTTTAGTATCCGGCGGATTCACTCTCCCGGGCCAATTTGACTCAACTGGTTTTAAAGTCATGGCTACAAAAATGTCTACTGATTCACTTTTCAATTGGAAAACTTTAGGCTTAAAAAATAATGCATATTTAAATGCAATTTCTGAAATTCAGAACGGCATTACACTTATTGAGAATTATCAGCTGGAAGAGAACCAACACTCTGCACCTCTTAGAAGAGTGCGAATTGAGTGGTTCAGAAAATTTACTCTCTCAATTGCCTGCCTTATATTTTTCTTTATAGGGGCGCCATTAGGAGCAATCATAAGAAAAGGAGGCCTAGGCACACCCGTAATAGTTTCAATCTTCTTCTTTGTGGTTTACTGGGTTGTTGATATTAGCGGGAAAAAACTCGCCACAGACGGGGCAATATCACCTGCATTTGGCACACTAATCTCTTCATTTGTATTGTTCCCGATGGGTGCTTTTCTTACATGGAAATCTACCCGTGACTCTTCTCTCTTTAACGTCGATGCATATATAGCTGTATTTAAGAAAATTGCTTCCAAACTTGGATTTAAGACAACCACCAATGAAACCTGAGAATACAAAAATATTGTATATGGGTACACCGGATTTTGCTGTTGCACCATTAAAATTACTTTACGAATCCGGCTTCAATATTGTAGGAGTAGTTACTGCTCCCGACAAACCGGCAGGTAGAGGAATGCAGATTTTAAGTTCGTCAGTAAAAAAATATTCCGAAATTAATAACCTTCCTATTTACCAACCGGTTTCATTAAAAGATCCTCAGTTTGTAACCTCCATTCAGAATATTAATCCGGATATCATAGTTGTGGTCGCGTTCAGGATGCTTCCTAAAGTTATATGGTCAATTCCAAGACTTGGAACCTTCAATTTACACGCCTCATTATTACCAAAATACAGAGGAGCGGCACCAATTAACTGGGCTATCATTAATGGCGAAACTCAAACTGGAGTCACTACATTTATGATAGATGAAGAGATAGACACAGGCTCAATTATGTTTTCCGAGAAGTGCCCTATAGAACCCATTGATAATTTTGGCACGCTACACGATAAATTAATGAAATCGGGCTCAGAATTAGTACTTAAGACGGTTCAGGCTCTATCAACGGGAGATGTTAATTTAACTCTGCAATCTTCAGTCGAAGCAACGATGGGAGATGTCCCGGCTGCTCCAAAGCTCAATAAAGAAAATACTAAAATTGACTGGTCCAAATCATCTGAACAGATTAGCAACCAAGTAAGAGGTTTAAGTCCATACCCTACCGCTCATACGTTATTAGTCAACAAATTAACAAAAGAGAATATACCGGTTAAAATATTTGAAGCCATCTCCGAAAACGAGTCGAACGAATCAATTGAAGGAACTATTTTTTCGGATTATAAAAAATATTTAAAAGTACAATGTCATTCCGGACTACTCTCAATTCAGAGCTTACAACTTTCCGGGAAAAAAAGATTGACAACAAAAGAATTTCTCGCAGGATTTCGAGATTTAGATAACTTTATTTTTATGTAATGAGTAAAGAGATTATAATTCTTGCAGATGGCGACTTTCCAAGCCACGAAATTCCCCTTTCAATTTTAAAAAATGCAGGAACAATAATTTGTTGTGACGGCGCTGCCGAAAAATTAATCAATTACTCTGTAACTCCTTACGCCATTGTTGGCGATATGGATTCGCTCTCGCCACGATTACAAGATGAATATAAATCTATAATCCATAAATCTGAAGATCAAGAGACAAATGACCTTACAAAAGCCTTCTTGTTTGCCTTAAAATTAAATCCTCAAAAGGTAATAATCTTAGGTGCTACCGGTAAAAGAGAGGATCATACTCTGGGAAACATCTCTTTGTTGGCACAATACAAATCGATGACATTTTCCGAAGTTGAAATGTATACCGATTTCGGAATTTTTATTCCAGTTAACAATTCCTCTTATTTCAATTTTAAGAAGGGCTCCCAAATCTCCATATTCGCACTTAATCCGCACATTAAAATTGCTTCAAAAGGGCTAAAATACCCCACATCGGAGGTCGTTTTCGATTATTGGTGGAAAGCGACTTTGAACGAAGTGTCAGAAAGTCCTTTTTATATCGAATTCGAAGATGGAGAAGTAATAATTTTTTCAGCTTATAATTAATTTATAACTCATAAAAAACGAAAGAGAGTGCTTTTGACACCCTCTTTCTCTTTAGCTTTAGTTAATAGCCAGTAGTTAGATAACCTATTTTACTTTTTTAGTAAGTTCGGCACCAGCTTTAAATCTTACTATATTTTTAGCTGCAATTTTTATTTTTCCGCCTGTACGAGGATTTCTTCCCGTTCTTTCACCTCTTTTTGTTACTCCAAATGTCCCAAAACCGACAAGTGTGAGTTTATCACCATTTTTAAGAGTATCTCCGGTAACAGAGATAATAGCGTCCAATGCTTTTTTTGCATCTACTTTAGTAAGATTCGCCTGAGCAGCGACAGCTGAAATAAGATCTGCTTTATTCATAGTTATAGTATTTGTGGTAAGTTCTACTCTCTATACAAATTTAATTTATTTTTTTTATAAAAAAAATATTTTTGAGCTAACTTATAGCTAAAAGCCAACTTTTTACACAATTTTTTGGCGAAAAATATTAATTTCTTTAACTATTTCTTCTTCAAGTCTATTTCTTTGAGCAACAAAGGATTTGTACTCTTCACCCTCTTGAAACAAAGCACGGTGTTTGTACATTGCATTAAGACGTTCAATTTTAGAGAGGAGCTGCATTTCCGATTTATCAATAAAATTATGCATAAAGATCTGCCAAATATAATCTACAGCAACCGTTGAAGGATGTAACATGTCGGTTGCATAGAATCGGTAATCCCTTAGCTCATCATTGAGTATTTCAAATGCAGGAAAATAATATACATTGGAAAATTCTCTTTGGAGTTTGTCAATTGCCAGATGAAGGGAGGACTTGCTTAATTGATTTCCATGTGCACCATCCTTTAAATGTCTTACAGGACTTACTGTGAAAATCCATTTCTTATCACCCGATTTTCTTATTATATCATCAAATAAGAAGAAAGTATCTTCGGGTTGTAAAAACTCTCTCCTGAATTCAGTTCCACTATTTTTATGGCAATTAGCAACAATAAAATCCCCCTTAATATATCTATATACCCAAGATGTTCCAAAGCTAACTACTATCACAGTAGACTCTTTAAAAAACAAATTTGTTTTTATAAGCTCACTGTTAATTGTTTGCATAAGGTCGGTTTTGCTTAATGAGGCAAATCTTCCACTATGCATCCAGCTGTAGTAAGTGTCTTTATTTTTGACAACTACATCTTCGGAAAATTCATTGGTTGACAATAGCAAATTAATAGATGCCGCGATAGATGCAGGATTAAATAGCACTCCAAAAGGATTAACACATGAGTCGAATCTTAACTCACTCATTTTTGCACCAATTTCATCGGCAAAACAAGATCCAAGAAATAAAATCTTATCCTTGTAGCGAATTCGCTCATTTTGAGCAAGTGGCAGAATATCAGATTTGGTTTGTAAATCCATTAAATGATAAATTTTCTTTTATTTTGGATAGACCGGACCTCAATAAAGGAGAGTCTTTAAATTGAATTGCAAATTCATCTTCAGTCAATTTCATCCAATCTTCTTTACTTTTATTAACAATATTATCGTCCGGGAAAAACTCTTTAATAGAGGTTAATTCCCCCTTCTCAGTCCACGGACAGGCATCAATGCATAAATCACATCCAAAAATATATCCATTATAATCTATTGAGAATGTCTCTTTTTCCCTACTTCTTTTAGATTCAATTGTTTGATATGAAATACATTTTCTAGCATCTAACATATATTCTTTAGTTAGAGCCCCGGAGGGACAAGCTTCAAGGCATCTTCTGCAACTTCCGCAACCTGGTTTTTCTACACTCCATGAATATTTGACCACTAAATCAGTGATTATTATTCCAATAAATGTTTTCACTCCAAATTTCTTACTTATCAACATCGAATTCTTACCAATAAAACCTAACCCTGCTTTTGCTGCCCATTTTCTCTCTAGAATAGGTGCCGAATCGGTAAATACTCTAAAATTCATAAGAGGGTACTCCTCTTTAATTTTTTCAGATATTGCGTATAATTTATCTTTGATTACTTTATGATAGTCTTTTCCTAAAGCATATGTGGCAATTTTTGGATTATCTTTTATTTTAATAAAATCCGTTTTATAGTTTGCCAGAAAACACAAGACTGATTTTGCACCCTTTAACAACAAATCCGGATTTTCTCTTATATCACAATTTCGGTCCAGATAAGACATATCACCGTTATATTTCTTCGAAAGATAATCTTTAAATAATGACATCTCATCTGTCAACATCTCTGAAGGAGTTGCTGCATAAATAGAGAATCCTAAATCTGCAGACATTTCCGATATCATATTATGAAGCTTCTCAATATCCATTATACAAATTTAATCAAAGTATTAGAGAATTGTTGAAATAGTTTTAATAATAATTTCATAATTAAAAAACCATAATAAGTATAAATTTATTACTTTTGTTACGTAAAATACTTACAGAATTCATCATATATGACAAAAATACTTGTTGTAGGAGCTGCCGGTCAAATTGGTACTGAATTAATACCTCATTTGCAAAAAACATACGGAATCGAAAATGTCGTCGCATCTGATATTAAACCCGAAATGGTTAAAAAATTAAGTGAATTCTCTCAATCAGTTGTTTTAGATGCCCTTGACATTAAAAGATATTCCGAAATCATTAAAGATTACAAAATTGACGCGATTTATAACCTTGTAGCTCTTTTATCTGCTACAGGAGAGAAGAACCCACTTTTGGCATGGAACATAAATATGGGAGCTCTCATTAACACTTTGGAACTTGCCAAAGAATATAAATGCTCAGTATTTACTCCAAGTTCAATTGGAGCATTCGGGACCTCCACTCCTCACGATAAAACTCCTCAGGATACAATCATGCGCCCGGAGACAATGTATGGTGTATGTAAAGTTTCCGGAGAACTTCTAAGCGATTACTATTACTCTCGCTTTGGAGTAGATACAAGAAGTGTGCGTTTCCCAGGTATTATATCAAATGGGGCACTACCGGGAGGAGGGACAACAGACTATGCTGTTGAAGTTTTTTATGATGTAATAAAGAAGGGAAAATATACTTGCGAGCTTCCATCTGATTCATTTCTGGATATGCTTTATATGCCCGATGCTTTAGAAGCATGTACTCAATTAATGGAGGCTAATCCGGATAAGCTTATTCATCGAAATAGTTTCAATATAACGTCTATGAGCTTCTCTCCAAAAATCTTATTTGAAACCATTAAAAAAAGAGTTCCTGACTTTACTTACGATTTTAATATTGACCCTGTTAAAGAAGCAATTGCAGCATCGTGGCCAAACTCAATGGACGACACATGTGCAAGAGAGGAGTGGGGATGGAATCCAAAATGGGACATTGAGAAGATGTCAGACGATATGCTAAGTGTGTTAAAAACAAAAATTATTTAGGAGCTAGTCTATAAAGCAGATAAGCTATAGCCGCATATAAAATATTTGGTACCCAAAGTGCAATCCATGGAGGTAAAACATCTGCATGAACAAACATTTGACTGAATCTCAAAAATAAAATATAAGAGAAACTAAGAGCTATACCTATTCCAACATTCATACCTATACCTCCTCTCCTTCTTTTTGAAGATAGTGAAACACCCATTAGAGTAAGAATAAATGCCGAAAATGGAATTGCAAATCTTGTTTGTTTCTCAATTTGAGCATATTTAACCATTTTATCACCTCGTAATTTCTGAGTTTTAATCATTCTGTTCAACTCTCCATACGTGTAAGACTCAACACTATTTTCTCTCCTGTTAAGTTCATCTGCGGTAAGTGAAAGGGTTGTGTCCAACCTGGACCCTCTTTTAATTATCTCTTTATCTCCGTCAATATCTCTTTCGTAATAATTAAATAGCACCCATTTTTTAATTGTGGAATCATACTGTGCAGTTTCAGCAGAAATTTTTGATTTTAACTCGTGGCCGACAATTCTTTCTAAAGTAAATTGAGTTGCTTGATTATTATATGTACTAAATGATTCCATATAAACAAACAAGCCCGGAGTCAGCTGGTAGTGGATATTTGAAGATGTATTAATGTATTTTTCTTTAATATAAGTATCTTCAAATTTTAATCGTACTTTATTTGCCGGTGGAATTACAAATAAATTAAGTAATAAGCTAAAAACTGCAATTACAGTTGCCGAAAGAAAATATGGATATAACAATCGTTTAAAGCTTATACCTCCTGCAAGTATTGCTGTTATTTCACTGTTGGCTGCCAATTTTGATGTGAAAAAAATCACCGTAATAAAGACAAACAACGGACTGAACATATTGATGAAATATGGGACAAAATTGGCATAATAATTTAATACAATGACACTTAATGGTACGCTTTTATCAACGAAATTGTCAATTTTTTCGCTTATGTCAAATATTATTACAATACCAATGATCAATAGTAAAGCAAAAACATAAGTTCCTATGAATTTCTTTATTATATATCTGTCTAGTATTGTCAGTTTTTTCATTTTAGCTATAATTTGCTATCCAACTTTTTCACCATTATGTTTTTCCAAACATTAAAATCCCCTGCTTTAATATGTTCTCTTGCTTCTGCTACTAGTTTAAGATAAAATGCCAAATTATGTTCGCTTGCAATTTGGGCACCAAGTATTTCTCCTGAAATAAAAAGATGTCTTAAATAAGCCTTGGAATATACCCTATCAACAAATGATGTGCCGTTGATATCAATTGAAGAGAAGTCATCTGCCCATTTTTTATTTCTAATGTTTATCATTCCTTCCGAAGTGAATAACATCCCATTTCTTGCATTTCTGGTAGGCATTACGCAATCAAACATATCCACTCCTCTGGCTATTCCTTCCAGAAGATTAGACGGCGTTCCCACTCCCATCAAATAACGGGGTTTATCTTTCGGTAAAATTGGGACTGTAACTTCAAGCATTTGATACATAACTTCTGTAGGTTCACCAACAGATAAGCCTCCGATTGCATAACCCTCTCTTTTTAATGAGACTGCGTGTTCAGCAGCTTTTATTCGAAGGTCGGGATAGACACAACCTTGAACTATAGGAAAAAATGTCTGATAGTATCCATATATAGGATCTGTATTATCAAAATGTTTCACTCCTCGTTCCAACCATTTTTGAGTAAGAATCAAAGATTTATTTGCATAATTCCAGTCAGAATCTCCTGGAGGACACTCATCTAGTGCCATTATTATATCCGCTCCAATTTTCCTTTGAATATCTACCACATTTTCGGGCGAGAAGAAATGTTTTGATCCATCAATATGCGATCGAAATTCACATCCCTCCTCTTTTAACTTTCTGTTTTCGGCAAGAGAAAAAACCTGATATCCTCCACTGTCTGTGAGAATTGGTTTATTCCATGAGATAAATTTATGAAGACCACCGGCTCTATTGATTATATCAATCCCTGGTCTCAAGTATAAGTGATAAGTATTCCCAAGAATTATTTGTGCCTTTATGTCTTCTTCCAAATCTTTGTGATAGACAGCTTTTACAGTACCCAAAGTACCCACCGGCATAAAAATGGGTGTTTCAATGACTCCGTGATCGGTATAAATAAGTCCACATCTGGCAGACGATTCCGAATCCTGCGCTAATATCTCAAATTTCATATTTTATTTAGTGCAACGCCGGTATTTCTATTTTAATTGAGGACTGGGAGTGTGTTTATATCTAAAGAAAACAGCAAACAAAATTCCAATAATAAGAGCATATGCAGCAAAAACGAACCAAATATGAGGCCAGTCTTTGTTACCATCGGTAGATGTAAAATAATCTACTACCAAACCACTAGCTCGTCCACCAATAAATGCTCCAATACCATTTGTCATTATCATAAACAATCCTTGTGCACTTGCTCTTATCTCCGGTTTAGCCTCAGTCTCTATAAAGAGTGATCCTGAAATATTGAAAAAGTCAAATGCCACTCCATAAATAATCATCGAAAGAACAAGGAGTCCAAGTCCTTCCCCGGGATTTCCAAGTCCGAAAAGTCCAAAACGTAAAACCCAAGCAAAAATACTTAACAAGACAACTGTTTTAATCCCAAATCTGCGTAAAAAGAACGGTATTGCTAGTATAAATAGAGTTTCTGAGATTTGAGATACCGACATTAGTATTCCAGGATGTGTTACAGCAAACATTGATTTATAAATTGGATTTTTTGCAAAATCATGTAGAAATGGTTCCCCGAATGTATTCGTAATTTGAAGAGCAGCTCCTAACAACATGGCAAAAATAAAGAACACGGCTATTTTCCTTTGTTTGAAAAGCACTAATGCATCTATCCCCAAAGTAGAAGCCAAAGTACGTTTGTGATTACCACCTGCCGGAGGACATGAAGGCATTGTAAATGCATAAACCCCTAAAGTAAATGCTGCAAAAGATCCAATATAAAGTTGTAATGGGCTAAGCGACCAACCACAAAGATCTACTACCCACATAGCCATTATAAATCCAACTGTACCCCACACCCTTATCGGAGGAAAATCTTTAACAACATCAAGTCCTTTCTGTTTTAAAATGGTATAAGATACCGTATTATTAAGAGCAATTGTCGGCATAAATACCATTGCATTTAGTAACATTATCCAATACATAAGGTTAGGATCCGTAACAGTAGATGCTGCAAATAGAAGAACCCCACCTATTAAATGACACAAACCAAGGAGACGTTCTGCGTTAAGCCATCTGTCGGCAACGACACCAAGTAATCCGGGCATAAATAACGATGCCAGCCCCATAGTGGCGTAAATTCCACCGACTTGTCCACCGGTAAAATGTAATTTGACAATCATATACCCCCCTAATGAGATCAGCCAAGATCCCCAGAGAAAAAACTGAAGGAAATTCATCAGTGTAAGTCGAAGCTTAACATTCATATTATCTGTCATTTTTATTTATGTTGAGCGCAAATATACAAAGAATTCATAAAGCAAACTGAAAAAAAAAAGAGAGAGACCTGTTGATCTCTCTCTTTTTTGTAAAAATGTCCAATTTATTTTTTCTTCGGTTTCGGTTCACTTTTAGCAGCTGCCGGTTTAGCCTTTGGGGCAGCTTTCTTTGCTTTTGGTTTCTCATCTGCAACCTCGGCATTATCAGCTACAGCAGGGACAGATTCTACAGCCTCAACTTTAGAAGTTGAACGACGGCTTCTTCTTGTTGCCTGTTTCTTAGCATCAGTTTTGCCAGAATTTAGAATTGCTTCATTGAAATCAACAAACTCAATCATTGCCATATCTGCAGCATCTCCTTGGCGAAAACCTAATTTTAGAACTCTTGTGTATCCGCCTGGACGCTCTGCGATCTTAGGAGCAATTGTTCTGAACAATTCAGTAACAGCCTCTTTCTGCTTAAGATAAGCAAATACTGTACGACGTGAGTGAGTTGTATCGTCCTTTGATTTTGTAATCAATGGCTCTACATAGACTCTCAATGCCTTTGCTTTTGCAAGAGTAGTCTCAATTCTTTTGTGCAGAATAAGTGATGATGCCATATTTGCCAACATCGCTTTGCGGTGTCCACTTTTACGGCCTAAAT
>MTLD01002512.1_pt2 | contig 15107 bp, 18 predicted proteins | sample 1982471 | NCBI WGS metagenome assembly MTLD01 (sample SAMN05712604, study PRJNA340218) | biofilm metagenome | isolation source: sample SPM anode biofilm adapted to -50 mV | place: USA | collected 2012-02-03
CCAAGTTCGGAACCGTCCCCAATTCGGTCCGGGTGGGTCAGGACGTGGACGTCAGGGCCCGGACCGACGCAGGGACGTCGATGCCCGGGCGCAGATCGGGGCTCGGCTCCGGCTCGCCCCACGTCGCCTGCAGCGGCACCACTCCGGCCCAGGCATCTGCGGCCCGATCCTCGGGCGGGTCGTCGGGGAAGCCGTCCGCGGACCTCAGCGACCACTCGCTGATCGGCAGCGCGAGCACCAGGGTCGCGGCCAGCTCCTTCGCGGTGCTGCGCCGCACCTCGGTGCTGCGTCCGGGGAGGACACGGTCGGTGAAGACGTCGAGCGCGCGGACGGCGTCGTCGCCCGACAGCGCCGCGCAGCGGCCGAACAGGCAGGCGCTGCGGTAGCGCATCCCCGACTCGAACGCCGAGCGCGCCACCGTGATCGCGTCCAGAGCGGTCACCGTGACGCAGACGTCCGCGCCGTCGGCCAGCGCCCGCATCCACCGCGAGCCGGTGGAGCCGTGGAACAGCAGCCGATCGCCGTCCCTGGCGAAACCGGTCGGGATCACCAGCGGTCCCTCCGGCAGGCTCAACCCGACATGAGCGAGCAGCACCTCGTCGAGCAACGCGTCCAGCGCTGCGCGCTCAGCCGTCATCCGCTCCGGCATCCGCGTGGGCACCAACCGTCGTCCCATCTGGGTTCCCTCCCGACTTGTCAGACTCTGTGCACGCTATGGCGTGCTGAGATTCTGACAAGTCGGGGACGGTGCGGGCACTACGTTGGCGTCCGTGTTCTCCCGATTCACCCCGGCGATGCGGATGGGCACGTCCATCGCGATCGCGGTCGGTGTGTACGGGATCTCCTTCGGCGCGCTGTCGGTCACCGCGGGCCTGAACGTGTGGCAGACCTGCGCGCTGAGCGCGCTGATGTTCACCGGCGGCTCCCAGTTCGCGTTCATCGGCGTGATCGGGAGCGGCGGGACGGGCGCAGCGGCCTGGGCGGCGGCGACCCTGCTCGGGGTCCGGAACGGCGTGTACGGCATGCAGCTGAAGTCGCTGATCCGGCCGCCCGCGAAGCGGATCCCGCTGATGGCGCAGCTGACCATCGACGAGTCGACCGCCACCGCGACCGCGCAGGACCACCACGACGAGCGCGTGCGAGGGTTCTGGACGGCCGGAGTCGGTGTCTACGTGATGTGGAACGGCTTCACCCTGATCGGCGCGCTGGCCGGCAACGCCCTGGGCGACCCGGCGATGTGGGGTCTGGACGGCGCCGCCGTGGCCGCGTTCCTCGGCCTGCTCTGGCCGCGGCTGCACGCGAAGGACCCGATCGCGCTGGCCGTCGTGGCGGCGCTGGCCACGATCATCACGCTGCCACTCGTGCCGCCCGGCATCCCGGTGCTGATCGCCGCGGCGGTCACCGCGGGCTGGTGGGCCTGGCGGCGGCGCGCTGCCGAGGCGGTCGCCGAATGACGCTGTGGATCTGGGTGCTGGGCGCCTGTGTCGCCGCCTACGCGATCAAGCTGGCGGGCTACCTGCTGCCGCAGTCGCTGCTCGACCGTCCGGTGTTCGGGGAACTCGCCGGTGCGCTCACGGTCGGCCTGCTCACCTCGCTCACGGTGATGAACACCGTCGGCAAGGGCCAGGGCATCGCGCTGGACTCGAGGCTGCTCGCGCTGGCCGCGGGCGCGATCGCACTGAAGCTGCGGGCTCCCTACATCGTGGTCGTGATCGCGGGTGCGCTCGCGTCCGCGATCGGACGCCGCGCCGGCCTGCCCTGAGCTGCGCCTGCCGTCGCCGGCCGCGGGACCACGGCGGGGAGGAACCCACTCGCCCTCAGGATCGGGCTGGTGCGCAGTGGGCTCAGGCGCGATCCGACTCGGAGCCGACGTCGACCGGCTCGTGCTCCTGGGCGTCCGCGGGCTGGTCGTCGTCCGGCTGCGCGACCGGTTCGCGGTGGAGTAGCAGCAGGACACCGCCGGCCAGCAGTGCCAGCACCGCGGCCACGTCGAGGCCGAGGGTGGTCCACAGCCGGGCCTCCGCCCGCTGGTAGAGGGCCGGGTCGTCCGGGGCGAGCGCGTTCATGCCGAACAGGTCCATCCGGTGGTCGAGCAGCCACCAGCCCCAGTAGAGCACCATGCCGGTCATCACCAGCGCGACCCCGCGCGCCCAGAGCGGACGATGCAGCCAGGCGCCCACGGCGAGCCCGAGCACCACCACGCCGGTCAGGACGATCACCACCCAGCCCAGGGCGGCCAGCAGGCTGACGATCGCGTCCCCGTCCACCGTCTCGTCGGCGGTCCGGCTCAGCGCGAAGTTGGCCACCCAGACCGCCACCAGGGTCAGGCCCAGCAGCAGGCTCGACCCGGCGACGACGAGTCGCAGCCACCTGCCGAACCGCTGGGTCATGCCGCCATCCTGCCCAACCGTCCCGCGAAAAGCGAAACCGGGTCGGCAGCGTCCCGGCTCAGGACTCCAGGAAGGTGGTTCCCAGCCACGATCCCGGGATTCCGAAGCCGTCCACGAGGGCCAGGGCGTCGGGACGCAGCTCGGCGCAGAGCGCGTTGATCTGTGCCCCGATCGCCTTGGCCCGCCCGGTGGAGATCCGGTTGTGCTCGGTGAACCAGGCCCGGTCGTCGTTGATGCTGGTCAGCGCGTACAGCGAGCAGAGCCGTTCGAGCACGGCCCTGACGTCCGGCTCCTCACAGGCCTCGATCGCGGCGATGAACGCCTCCAGCATGACCCGCTCCAGGTGCGCCCGGGCCACGAACAGCATGTGGTCGCCCAGCCGGTTCACCGACTCGAAGTCCCGCCCGGACGCCCGGCGCATCCGCCGCGCCAGCGACTCCAGCGCGTGCTGCTCACGCTCGGTGAACAGGTAGGCGTGCCAGGCCCGGTCGACCAGGGTGAGCTCCTCGGGACGCCGCCGCGCGGTCGCCACCAGGCGGTCCACGACCAGGTTCGCCGCGGTGCGCTCCAGCACCGTCCCGCCGACCATCCGGGCGGTCGCCTGCACCATGCCGACCCGGTCGAGGTCGCCCCAGACCTGCTTGTAGTCGGTGAGCAGGGCCTTGGCGACCAACTGCAGCAGGACGGTGTTGTCGCCCTCGAAGGTGGCGAAGATGTCGGCGTCCGCCCGCAGGCCGACGAGCCGGTTCTCGGTCATGTAGCCAGCCCCGCCACAGGCCTCGCGGCACTCCTGGAGGGTGTCGTTGGCGAACCGGGTGGCCAGCGACTTCAGCCCGGCGGCGCGCGTCTCCAGCTGTCGCTGCTCCCGCTCGGTGTGCTCGGCCCCGCCCTGGATGTGCACCAGCGCCGCGGTCAGCTCGTTCTGCGCGAAGCCGAGCGCGTACGCGCGGGCGATCGCGGGCAGCAGGCGCCGCTGGTGGATCAGGTAGTCGAGCAGCACGACGCCGTCGGGGTGTCCGGGGGCCTCGAACTGGCGCCGCTGCAGCGCGTACCGGGTGGCGATCGACAAGCCCCTGCGCGCGGCGATGCCGCCGCCGGCTGCGATGCAGACCCGGCCCCGCACCAGCGTGCCGAGCATGGTGAAGAAGCGGCGGTTCGGGTTCGCGATCGGGGACGCGTACTGCCCGTTCTCGTCGACGCCGCCGTAGCGGTCGAGCAGCATCCGCCGCGGCACCCGCACCCGGTGGAAGCGCAGCATGCCGTTGTCGACGCCCAGCAGGCCGCCCTTGCCGCCGTGGTCGGAGGTGGTCACTCCGGGCAGGTCGGCGCCCGCCTCGTCGCGGATCGGCACCAGGATCGCGTGCACACCGTGGTTCCTGCCGCGCACCAGCAGCTGGCCGAACACGACCGCCATCCGGCCGTCCCTTGCGGCGTTGCCGATGTAGGCCTTGGTCGCTCCCGGCGTCTCGGAGTGCACCTCGTACTCGTCGGTCTCGGCGATGTAGGTGATGGTCGTCTCCAGCCCGGAGACGTCGGAGCCGTGGCCGAGCTCGGTCATCGCGTAGCAGCCGAGCAGCTTCATGCTGGTGATGTCGGGCAGGAACGTGTCGTGGTGCCAGCGGGTGCCGAGGTTGGTCACCGCGCCGCCGAACAGGCCGAACTGCACCCCGGACTTGATCAGCGTCGAGAGGTCGCCGTGGGCGAGCATCTCGAAGGCGATCACGGCCGCGGCGGGGTCGGGTACGTCGTCGGCGCTGGTCTGGATACCGGCGGCGCCGAAGCCGGCGTCCGAGAGCTCGGTGAGCCGGTCCAGCACCCAGTCCCTGGCCTGTTCGATGGTCTGCTCCGGGTCGCGGTGCAGGCGCCCGGAGGGGAAGGACGCCCGCGCGTCCGCCCTTCGGTCGGCGAACTGCCCGTCCAGTGCCCGGCTGAGCGCCGCACCCAGCGCGGTCCCGGTGAGGTGCTCGCGGTCCATCGCGACGGTCATCGTTGCTCCTGTCTGTGCGGGACGGCGGCCAGCCCGGTGGCCAGCGCCGGTGTGAAGAAGGCGTCCAGGTGGGCGAGCACCTCGCTGCGGGGCGCCCGGGGTTCAGTGGCCATCCAGCTGTCGGCGGCCGCGCGGATGAACCCGACCAGCCCGTATCCCCAGGTGGGCGCGCAGGACGGGTCCTGGCCCTGCCGGGTGAGGTGGTCGGCGATCGCCACCGCGACATGGGCCCCGATCAGCTCCGGCAGCCCGCCGTACGGGTCGACACCCGAGTCCGGCGCGGGCGGGCTGAGCACGAACCGGTAGATCTCCGGGTCGCGCTCGACGAGGGCGAGGTAGGCGTCGGCAAGGTCGTGCGCGAGTGCGGGGAGCTCGCTCGCGTCCGTGAGCTCCAGCGCGGCCTCCAGGTCGGTGTGGATGAACTCATGGACCTTGGCCACGACCGCGGCGTACAGGCCGCTGCGGTCGCCGAAGTGCCGGTAGATCACCGTCTTGGACGTGCCGGCCTGCGCCGCGATCTCGTCCATGCCGACGCCTGCCCCGTGCTTGCGGATGGCGCGCAGCGTGTCCTCGACCAGCTCCAGGCGCCGTGCCTGGCGGTGCTCGGTCCAGCGCGTGTCACGTCCATCAGTGGTGGTCACACCGCCACACTACCCGGTACTTCACGTATCTGCTACCGTCGGTACCGAGTAAATCCGAAGGAGGAGCGATGCCGCTTCCGCGCAGTGCCGTGGTGGTCGGGGGCAACCGGACGCCGTTCGCCAAGGCCGGTGGCGCCTACGCCGCAGCCAGCAACCTCGACCTGCTCACTGCCGCCCTCGACGGGCTGGTCGCCCGGTTCGGGCTGGCCGGGCGCGAACTGGACGAGGTCGCAGCGGGCGCGGTGCTCAAGCACCCCCGGGACTTCAACCTCACCCGGGAGGCAGTGCTCTCTTCCGCACTTGCCCCGACCACGCCGGCGGTCGACCTGCAGCAGGCCTGCGGCACCGGACTGGAAGCCGTGGTGTACATCGCCAACAAGATCGCGCTCGGCCAGGCCGAGGTCGGCATCGGAGGCGGGGTCGACTCCGCCTCCGACGCTCCGATCGCGGTGAGCGAGGGCCTGCGCAGGGCGCTGCTGGCCGCGAACCGGGCAAAGACCCTGCCCCGGCGGCTCCAGGCGCTGGCCGGCGTCCGGCCCTCCCATCTGGCGCCAGTCGCACCACAGGTGGTGGAGCCGCGCACGGGCCTGTCGATGGGAGAGCACCAGGCCCGCACGGGCGCGGCGTGGGGAATCTCCCGGGCGGCGCAGGACGAGCTCGCCGCCGCGTCGCACCACAACCTCGCCGCCGCCTGGTCCAGCGGCTTCTTCGACGACCTGGTCACCCCCTACCTCGGCGTGGCCAGGGACACGATCCTGCGTCCGGACACCTCGGTGGAGAAGCTGGCCGCCCTCAAGCCGGTCTTCGGCGACACGATGACCGCCGGCAACTCCACCGCGCTCACCGACGGCGCCGCCGCCGTCCTGCTGGCGGAACAGGGCTGGGCCGAGGCCAACGGACTGCCCGCACTCGCCCGCGTTGTGGACGCGCAGGTCGCCGCGGTCGACCACCCCGGCGGCGATGATCTGCTGCTCGCGCCCGCGCACGCGGTGGCCCGCCTGCTCGCCCGCCAGGGCATGGCGCTGGGCGATTTCGAGCTCTACGAGCTGCACGAGGCGTTCGCGTCCACCGTGCTGGCGACGCTGAAGGCCTGGGAGTCCACGGAATTCTGCTCCACGCGGCTCGGCCTGAGCACTCCGCTCGGTCCGATCGACACCGACCGACTGAACATCACCGGCTCCTCGCTGGCCACCGGGCACCCGTTCGCCGCCACCGGCGCCAGGATCGTGGCCACCGCGGCCAAGCTCCTGCACGAGCGCGGCGGCGGCGCCCGGGGCCTGGTGTCCGTCTGCGCCGCCGGCGGCCAGGGCGTGGTCGCGATCCTGGAGGCGGTGTGATGCCCGGTCTCATCGAACGCGCCTTCTACTCCCGCGGCGGCCAGGCGGTCGCCGGACGGCTCGGCCTGCCCGAGCCACCGGTGCTGCGCCGTGGTCGGGTACTGCCGGGCGAACCGGTCGTGCGCGCATCGCTGGCCGGCTCGATGCTGGCCGCGGACACCCTCGGACTGCTCGGCGTCGTCGCAACCTCCCCCCTCCTCGACGACGGCGCCGAGCTCCCCACCTACCCGGAGCGGATCGGCGCGGTGGTGGTCGACGCCTGCGGGCTGCGCGAGATCGGGCAGCTCGAAGGACTTCGGGCGGTGCTGCGTCCGGCGGTGCGGGCGCTGGCCGGGTCCGGACGCGTGGTGCTACTGGCCGACGCCGAGGTCGAGGGTGTCGAGGCGAACGCGGTCCGGCAGGCGCTGGACGGGATCAACCGGACGGTCGGCAAGGAGTTGCGCCGCGGCGCCACCGCGAACCTCGTCTACGTCAGGCCCGGGACGGCCGCGGCCGACCTGGCCTCGACGTTCTCGTTCCTGCTGGAAGGCCGCTCGGCGTTCGTCGACGGCCAGTCGTGGACGGTCGGGCCGGCGCCCGCTCCCCTGTCGGCAGCGCCCGCCGCGGCCCCCGGCAGCGATTCCGCACCGCTCGCCGGACGCATCATCGTTGTCACCGGAGCCGCCCGCGGCATCGGAGCCCAGATCGCGACCGTCGCCGCGCGCGACGGCGCCACGGTGGTGGGCGTCGACATGCCCGCGGCCGGGGAGGCGCTGGCCGCCCTGGCCAACCGGCTGCACGGCACCGCCCTGCAGCTGGACATCACCGCGGCCGACGCGGGTGAGCGGATCGCGGCGCACGTGGCGACCCGGTACGGCGGCGACGCCCGCATTCACGGCATCGTCCACAACGCGGGGATCACCCGGGACAAGCTGCTCGCCAACACCGACGCGCAGCGCTGGGCGCAGGTGCTGGAAGTGAACCTCGCCGCCGAACTGCGGATCAACCCGGTGTTGCTGGACGGCCGCCAGGGCGGCCTCGCCGAGGGCGGCCGGATCGTGGGGATCGCGTCGACCTCCGGCATCGCGGGCAACCGCGGGCAGGCGAACTACGCCGCGTCCAAGGCCGGCGTGGTGGGGCTGGTCGGTGCCGAGGCGCCCGAGCTGGCCGGCCGCGGCATCACCGTGAACGCGGTGGCGCCGGGCTTCATCGAGACCGACATGACCGCGAAGATCCCTTTCGTGCAGCGCGAGGTGTTCCGGCGCACCAACAGCCTCGGCCAGGGCGGGCAGCCGGTGGACGTGGCCGAGACCATCGGCTACTTCCTCGACCCGGCCAGCGCCGGGGTGAGCGGCCAGGTCGTCCGGGTCTGCGGGCAGAACCTCGTGGGTCAGTGATGGACGCCGAGGTCGAGCTGCTGCCCGCGCTCCCCCCGCCCGGCCCGCTGCTCGCGAAGGCGCTGGTGCCCAGCCTGGACCGGGGCCCGACGCGGGTGCCGACGCGAACCGTGCTGGTCACCGGGGTGACCCAGGACCGGGCCCGCCTCGCCGACTACGACCGGGTGTGCGGGTTCGCGTTGCGTGACCGGGTGCCGCCGACCTGGCTGCACGTGCTCACATTCGGCCTGCACGTGCACCTGCTCTCCGGCGCCGGCTCCACGATCCGGCTGGCCGGCGCGGTGCACGTGACCAACCGGATGCGCCTGCACCGTCCGGTCGATGCCGGCGAGATCCTCGACGTCTCGGTGCGCGTGGAGAACCTGCGTCCGCACAAGCGGGGGGCGCTGCTCGACATGGTCGGCGAGGTGCGGGTGGCCGACGAGCTGGTCTGGGACGGGGTGAGCACCTACCTCGCGGCCGGCGCGAAGGTGCCGGGGACGCCGGAGGCGGTGCCGAGGGAAGAGTTCGCCCCCACTCCGCCGATCGCGATCTGGCGGCTTCCCGGCAACCTGGGCCGTGACTACCGGCGCGTGTCCGAGGACCCCAATCCGATCCACACCAGCCGGATTGCGGCGCGGGCGGTCGGCTTCGCCCGACCGATCGCCCACGGCATGTGGACGCACGCCCGCCTGCTCGCCGCCCTCGACTCCCGCCTTCCGGGCGCCTACGCGGTGGAGGCCTCCTTCGCCCGGCCGCTCCTGCTGCCCGCGACCGTCGGGGCGTGGTGGCGACCGGAACCAGACGGCGGCTGGCGCGCCGCGGTGACGACCGCGGACGGGGCGAAGCCCTACCTGGTGACGCGGGTCAGCTGAGCGCGCCGTAGCTGAAGGCGTAGCCGGCAGCGGCGGCGATACCGCTCACCTGCTGCCTCACCAGGTCGTAGCGGAAGTCGAGCCCGTAGCGGGTGCGATACAGCGCGGCCTGCTGGTCGATGTTGTCCTGGACGGTGTCCTTTGCCGTGTTGTACGAGCTGCGCTGGACGCCGAAGCCGGACGGCCCGAAATCGTCGTCGACGCCGCCGGCGTTCATCCCCGACCGCGCCTCCCGCAGCAGTTCGACGAAATGCACCTCGCGGCGCGCGTCATCGACGCGGACCTGAGCCTCGTACTCCAGCTTCGCGGTGGCCATGAACGACTTCTGTTCTGCGACGACCCGGCGCAGGATGACCCGGTCCGCCTTCTGCCGCCACTCGAACTGCCAGGCCTGCGCGAGCCGACCCAGTTCGGCGAGGATCCACTCGTGCGAGGATGCCGCCGCGCCGGCCTGGTTCGCAGCGGGGGTGGCGGCGAGGGGTGCGGCCGGCTGCGCCGCCAGGGGCACCCATTGCCGACCGTCCCACTGGTGACCGTTCACGACCTGACCCACCTGAGGCAACGGCACCCACTGCCGACCGTCCCACTGGTGACCGTTCACCACCTGACCCACCTGCGGCAACGGCACCCACTGCCGACCGTCCCACTGGTGACCGTTCACCACCTGACCCACCTGCGGCAACGGCACCCACTGCCGGCCGTCCCACTGGTAGCCGTTGACGACCGTGCCGGGTGGCGGTGGTTGCGGAGGCTGGCTCATGGTCAGAGCGTATTCCTGCCTCGGCTGGGTTGCGGCGTTCGGGCCGAGACACGGGAACCTCAGCGGTGCTCGAGTTGAGCCTCCGCCAGCGACATGGCCTCGCTGTGCGGCACGGTGTGCCAGGTGGGGTCACGGTAGAACAGCACGACGACGTTGATCACCGACCAGCTGAACAGCCAGATCGGGAAGCCAAGGATCGCCTTCGCCATGCCGGGCCAGCGGACGTGCTCGATCCGCGCGACCAGCACCCCGAAGGCCGCCAGCACCAGGTAGCCGGCGACGGAGGAGGCGAGGACGCCGAGCAGCGTGCGGCCCGGTCCGATGCCGGACGCCAGCCCGAGGCCGAGGCTGAGCACCCACAACAGCCCGGAGAGGCCCCCTACGACCACACCGATGATGTAGAGCGCGGCGTCCAGAGCCCCGAGCTGGCCGGGCCCGACGCTCGCCAGCAGCTTCGGCACCGAGGTGCGGATCAGCTGCACCGAACCCACCGACCAGCGGTAGCGCTGCTTGAGCGACTGCCAGAAGGTGAGCGGCTGTTCGTCGTAGAAGATCGCGTCCGGCGCCAGGGCGACGAAGTGGCCGGCAGCGATCGCCTGCAGGGTGAACTCGATGTCCTCGCACGCGCTGCTGGTGCGCCAGCCGTCCGCCCCGAGCACCCGCAGCGCGAACATGAACCCGGTGCCGCCGACCGACGTGCAGGGCAGGTTCCGCAGGGCTCGTGGCAGGTGGAAGAAGCGGGTCTGCATCAGCCAGAACAGCGTGCTCGCCCCGGCCACCCACGAACTGGACGGGTTCTTGCCCATCCGGTAGCCGGTCGCGATCTGGTGGCCGGCAGCGAGCTGCCGGTTCATCGCGGCGAGGAAGCGCGGGTCGACGACGTTGTCGGCGTCGAAGACGACACAGGCGTCGTAGCTGCGGGGAAAGTGCTCGGCGAAGAACCAGTTCAGCGCCGCACCCTTGCCACGGGGGCCGGCGGCGGAACGCTCGAAGGTGATCGCGCCCGCAGCGCGGGCCACGTCCGCGGTCGCGTCCGTGCAGTTGTCGGCAGTGACGAAGACATCGAAGGCATCGAGGGGGTAGTCCTGCGCGCGCAGGCTGGCCAGCAGCTGGCCGATGACCCGTTCCTCGTTGCGGGCGAACACCAGGACGGCGAAGCGGTGGTACTTCGCAACCTCGGGGAGGACCGGCAGGTCACCGGTGAACCGGGAGCTCACCACCACCTGGTAGGCGCCGTAGAGTCCGGTCAGGACCAGCCCGAGCGTGCACACCCACAGCAGCACACCAACCACGAAGTTCCTCGCTCCCGACGATCTGTCCGTATCCCATTGTGCTCCCCGGCCAGGGAATTCCGGACTCGTACGATGGGGGGTGAGGAGTGAGATCTGTGACCCACCTGACCATCGACGTGTTCTGGCTGGACTTCGGGCTGTACTGGCTGCTCACGCTGGGCCGGATCCTGATCGATCCGCACCTTCCGGCGCGGCTCTTCGACCCGGAACGTCCGGCCTTTCGCGCGCAGCGCTGGGAGGCGGACGGGGATTTCTACCGCGAGCACCTTCGGGTGGACCGGTGGAAGGACTACCTGCCGACCTTCGCCGGCCCCAACGGCTTCTCCAAGCGGCACCTCGACAGCATCGATCCGGCCTACCTGTCCCGGTTCATCCGGGAGACCTGCCGCGGGGAGTCCAACCACGTCCGCGCGATCGGGTCGGTCGTGGTCATGAAGCTGTGGACGCCGTTCGACCTGTGGCTGTTCGTCCTGGTCATCGCGCTGGTCGGGAACCTGCCGTTCATCATCGTGCAGCGCTACAACCGTCCCCGGCTGCAGCGTGCGCTGGCGCTCACCGAGCGGCGGGCGACCCCCGAGATCACCTCCGGCGAGATGGAGCCCGGACTGGCCTGAGCCGGATCAGGGCTGCAGTGCCCGGGCGATCGCGTCCAGCTTCTGCTCGACGACGGCGAGCCGTCCGGAGAACTCGCTGGTGACCGGCGCGTCGGCGGGCGCGGACGCAACGGTCGCGGCAGCCGCGGCGCGGCGTCGGGCGAACTTCAGGTAACCGATCACGATCGTCACGGCGAGCGCGGCGGCGACCACGACGAACCGGAGGATGCTGCGGTCGGAACTCACCGTCATGCCGACGGCGTACACCATGGTGAACACGCCGCCGAGCAGGACGCCGTTCGACAGCACCCCCTGCACCTCGGGCAGCAGCAGCGAGACCACCAGCAGGATGGTGGCGCACACCAGCAGAACGACGCCCGTGATCAGCTGCCAGTTCGCGTGGGCAGCCTGGGTTGCCTCGGTCCAGTCCGGCTCGGGGTAGAAGGTGTTCACCCCGATGCCGACGAACGCGACCACCACCAGGCCGAGGAAGAAGGCGAAGATCACCTGGAGTGCAGTGTTGGTCCTCATGGGACCACGCTACGTCGGTCGCGGCCGAACCGGGGCCAAGTCGCGCGGTTCGCTGACGCGAGTCAGCGCGCGGACATAGGCTGGAAGTGGTCACGGACCCCGCCGGCGGCCAACGTCGACCTCCGGCGGTAGTCGCCAGGAGGAATCATGGATACCGCACAGCTCTCCCGAATCGCGACCGCGAAGGGCTTCGTCGCGGCGCTCGACCAGTCCGGCGGAAGCACGCCAGGGGCACTCGCCCGCTACGGCATTCCCGCACAGGCCTACTCCGGGGATGCGGAGATGTTCGACCTGATCCACGCCTTCCGCACCCGGATCATGACCAGCTCGGTGTTCAGCGGGGAGAAGATCCTCGCCGCGATCCTGTTCGAGCAGACGATGGATCGCGACATCGACGACGTGCCCGTCCCGGACTACTTGTGGGACGCCAAGGAGATCGTCCCGTTCCTGAAGGTCGACAAGGGGCTCGCCGAGGCTGCGGACGGCGTCCGGGTGATGAAGCCGATGCCCGACCTCGACGCGCTGCTGGAGCGCGGCCTGGCCCGGCATGTCTTCGGCACGAAGATGCGCTCGCTGGTGCAGGCCGGCAACCAGGCAGGGATCGACGCCATCCTCGACCAGCAATTCGAGGTGGGCGCGCGGATCCTCGCCGCGGGACTGATGCCGATCCTCGAACCCGAAGTCGACATCACGGCGCCGGACAAGCCGGTCGCAGAGGCCATGGTGACGGCCGGCATCCTCGACCGGCTCGCCACCCTGCCTGAGGGCACGCAGGTCATGCTGAAGCTGACCATCCCGACCGAGGCGAACCTGTACGCCGACCTGATCAGCCATCCCGCCGTGCTGCGCGTGGTGGCGTTGTCGGGCGGCTACTCGCGCGAAGAGGCGAACCGGCTGCTCGCCGCGAACCAGGGCCTGATCGCCAGCTTCAGCCGCGCCCTCACCGAGGGCCTGCGGGTGGACATGTCGGACGCCGAGTTCGACGCCGCCCTCGCCTCCTCCATCGGCTCGATCTACGCCGCATCCACCACCTGACCGTCCGGACGGGCTCGACCGGCCAAGGTGGGTGGACCGAGTTCGGAACCGTCCCCAATCCGGACCGAATTGGGGACGGTTCCGAACTCGGTCCACCCCGGCGCAGCGCGCAGGTCGACGTAGAGTGCGCCCATGCCGGATCGACCGGGCCCGTGGGCCGTGGTGGTGAACCCGACCAAGTTCGACGACCTGGCCGGGGTACGGGCGCGGGTGGCAGCAATCTGCGCAGACCACGGCTGGCCCGAGCCTGCCTGGTACCCCACCACCGAGGACGACCCGGGTGAGGGGCAGGCCCGGGCTGCGCTCGCCGAGGGCGCGACCCTCGTCTGCCCGCTGGGTGGCGACGGGACGGTACGGGCCGTCGCCAGCGGCCTGCTCGGGTCCGGACGGCCGCTGGGCCTGCTGCCCGGCGGCACCGGCAACCTGCTGGCGCGCAACCTCAAGCTCCCGGTCGACGACCTGGAGGTTGCGCTCACCGTCGCGCTGACCGGGCGGGACCACGCCATCGACGTCGGCGAGGTGACCTGGGATGGCGGCGAGCCGGCGATCTTCCTTGTCGCTGCCGGCATGGGCCTGGACGCGGAGATGATGGCGAGCGTCGACCCCGCGCTGAAGCGGCGGGTGGGCTGGCTCGCCTACGCCTTCTCCGGTCTCGGAGCGGTCCTCCGGCTCGGCTTCGGCGTGCGCGTCACTGCGGATCGGCAGCGGGCGGTCAGCCAGCACGCCCGCACCGTGCTGGTGGCGAACTGCGGCGAGCTCGCCGGAGGGCTGCAGTTGATTCCCGAGGCAGCCCTGGACGACGGGAAGCTCGACACCGTGCTCGCCTCCCCCCGCTCCGTCTTCGGCTGGATCGCCATCGGCGTCGACATCCTGTCCCGGCACCGCCGCGGCCACCCCGCCTTCGTCCACCTGGTCGCGGGCCGGGTGGACGTCGCGACACGGGAGCCGATCGAGGCGCAGCTGGACGGGGATGCCGTGGGCCGACGGACGCGGATGGCCGCCGTGGTGCGTCCCGGCGCCCTCACCGTCCGCGTCAACGGGGGCTGATCCGCACCACTGAGGCCGTTCCTTCTCGGGCCACGCCGGGCGTGGTGTTCCCCATCAGGGTGACAACCGCTATCGTTCTCGGCGTAGTCGCTGTACCGGCTCGCTTTCCCAGCCGGGAGAGCGGGGGAAGGGCTCCTTCGGGGGTGCGGGGACGACATCGCGGTTCCGGAAGTCGGCGCCGCACGCACGAGAAGGAGTTAGTGGATGGCCACTGGCACTGTGAAGTGGTTCAACGCAGAAAAGGGCTATGGCTTCATCGCCCCCGACGGCGGCGGCCCCGATGTTTTCGCCCACTACAGCGCGATCTCGACCTCCGGGTTCCGCACGCTGGACGAGAACCAGAAGGTCGAGTTCGAGATCACCCAGGGCCCCAAGGGTCCGCAGGCCTCGAACATCAGCCCGATCTGATCAGCCTGAACGGACGGCCCCCGCGCTTCGGCGCGGGGGCCGTTCTGCGTCCGGCGGTGCGAGAATCGCCGCATGGCCGCGGACATCTTCTGCCAGATCATCGCCGGCACGCTGGACACGGAGGTGGTCTGGCGCGACGAGACGGTGGTCGCCTTCCTCGACCACCGGCCGGTGTTCAAGGGCCACGTGCTGGTCTGCCCGGCCCGGCATGTGGAGAGCCTGCTCGACCTGCCCGGTGAACTGATGCAGCCGCTGCTGGCGACCGCCCAGCGGGTGGCGCGGGCGATGGGGCCCGCACTCGGCGCGGACGGCAGCTTCGTGGCGATGAACAACGTGGTCAGCCAGTCGGTGCCGCACCTGCACGTCCATGTCGTGCCCCGCTCGAAGGGGGACGGGCTGCGCGGCTTCTTCTGGCCACGGACCCGCTACGCAGCCGGCGAGGAGGCCGACTACGCCGCCCGGCTCCGGGTGGCGCTCGACACGCCCTGACCGCTATCACCCGGATGGGGGACAGCCCGGGTCACCCGTTTGGGGCCTTACCCGCGCAGGGACCCGCATGACAGTCTGGGAGAGCATTCTCGGGAGGGGTCCTACACAATGCACTCGAAGCTGCTGCGGCATGCCGCAGCCCTGCCGGCCGGGTTCGGCCTGATCGCAGGGACGCTCGGCGCCGCCGCTGCGCCGGCACTGGCGGCGAGCTTCAGTGTGACCGTCACCCCGGGGAACGATGACGACCGTTGGACCAAGGCCGGCGTGGGAGTGTCCGCCGGTGCCTGGCGGACCAGCGGCGGCGTCCAGGATTCGATCTTCAGCAATGTGGGACTTCCAGTGAGGGGCTGGTAACTGACATGACCGA
>MTLD01002310.1_pt1 | contig 15035 bp, 10 predicted proteins | sample 1982471 | NCBI WGS metagenome assembly MTLD01 (sample SAMN05712604, study PRJNA340218) | biofilm metagenome | isolation source: sample SPM anode biofilm adapted to -50 mV | place: USA | collected 2012-02-03
CCACCAACGTTCTCCTTTCCAAGAAAGGATGCCAGCTTTACGCGCTGGCTCTCACCACCGGAAAGGGTGCTGCTACTCTGCCCCAAGCGAACGTATCCCAATCCAACATCCTGCAGCGGTTTTAGCTTTTCTGCAATTTTTCGTTCGGTGTTACCCTTTTGTGTGCCGAAGAACTCGATGGCTTGATCCACGGTAAGCTCCAATACATCAAAAATGGAGAGACCCTTGTATTTTACCTCCAAAACCTCATCTTTGAAACGTTTACCATGGCAGCTTTCGCACACTAGCGTTACGTCGGCCATAAACTGCATCTCCACCTTGATGATGCCTTCTCCTTGACACTCCTCGCACCGACCGCCTTCCATGTTGAATGAGAAATGTGAGGGCTTAAGTGTATTGGCCTTAGCAAGTGGTTGGTCGGAAAAGAGCTTTCGGATCTCCTCGTAAGCCTTGATGTAGGTCACTGGATTGGAGCGGGTGCTTTTACCAATAGGGTTTTGGTCCACCATTTCAACCCCTTTAAGGCGGTGTAGGTCACCGGTAACGCAACCATGACGACCAGCTTTTTCTCCATATCCATTCACCAGCTTACTGATGGATGGATAAAGGATGGACTTTACCAGAGTACTCTTACCTGAGCCGCTTACCCCGGTAACCACCGTAAGCGTGTTTAGCGGAAACTTAACATCGATACCTTTAAGGTTGTTTTCTCTCGCATTCTTTACCTCGACAAACGAGGCCGATTTTCGCCGAATGAGTGGAACCGGAATCTTTTCAGCACCGGTGAGATACTTCGCTGTAAGGCTTTTCTTTGCAAGTTCTAACTCGTCTATTTTGCCCTGAAAAATAATCTCGCCGCCATGCTGTCCCGCATGGGGTCCAACGTCCACTATTTGATCGGCAGCACGCATTATCTCCTCGTCGTGCTCCACAACTACCACCGTATTTCCCAGTTTTTTTAAGTTTTGCAGCACGTTAATCAGCAGGCTAGTATCCCTCGAATGAAGGCCAATGCTGGGCTCATCGAGAATGTATAGCGAACCAACTAGGCTGCTCCCGAGCGAGGTAGCGAGGTTTATACGCTGGCTCTCTCCTCCCGAAAGGGTAGCAGAGAGGCGGTTTAATGTGAGGTAACCAAGTCCAACGTCCAGCAAAAACTTAAGCCTATTCCGAACTTCTGTCAGAATTCGTCCTGCAACCTTTTCGTCGTGGTCCGACAGCTGCACATTGTTGAAAACGGGTATTAGCTCATCTATGGGGAGCTGCACCAGATCGGCAATATTGTTATCGCCCACCTTTACGTAGGTTGCCTCGGGCCGAAGTCGAGAACCCTTACAAACAGGGCAGGTCGTTTTGCCCATGTATCGAGAGAGCAATACGCGATACTGAATTTTATACTTTTTTTCCTCGAGGTAGGCAAAGAAGCTGTCGATGCCATCTACTCCTCGTGCTCCATGCCACAGCAGGTCAATCTCTTCTGAAGTTAGTTGGTCGTATGGGCGATGGATGGGGAATCCCGTTTTGCCCGACTGTTTAATGAACTGCTCTTTGTAGGCTTGCATCGATTCGGTTCTCCAAGGTGCCACAGCGTCCTCATACACCGAAAGGCTGCGGTCTGGAATAACTAGGTCTTCGTCGATGCCAATAACCTTCCCATACCCTTCACATTTAGGACAGGCTCCCAGCGGGCTGTTGAAACTGAACAGATGAACCGACGGCTCTTCGAAAGCAATACCATCCTCCTCGAAGCGGTTAGAGAAGAGGGTCGCCCGTGGTTTCTCGGGGTTGAGGAAGACCTTTACTAGGCAGCTGCCATTGCTTTCCGAAAATGCCGTTTGAACAGAATCGGCGCAGCGTCCGGGAAAGTCAACTTCTTCACTAACAGCAAGACGGTCAACAACAAGATTAACCGTACAGGTGTTGGGCAGTTTGGCTTCTCCAGCAATAAGCTCCTGAACTTGAAATATCTCATCGCAAGCCTCAATTCTGGTTATTCCCGATTGAAGCAGGGTAAGGAGCTTGTCGGTGGCAGGTGCTTTTCCATCCGACTGGTAAGGGGCAAGCACCATTACCCTGGTACCAAGTGGGAAACCGCTGATAAAGTCAACCACATCGGTTACGGAATGTCGCCTTACCTCCTTGCCACTTACTGGCGAATAGGTGCGGCCAATGCGAGCGTACAGTAACTTCAGGTAATCGTATATTTCGGTAGATGTTCCTACGGTGGAACGAGGATTTCGTGTGTTGACCTTTTGCTCGATTGCAATGGCTGGAGGAATACCTTCAATGGCATCAACCTCTGGTTTGCTAATTCTCCCTAGAAACTGCCGGGCATAGGAGGAGAGGCTCTCCACGTAGCGCCGTTGACCTTCGGCGTAGAGCGTGTCGAAGACCAGCGATGATTTGCCCGACCCAGACAGGCCGGTAACCACGACTAGCTCGTTTCGCGGTATGTTTATGGATACGTTTTTGAGATTGTGAACCCTTGCGCCACGAATGACAATATGCTGTGATTTGGTTTCCCTAGACATCGTTTTTCAAAAATAATCGGTAAAGGTAACAGTTTTTATTCATTGTGGTTGAATATCGCTACCTCTCTAATGCAGCCCTTTCCGGTCCTTGGACAGCGCAAAACTCTACCTGTTGCTGCCTGTAACTTTTGGCTTAGGATAAACGTCCTCATACCAAAAATCGTTTGTGGAATAAAAAAAGTTTATATATTTGAACCACGAACATAAACCTCAAAATAACGACTTGCCTATAGGAAACATTCTACACTGAACCAAAGTACATGGAGGTAGAATTGGAAAATTTAATTGTTTCTGATCAGGAACTAGTAAGGCAGTTCGTTGACGGTAGCCACTCCGCATTTGAGACTCTCCTGAATAGGCATAAGCAAAAGGTTTACTCCTACATTATGATGGCCGTGCGTGATCAGTCACTGGCGGATGACATATTTCAGGAAACTTTCATAAAGGTTATTCGATCTCTTAGAGAAGGCCGATATTTTGAAAACGGGAAATTCCTTTCTTGGGTAATTCGTATTGCCCACAATCTCGTTATTGACCACTTCCGACGCGAGAAGCAACTGGGCACCAGTAATGCTGGATCGTTTGAGTGGGATGTGTTTAACTCATCCCGGTACTCGGATCATAACGTGGAGCAGGAGATAGTTCAAAGCCAAATTCTCCGCGATGTTAGAACCTTAATTGACCATCTCCCAGACGAACAGAGAGAGGTGGTTATTATGCGTCATTATATGGATTTAAGCTTTAAGGAGATAGCTGATATTACCGATGTGAGTATCAATACGGCATTGGGTAGAATGCGATACGCCTTGATAAATCTTCGCAAGCTTGTAGCCGAAAAGCAAATTGTGCTAACTCACTAGGTATCTCATCTTGCTCACACAAAATATCAAACCTCGGACTTGCCAAGTCTGGGGTTTTTTATGATGAGAACCGCTAGTGTGATGACAAAAAAAACTTGCCTATTAAAATATTTCGAAGAGTGGTTTCGTTTCATGGAAGAATAGCACATGTATTGGCCTATGAAAAAATATTCTACTCTACTCATCATGTACGAACACCTACCCATAAGCAAAATTGAAACGCCAGAGCCAGACCAGAGGTTGGTTAAGAAGGTGGATGCTGAATTGGCGAAACTTCTTGGACCAAAAATGGCAGTGGCAGAACCTTCGGAGGAGGTGCTGGCTCGAATTCTGCAGTTTGCTGCCGAGAAATACTAGGCAGAGCGATTGCTGATTTTAGGAGAATGTCGGCTGAATGGGGCATGTTGAAATACTAATCTTTTATTAATGGAAAAATACTTGCTGTCCTGTGCAGGGGAGGCTGGTTGTTGCGTGTCTATTAATAAAGATTGGTAAACAAATGAAGTTGTTGTATTGTCTTGCTATGCCACCAGGGCTGTTTCGGAAGTTTCATTTTCTGTTCTTCGCGATATGTGTCCTTTGGCCTCAACGCTCCATTAGTCAGGAGATAGATAGTTCCACATTTGGACTCGTCGTTGCCTACCAGTCTGCTACAGGAAGTAGCAAGCGCCAACTTGCAAGGCGAATTGAAAAACTTCGGCCATCGTTCGATTCAGTTTATTCGTGGTTGGCGGCTGGAAGAAGCATAAACCCAGCAGTAAAAGTTGGCTTTCAGGAAGTAGATATTACCACAAAGAATGGACTCGTTCACCCCAATGTGGTTTTTGTTCCATACGACTATAATCCCCATAAAAAGTGGTCGGTTGAGTTTTTTCTCCACGGTGGTGTACGAAATATTAATCCTCGCCAGATTTTTAGTCGGTTTAATTCCAGCGATACTGCTTGGCAGTCGGTAAAAAGAATTGTTGTTTTTCCTGCTGGCTGGATCCAATCACAATGGGTTGATACCAGTCAGATGGAGAATATTACTTCTCTTTTAGCATACATTAAGCGCAACTTCAATATCGATCAGAATCATGTGTCGATGGTTGGTGTTTCGGATGGAGCCGTTGGGCTTTACCACTTTGCAAATAAATTACCTACTCCATTTTCTGCCTATGTTCCATTGATTGGTAGTATGGAGGTACTGTGGCGAACTTCGCCTAGTCAGTACTATCTCCAAAACTATTCGGGTCAAACTTTTTTTGTTGTTAACTGTCGCAACGATAATGTGTTTGACTTTGAATTAGCATCCGCATATGTAAATGCTCTGTCTCTGGCTGCCCGAAAGGTGATGTTTTTTGCCATTGATACTAGTGGTCATAGTTTGGCATGGTATTCTGTTTTAAAGGATACCATCGATAGTTTTATAAACAATACGGCAAGAGATCCATTTCCTGATACGGTAATGTTTGCTGTTGATGATAGCCGTTACTGTAATCGTAAGTTTTGGGTAGAGGTTAATCAAATCCGAAAGTGCAAGAAAGTTGTGGAGAAAAACCTCATTGTTTATGGAGGCGAATACTATACTGCATTTAAACGTTTTAAAAGTTTTGCGCAAATCTATGTTCGTAGAAGTGGTAATAGGGTTGACGTTGAGGAGTGTGGCATAAATAAATTCACCTTACTACTTTCACCATTGGAGTTTGACTTTGATAAGCCAGTTGATGTGTATGTTTCAGGCCATTTGGTCTACAGCAAAATGGTAAAAAAAGATCTTCACGCTCTTTTGCACTATAATCAGCGGGATGATGATCCTGAATTACTGGTTGGAGCATCCATTAGCATAAAAGTTAGGGCAACTTTCAATGATCCGCAAGAACCTTAGCTACAATAGCAGGCCTTGGTATTGCTTGCACATCCGGTTCTGGTTATTACCTTTGTAGAAACGAAAGGCAGTGGTAACCTATCTTCTACGGCGATTTTTTAGCAGTATTGCAATCCTTTTTGGAGTGGTTACCTTGCTGTTTATGCTGTTTAGCTTAGTTCCTGGCGACGCATCTAGAATGTTGGCGGGACAGCGTTCCGACAAGAAATCGGTAGAGCTTATCCGCAAAGATTTGGGGCTGGATCAGCCAAAGTTGGTGCAGTACATTGGCTTTCTAAACGACCTTTCTCCAGTTTCGTTTCACAGCAGCAATCCAGCCAGCTTCTTTTACTTCGATGCAGCGAAGTATGGCAAGTGGCATGGATTCCGACTAGGGAAAACCATTGTTGCGTTTAAAGCACCCTACCTTAGGCGGAGCTACCAAAGCCAAAAGCCCGTTTCCCAGATTATTGGAGAAACGCTACCCAATACCTTAGTGCTTGCCTTCACCTCCATGCTCTTTGCAAGTCTGCTTGGAATTTTTTTAGGATTGGTATGTGGCCTTAAAAAGGATAGCTGGTTTGATCGAGGTGCCCTGGTAATCACCTCTTTTGGCATGTCGTTGCCCTCATTCTTTGCTGCAATTCTTATTGCTTGGTTATTTGCATTTAGGCTGCATAGCTTTACTAACCTTCCGCTTACCGGTAACTTATGGGAGATTGACAACTTTGGTAACGGTCCGTTTCTAAAACTGCAAAACTTAATACTTCCCTCGTTAACTTTGGGAATACGCCCTCTTTCGGTGGTTACGCAGCTTACCCGAAGTTCCATTCTCGATGTGCTCTCGCAGGACTACATCCGGACAGCAAAGGCTAAGGGGTTGTCAACCTGGCGTATAGTGTATCGTCATGGGCTGAAGAATTCATTAAACCCTGTAATTACTGGTATCTCCGGCTGGTTTGCCTCCATGATGGCAGGAGTGATTTTTGTGGAGTATATATTTGGCTGGAAGGGGCTGGGTTATGTGGTTGTTGAGGCCTTGAACTCTTACGACATGCCTGTAGTTGCTGGCTGCGTGCTAACCATATCGCTCATCTTCATTGTTGTTAACCTATTGGTCGATTTTGCCTATACCCTGATTGACCCTCGGGTGGAGTTGCGGTAGGGAGCGAGTGTCTCATCGACTGTTTGTAGGACGCGGTTTTGTCTAGTCCGTTAACGTTTCCGACGATTCTAATCGGGTTATCTAAAAGAAATATTGACGTTGCATCGGTTTTTTTCGGTAACTTTGGAACATAAAACAAAGAGCCATGAGAAAAAAAATTGCAGCCGGAAATTGGAAGATGAACACCTTGCCAGATGAGGGTGAAAATTTAGTTATTGAGATAGTTGAAAAGTCGAAGGAGGTTGACGCAGGAGTTGAACTGATTGTATGTCCTCCTTTTACCCACCTTTCCAGTGTGTTGCGGAGAACCCGCGATACTCGCGTTATGGTTGGTGCCCAAAACTGCTTTTGGGAAACGTCGGGAGCCTATACAGGCGAAATTTCGGTTGCCATGCTCAAGGAGATGGGGGTTTCCCATGTTATCCTTGGACATTCCGAACGTCGTGAATACTTTAATGAATCGGATGAGATTCTCCTTAAGAAGGTGAGGTTGGTATTGGACATGGGGATGACCCCCGTTTTTTGCATTGGAGAAAAACTCGAGGAGCGTGAGCGCAGTAACCAGTTTGATGTGGTAAAACACCAGATGGCCAACGTTATTTTTAAGCTGTCGGAGTCGGAGATAAAGAAGGTTGTAATTGCTTATGAACCAGTATGGGCCATTGGAACTGGAAGAACTGCCACACCTGAGCAGGCCCAAAAGATGCATGCTTTTATTCGGGACGCCATCACCGTTAGCTTTAGCAAGCAGATTTCCGACATTATTCCAATTCTTTATGGTGGAAGCGTGAAGGGCTCAAATGCAAAGGAGATATTCTCCATGCCCGATGTGGATGGTGGCTTGATTGGTGGTGCATCGCTCTCATCATCAGAGTTTATTCAGATTGCAAAGTCGTTTTAATCCGCCTTTGTCTGTCGTATTGTTGGACATAAAGAGCAAGGGGAGGTATTTGGCCTCCCTGTTAATGGTTAGGGGCATGCCCCATGATTCGTACCAATTGAATTTTGCTGCATGAAGTATATTGAACTTAGCTGTACTATCAACAGCCCATCATACGATATTTTTGATATTCTAGTAGCCGAGCTCGCTGAGCTTGGCTACGACTCTTTTGATACCAATGGGAATACGCTTAAGGCATATATCCCAGCGGTCAAATTTTCCGAGAAGGAGACACTCCAGCTGGTGGGGCAATACGTAAATGATTCCACTGCCAGCGTAGGATGGGCTGAAATGGCCGATAAAAACTGGAATGAAGTGTGGGAATCGAACTTCGAACCCATCGTTGTTGGAAACCGCTGCACCGTTCGGGCACCATTTCACACCAACCTACCACCAACTGACTATGAGATTGTTATTGAGCCGAAGATGTCGTTTGGAACTGGACATCATGCCACCACTTACCAAATGGCAGATTTCTTGCTCGACATGGATGTTGAGGGGAAGCGGGTGCTCGACATGGGATGTGGTACAGGCATTCTTGCCATCTTAGCTGCAATGAAGGGAGCCGCCAAGGTTGTGGCCATCGATAACGATGAGTGGGCATACTCCAATGCTGTGGAGAATGTGGAGCGGAATGTTGCCGGAAAGGTGGAGGTGCTGCTGGGCGATGCCACCTTGCTGGGGGCAGAGAAATTTGACACCATTCTGGCCAACATCAACCGGAATATTCTGTTGGCCGACTTGCCAAGCTATGTAGAGGTGTTGGTTCCCGGTGGAACACTTTTCTTGAGCGGCATACTTCCAGAGGATATAGCCATTATTACCGATAGAGCGTTGAATTTAGGGTTGGTATCGCTTGCATCAAAAACTCGTAACGGTTGGGCTGCCCTGTCATTTAAAAAATAGGCCATGACACTTCCAAGTAAGGCGAAACTTCTTCTTTTTGTGGGGCTTGTTGCCACACTTTTTCTGGTTAAGGCTGAGCGAAATGGATTTGATGGTTTTTCCGACGATCCCGCTTCTTTTGGCCCAGAGCTACTCACCTATTTTGGAAAAGATATCCAGGAGGAGGAGAAAAAGAATATTGAAGAGTTTATCAACTTTTGGAATACGGGCACCTATCTTACCGATGATGATAAAAAACAGGTAATAGCTTTGGCCAACGCCTTTGTGGAACGGAAGGTTCTAGCCATTCCACATATGTCTGGTTTTCTCCATTCTGTTCTGATGTTTGGAAAGGCCAATCACCCGAAGGAGAGTTTTCACGAGTGGATAAAAGGAATAAATGAGGTGGATGAAGTGGCCAAGGCAACCCCATCGCAGCTCTACCGCATTTTTGTCAATACCCAGGTGCTTCTCGACTCTTCCAGCGTAGTTTATAAAACGCTTGGGCACACTTGGGAAGCATTACCCCGACAGTTTACCTTTGCCAGTGGCAAGGCTCTTGTGGCCAAGGTGTCGAAAGCTACGCTGCTATGTAAAACTAGGGTCGATAGTATTCAGGTTAAGCAAACGGAGGGAAGTCTTAATCTGCTGACCGGTGTATGGAATGGTAAGGGGGGAACTGTTACCTGGGAGAAGAATGGTCTTGATCCTAACGAGGTGTATGCTAAGCTGCAGCGATACACTGTACTATTCGATCAGGATGGTTTTAAGGCGGATACCGTTGCCTATTTCAATAAAAACTATTTTCAATCGAGCATTGAAGGGGAGCTCTCCATGAAGATTGAAAACGGGATTTCTGGGGATATTATGACCTATCCACGGTTCAAAACCTACCAGCAGCGCTACTCCATTCCCGACCTATACAAGAATGTCAAATTTGATGGAGGGATAGAGGTTAAGGGTGCTCGTTTACTCGGCTTTGGCTCACGTGAGAATCCTGCCATGGTTGTATTTTCTAGGGTGAATAGCGCCGGAAAGAAGTATGACTTTATTAAGGCGGTTACCCGTACGGTGATGATTAAGAAGTCGGAGCTGAGAGCATCCAATGCCCAAGTCACCGTAAGCATGAATGGCGATTCCCTTTTTCACTCCAATATCGACTTGCTCTATAACGATGCCAAGCAGGAGGCTATGCTTGTTCCCAATAAATTGATTGTGTCCAATAGTCCCTACTACGATTCATACCATAAGTTATCCATTACCACTGATCAGGTTGAATGGAAGAAGGGGAGCAATGAGCTGGTTATTTCGGGTGGATATGGGAGCGCCCTCAGTAGAGCCAATTTTGAGTCCGAGAATTTTTTCAACATCGATGTTTTCGACAATCTCATGGGACGCGATGACCAGCATCCGGTGTTTGCCCTTCGAAACTTTGCCAAAAAAAGGGGTAAGGAGCCACTTACAGCACAGGCATTTGCCGTTTTCTTGCATAAGAATATCACCGAAACAAAGATGCTTCTAATGCAAATTGCTCAATTGGGCTATATTTTCTACGATATTGAGAATGAAGAGATAACGCTGACTCCCAAACTGCGTGAGGCGCTTAGGGCACGGGCTGGGCAAATAGACTACGACGTAATTCGATTCTCCTCGCAAATAAACGGCTCACAACCTAACGCCACCATCGACCTCAATACGCTCGACATGAAGATTGGCGGTATCAGCAATATTTCGGTAAGCGACTCGCAAAATGTTTACATAGCCCCTCGGAATGGTGTTATTGTGATGAAGAAAAATAGGAACTTCTCCTTCGATGGACAGGTTCAGGCTGGGTTATTTACTTTTTTTGGCAACGGATTTACCTTTAACTACGACGATTTCAAGTTTGAGCTAAACAAGGTTGACTCACTAAATATCGACGTTAGATCCGATACCCGCGATGCCTTGGGCCGTAGAATGCTTGCCCGTGTGGGTAACACGCTAGAGTCCATCTCTGGAAACTTGCTCATCGATAAGCCCGACAACAAATCGGGTCTGAAGTTTAATCCTCAGTATCCTATTTTTCAGAGCACCAAGGAGTCCTACGTTTACTACGATTCGCCTGACATATTTAATGGCGTATATAATCGAAAGAAGTTCTTTTTCAGGATATACCCATACACCATCGATAGCCTCAACCAGTTTGAGAAGACTGACCTAAAGTTTACCGGAGAGTTTGAGTCTGACGATATTTTCCCACCTTTTGAGGAGACGCTGGTGGTTCGTCCCGATAACTCACTGGGCTTTGTTCACGTTACACCCGACGTAGGCTTGAGGGCTTATAAGGGGAAGGGCGTTTTCAACGATAGCTTGGATATGAGCAATCGGGGATTGATAGGAAAAGGTGCCCTTGCATACCTAACCTCTCGAACCACCTCACCCGGATTCTTCTTCTTCCCCGACTCCATGGTCGCCATTACCAATGAATTTTCGCTGGGAGAACAGTTCTCCGGTATTCAGTTTCCCCAAGTTACAGGTGTGGGGAATAGGCAGAAGTGGTACCCACGTAAGGATACAATGCTGATAAGCAATGGGGAGAAACCATTTACCATGTTCAATGGTATGAGCACGCTTAGTGGAGATCTCGTGCTAACGCCTGTTGGGCTGATTGGCAACGGAACAACCAAGGTGGAGAACGGTCAGATGGTTGCAAGGAAGTATGCCTACGACGCTCGGAAATTCAGGTCAGATACCCTCGATCTCTCCATATTTAACCGAGAGCAGGTAATGGCTTTTGCGGCTGATAGCGTTAAAGGTACTGTAGATATGGATAAGCGGGAGGGGCGTTTCAGCAAGAATGGTGCATTTATCAAGGCATCACTCCCTGAGGCAAAGTATACCTCCTTTTTGGATGAGCTGCTGTGGCACATGAGCAGCTACGAGCTTTCGATGACAGCAACACGACCAATGCCGCTGGATCAGATCAGTATCGTGCGACGTAGCCAGGTAACACCCAACGATACTGTGTCTACTGGGGCACTCTTTGTGTCGAGCAGGGCAGATCAAGATACCCTTAACTTTGTTGCTCCGTTGGCTACCTATAGCATCGATTCAGCTACTATAATGGCCGAAAAGGTAAAGTACCTTCTTGTTGCTGATGCCCAGATTATGCTTGGCAATGGGAAGGTGGACGTGAAGCGAGGAGGTTTGCTTACACCATTTCGTAAGGGGGAAATTTTTGTGGATAGGGTGAGCCACTTTCACCGCATTTACGATGCCGATGTTTCGGTATTGAGAGGTAAGGACTACAAGGCTAATGGAAAGTACGATTACGTTGATGAGGATAAGAATGTGGAAACCATTCTCTTTCAGGATGTAAATGTTGACAAGTCGAAGATTGAGACTTACGCCAAGGCTACGCTTACGGAGCCGGATAGCTTTAAGCTTAGCCCACATTTTGACTTCATAGGATCGGTGGATCTTCGTGGGCAAAACCACTATCTTGTTTTTTCAGGAGGTGTAAGACCTATTCACGATTGCCCCGGAATTGTTAGAAGTTGGCTTAAGTTCAAAACTCAAATTGACCCCGATAGCGTTGTTATCCCATTTGGCGAACCAGTGTTCGACATCAATCAATCACCGCTGTTCACAGGAACCTATCTTGCGGCCGATTCGGTCCATATTTTTCCAGCATTCCTCAGCTACCACAAATTCTTTATGGGGGAACCTTGGATTACCGCATCAGGGTACTTATACTACACCAAGAAGCAGGGCAAGTTTGTGATATCGTCGCCTGCGATGTATGGGAATACTGATACCACGGGCAATGTAGTTACTCTGAATAAGAACTTCTGCATGCTGGAGGGGGCCGGAAAGCTGAGCTTGGCATCCAAGTTTGGGCGGATGGAGGTTGACATGGCCGGTACGCACACCTACAATCTGGAGACCAACAAGGCCAAAATGGATGTGGTGATGACCCTTGAGTTCTTCTTCAACCAACCCGCATTGGTCTCGATGGCCAACGACCTAAATGCTACCGATGGACTGAAACCTGTGGATATGTCCCGAAAAGCATTTATCCTTGGAATCGAAAATTTTGTGGGTTACAAGGAGTCGCAGGTGCTCCTTAACGAAATTAACCTCTACGGAAAGGTTACCACTATTCCTCCGGCGTTAAATCACACCATTGTGCTTACCGACCTTACCTTGGAATGGAATCAGGATACCAAGTCCTACATCTCCAAGGGCGATATTGGCATTGGCATTGTGGGTGGTGTGCAGGTGCATAAGCGGGTTAAAGGATTTGTGGAGATTACTAAGCGACGTTCCGGCGATCTGTTTACCCTATACATTGAACCAGCCGAGGGTAAGTATTACCTCTTTTCCTATATTAGGGGAACAATGCATACTACAGGTTACGCCGACGCTTTTGTGGTGCCAATTAGGAACGAGAAGTCGGGACAACGAACCCAAAAGGGAAAACGAGGAATGCCACACTACAACTATGTGCTAACCGATAGAAATGTGCTGGGGGCTGCTCGGAAACGTTTTGAAGAAATTAAGGAAGGGGAGGCATCGGCCAATCAACCTTCAGGTGAGTAGTCTACCAGTTGACGTCTAGGCCATTCGCCAACTTCAAGATCCTTAATCTTGCTTCCGTCGATGGTGAGTCGAACTGCGGTTCGTACGGTGTGAAAGCCTGAAAAGCCTGCTGCACCAGGGTTTATAAATAGAAGGTCGTGCTTCTTGTCGTAGATAACCTTGAGGATGTGAGAGTGGCCCGCCAAAAATATTTTTGGCTTATGCTGGTTGATGAGTTCCCGCGCCTCTGGGGTATAGCGTCCAGGGTAGCCACCAATGTGTAGAAATAAGGTTTTTACCTCCTCCACCTGAAACAGCTGATATAGCGGGTGGTCAATACGTATGTTCTGCCCGTCGATGTTGCCATACACGGCAAATACGGGGGCGATTTTTTGTAGCTGGTTAATAACCGTTGGTGATCCAATGTCGCCACAGTGCCAAATTTGATCGCAGCTTTCAAGAAACTTGAGCACCTTGTCGTCCACCTGACCGTGCGTATCCGATAGAATTCCTACCTTAACCATTCGTAATGTTTCGCTAAATTTGTCGCAAGATAACCAATTATCAACATGCATATCTTTTACACCAATCAGATAGAGGACGGAATTGCCACCCTTTCCGAGGAGGAGTCAATTCACTGCGCCAGAGTGCTACGGCTTAATCGTGGCGATAGGGTAAACCTTATTGATGGCGTTGGCGGATTTTACCTTGGTGAAATTGTGGAGGCTCACCCCAAGCGCAGCACATTGGCCATCCTCGAAACAACTACCGAATATGGTAAACGCCCCTATTCGCTACATGTGGCCATAGCGCCTACTAAGAATATCGATCGTTTCGAGTGGTTTTTGGAGAAGGCAGTCGAAATTGGTGTCGACGAAATTACGCCGCTGTTATGCGACCGTTCGGAACGCAAGGATGTGAAGCTCGATAGGAGTATGCGTGTTGTGCTGGCTGCCTCCAAGCAGTCGATGCATGCCTACATGCCGAAGATTAATCCCATGACCCCATTTAAACAGCTTGTGGCCTTGGAGCACGACGGGAGCAGAGCCATTGCATACTGTGAGGGGGAGACTAGACCGTTACTTCACCACTGGCTTAGCCCTGGGGCATCGTGCATTGTGCTGGTGGGGCCAGAGGGTGACTTTTCGCCTGCAGAGGTGGAGCTTGCCTTCAGCAAAAACTTTACCGCCGTTAGCTTGGGCAACAGCCGCCTACGAACCGAAACAGCGGGGGTGATGGCAGCCGCTGCACTGAGTTTGCTGAATTGCTAGAGGACGAGATACCGTAACGCGCCGTAGGTGCGCAACATCGTTTTCTTATTTTTATTAAATTGCCTGAAACAAATTGGCTATTGCAAATTCGTTTTCACAGGTAACGTTGCATTTTGTGTTTGCACCTCGCAACAGGGAAGCCCTGATTCTCCCCAACTTCAAAGAACGGTTGCACGTTTACATTACAGGTATTGTGGAAAACAAAAAGCATAAAATGCTGGCTATAAATTCTGAACCAGATCATTTGCATATGCTTATAGGTTTTGCAACGTTGGAATGAATGGCCTATTTAGTGAGGGATGTTAAATCGGATTCTTCACTGTTTGTAAACCAGAACCAGTTGTCTCGGTTCAGGTTTCAGTGGCAGGAGGGGTATGGTGTGTTTTCCTACAGCCGCTCACAACGGGATAGCGTCATTCGGTATATCATAGGACAGCATGAGCATCATAAAAAGATTTCGTTTAGGGAAGAGTATATAAATCTATTGCGGGATTTTGAAGTGGAATTTGATAACCGATTTTTGTTCGATTTTTTCTCCTAGTTGCGCACCTACAGCGCGCCAACGGTAGATGCTTATTTTCTACCAACGTTGGGCTCCTACTGAGCCGTGCAGCGAACAACCCTTTGTTGATAAATTTTCTTTTGTTGTTTAGGGGCGTTATATTCATGCGAACTTTTCGTGCTCTTTGCGGCAGCCATCAAAATTGTATGGTATCAGTTTATATACAACCGATGGCCTCGTAGAGGTCACACGTTGGTAGTTGAAAGAGGACGAGATACCGTAGCGCGCCGTAGGTGCGCAACATTATTAGACATACAAAAAAAGCGAAGCACAACGCTCCGCTTTTTCATTTGAAAGGCAATGGGTGCTATTCCACCTTTCCGTTTTCGTTATTGTCGCTAGATTCCGTGGTTTGAATTCGTGATCGACCCGCCTCCTTCAACGCCTTGTCGATAATCCACTCCAGCTGCCCGTT
>MTLD01002936.1_pt1 | contig 15015 bp, 11 predicted proteins | sample 1982471 | NCBI WGS metagenome assembly MTLD01 (sample SAMN05712604, study PRJNA340218) | biofilm metagenome | isolation source: sample SPM anode biofilm adapted to -50 mV | place: USA | collected 2012-02-03
AGGGATATAAGAGGGGAGCTTTAGAGATGCTGGATATCAGGGTATTGGAAGCATGACTTTTTGTGGCTGGCAGGAGGAGGAGATTCAAATTTCAAAGATTGGCAACTAGCTATTAGCTGCTGGCTACGTGCTACGTGCTTGTAGATCATTTAAACTACGAAAGCCACGAAAGGCACGAAAACTGAATTTTCCTACATGAAAATGTGCATCCAATATCTATTAAATTCATAGCAGAATAGCACAGGGCATATCCAATTACGGACTTTCTTATTTGGCTAACATCTTGTTAAGCTCTAAGAATTAATCATATATCTATATTTTGATTTTTTGTCATGTACTTAGTGATTTTTTTCAAAAAGTTTGGAGGTTGTTGAAAATAGTCGATATTTGCTACAAATTATATTTAATCTGCGGTACTGGTTTATTCGTCCTAATTTATTTTTTTTGATTAGTTAGTTTTTTCTATGGTATTTTTGTTTTTTGGTTATTCCTGAGACTTGTTACTTGATATTCTAATGGTTTGATTAGTTTAGGTTAGGATAGTAGCTTGAGTTTTGGTTTCTTATACACTAAACGTAATCATGTTTAATGTTATCAGGTTTGCTGTTATTTAGAAAGGTGTGTTAAGTTTTTTTAGTAGGGATTATTTTTTCTTGATGAAGTTGGTGTTAATTATAGTTATCGATTTTAATGTATGACAAAAAAGAATATTGTTTAATGTCAATTAAAACGCGGAAACCGAAAAGCGGATAGAGTAGGTGCTTTTTAAAATTTAACTATTATGAAAAAAGTTCTTGGATTAGTTTTTATGCTAATGTTTCTTGTTCCGAGTGTTCAATCCTTTGGTCAGGCTAGTAGTGATACTGCTACCATTTACATCTATCGTGTACAGGAGAGTATGTTTAGTGGTGGAAGAGGATTAAATATTAAGATTTTTTTTAATGATAAGGAGATAACTTCAATGATGACAAACACCAAGTTGTGCTATAAATTCACAACAACTGGGAAAGTAAAGGTTAAATGTGTAGGTAATTTTGCTGGCTCACCTATTGGTTCTCCCTATGTTGAAGAGTTTAACTTTGAGAAAGGTAAAGAGTATCATCTTAGTATCAGTGCTGGTTCGATGACTGGTGTTAGTGGCGAAATACCAAGTGAGAAATTTTTTAAGAAGCTTAGTAAGTATGAATTCGCTGATTCAATGACAATCATAGAAGGCAGGTAGCACTTTGTCTTCTATGATTTTCTTCGGTGGTAGGTTTTATATTCATCAATGAAAGGGAGGGTGTCTTCGCATCTTCCTTTAGACTTAATCTTCAATCAGATAATAGCTGATGATATTAGAGCCTACCATCGTCTCTTTTCAGTCAACCAACCTATTTATACATGAATCTTTTTATGCTCTTCTTAGGGGTCTTTTCAAATTCTGTATCAATAATCTCAAATTTAGCGATCTTTTGATAGTCGGCTAGTTCATTGTTGAGATGTTTAAGGGCATGTGCCAGATATTTATCCAGGTGGGCTTTATCCGGATGATGTTTTTCTATCCAGTCGGCATCAGGGAAGATTAGTGCAACTAAGCCCCCTTGTCGATCTACTACCAGTGATTCGGCAACGAATGGCAGGTTGTTAACTCTGGCTTCAATCTCTTCCGGATAAATATTTTGACCTGATGCTCTCAGAATCATGCTTTTGCTTCTTCCTCTGATAAAAATAAAACCATCTTTATCAACACAGGCCAGGTCACCGGTGTGTAACCAACCGTCATGGTCAAGTGTCTCTGCTGTTCCTGCCTCGTTTTTATAGTATCCAAGCATTACATTGTCACCTCTAACCAGAATCTCTCCAACATGGGTTTCTTTATCAGCTTCATCGATTTTCAATTCCATGCGATCGACCATTCTTCCGGCTGAGTTGAGTTTAGAAACACTCCAGGGAGCATAGCTTATTAGAGGGGCGCATTCGGTCATGCCATAACCAATAGTGAATCGGAAGCCTATCTTTTTTAAGAATTTCTGAACATCAGGGTTCAGTGGTGCTCCACCAATAACGATCTCTATAAAATTCCCGCCAAAGAAGTTGCTTAAGGTTGTATTGATCTTTTTAAAAAGAACCTTATTGATTCCCGGGATGGCAAGTAGAGTACGAATTAGAGGAGAGCTGATTTTTGGCAAGAGCTGTTTTCGATAGATCTTCTCAAGGATCAAAGGCACAGATAGGATAAGCCTGGGTTTTATTTCCGAGAAAGCCTTAATTAGGACTGTGGGGGTTGGTAGCTTCCCTAAGAATGCGATGTGTGCACCCATTGTAAAGGGGTAAAGGAACTCAACAGAGCATCCATATGCGTGTGCCAACGGAAGAAAGCTGAGTATTCTGTCTCCCGGCTTTAAAGGCATGTTTTCTCTTGCATAGATGATATTGGATGATATACTTAAATGATGTAACATGACGCCTCTAGAAAAGCCCATTGTCCCGGATGTGTATAAAAGTACCATCATATCTTTCTCCCCTAAATCATAAGACTCAATCTGTCCTGATTCAAGTGAGGGCTCGTACGAAGGAGTGTTATTTGGATCAAGTAAATCAGAAAAATCATCCAGCGATATCACGCCAACTAACTTTGGCATGGCAGTCATATCGAGGGGTTCAAAATAGGAGTTCCCGGCAAAAAGAATCTTCGAGTCGCTGTGTTCAACTAAGTTTTGAACATCGGCTGGCGGAAAATTAGGGAGAATAGGGACCACCACAGCCCCGTAGGTTATTGTTGCCAGATAGGCTGTCGCCCATTCAAGACTATTTTTCCCGATTAATGTTATATGATCTCGGGGTGACACTCCCAGATCTTTAAATCGTTTGTGCAGTCTTAATATTTGTTGTTCAACTTCACGATAGGTAACAGTTTTTCCTTCATAATTGGTGAAGGCAGGCAGGTTACTGAACTGTCTGAATGCCTTTTCTACTAGAGAAAGATACAGATCGTGTCTAAGCATAGTTGTTGTTAATACTATAAAAAAAGCGAGACCGTTGTTAGCAAGTATTGGTTAAAGAGCGACTTGCGAATATATAAAAAAGAAGAAGTAGCACCATCATTTTGTACTACTTCTTCAAAAAAATGTAGTAATTCTTAGTCTAGTAAGAGGCTTACTGATACAACCCCTGGTCCGACATTTGCAGAAAGTACAGGTGAGCCCTGTTTAACAAATAGTGGGTCACGACCTGTCAATTTCTTTATCTCGGAAGCATACCAGTTGGCCCATTCCTCATTTTCAAAATGGGTAATGGCGTAGTTCCAGACCTTCTTATTAACCAGTGCCTGTTTAATTTTAGCTAAAACGGTGGAGGCTGCCTTAGCTTCAGTGAAGAACTTGCCAGTTGTCTCGGCGGCTCCCTCTGAATTAATCGTTATGAATGGTTTCAGTTTCAGGATGTTTCCAAGAGCTCCTTTAACTGGGCTGACTCTACCGCTTTTAACAAGATACTTTACAGTACTTGCTGTAACTAACTGAAGGCTATTTGCTTTCCATTTTTCAATGAGCTTAAGAATCTCATCATACGGGGTTCCGGCTTCTGCTTCTTCGGCAGCTCTGAGCACTAGAAGGCCTAAGCCTCCCGAGAGCCGTGTACTGTCAATGACTGATATTTTTTTTTTCGTTTGCAGGCTGATAGACTTTGCAGCCTTGCTACTATTACCCCATGTTCCACTCATTCTGCTTGTAAGCTGAAGAGCTATAATATCATCGTAATGTGTGGAAAGGTAGTTAAACTTATTTGTGAAATCTTTAAATGCCGGTTGAGCCGTTGAAGGGTATACCTTGTCCTTGTTCTTAAAGTAAAGTTTCTTAAAATGGTCACTTGTGAGAGTTATGCCATCAAGGAAGAAGCGGTCACCAAAGTGAACTGTCAGAGGAACGACATGGATCTGGTGTTTGTCGATAAGATCCTGTGGTAAGTCGCATGTTGAGTCAGTAAGAATGGCTATTGGTGCAATCGGATGTTGTGTGACCTCTTGCTGCATCACCATATCATCTACTTTCTGAAACGAAATGAGACTTTGAGTATTTAGAAAAGAGAAAACAGATGAGGGTTGATCGGTATGAATGTGGATCCTCATTTTCTGTTCTGATCCGGCAATAACGAGCGAGTCACCCAATGATTCAAGATGTCTTCTTATCTTGGTTCTATTAAGTTTCTCTCCGGTGATTAAAGCTTCAGTACAGTATCTGAATGTGATCTCTTCATGAGATATCTCTTCACTGTCAATCTCTTTAACTTTAACGATGTTTCTTGCAGATATAAGCTCTTTTAAGCGACCTGTTTTAAAGAACTCGATGATGCCTTCAAGAAATAGTACAAATGCTTTTGCTCCGGCGTCAACGACATTGTTTTTAGCTAGAATAGCTAATTTCTCTTTTGTCTCGGCCAGAGAGATCAGAGCCTTCTTATATGATAAAACTATAAGTTCATTAAATGAGGAGACCTCGTTTCTGTGTTTGTATACATCTTCAGCCCACTCACGAATCACTGTTATCATGGTGCCTTCAACAGGATTTGAGATTGCCTGATAAGCATACTGAACTCCGTTTTTTAGATAATGTGCAAAGTTTTGAACGGAGATTGAACCATCCTCTTTGATTTCATTACTGAATCCATAGAGAAATTGGGCGAAGATGATTCCTGAGTTCCCCCTTGCTCCGACAAGAGCAGCGTCTGCCAGTGCTACAGCAGTAGTTTTAATGCTAGTGGTAGGGATGAAAGTGTCAACAATACTACGCATTGTTGATGCAATATTTGTTCCTGTGTCAGCATCAGCGACTGGAAATACATTCATTTTATTGAGAATCTGTTGATTCTCGAAGACCCGTTTCGCTCCTGCCAAAAAACTGTAATAAAGCCCTTTACCATCGAGCTGATTCGAAGAATTCGTCATTAAAAGATATTTAGAACATAAAATCGGATAGAATCCGAAAAAGTTTTGCGTGTTATTTGATTGTATCAAAGTACAGTAAAGCAAACAAACCCGCAAATTTAATCATATTGAACAAAGTGTTAACAAACCATGTGCCTCAATAAGGCTCTTTAACAATTTTTAATAAATAGTCTGTTGTGCTATGTATTTGAATTTTAAACAGGATATAACAAAAAAAGCCATCAGTTGTTGATGGCTTTTTGGTTTTTTATGATATTCTCCTTAATTATTTAAGTTTTGTACACTTTGTAGATAACTGACCTTTGTCGATCAGGTCATTAAGCCAATCAACTAACTCACCTGAGGATCCTTTGTACTTGCAACTGTACATCTCAACAATGGGATCAGCCTCTTTTATGTTGTTTAAAATCTCTGGTGAACTCATTGGTTGATTCCGTTTTGAATACTCTTGGTAGGTGGTCTTTATAAATGCAGTATTTGGGCCAATTCCGCGTTGATCAAGCAGATAACCATTGTGCAATTGAATTGGGGTTCTTAGGTTATTTCCATTCAGAAGATCAGTAGGAGCAGGGAGTGAAACTACCTCTTTTTTGTTTTCAGACAATCCTACAGGAACAAGATTATTAAAATTAGCCTTTGTCTTATAAATGATAGTTTGGGCGGGGACTTTGACCACATTTGCGGGTTTTTCTTTTTTCTTGGCTTGTTGAGTGTTAACACAGGCGACTAATATAAGGCCTGCTGTAAGAGTAAAGAGAAGGTTTTTAATTTTCATATTTAGTCTGTTTTCGGTCTCAAAATGCATTAGCTATTCTGTTTATGTCAAAAGTAACTTTTTTTAACGAAAAGATAGGCGGTTGATAATTTAATGGCAAAGATTTTGTTACTAAAAATCCTAGATGGTTAAAATCTTTTTACTTTTGCCATCAATTAACAAATTTTACAATCATACCAAACAGGGTTTAAATTCTAATCTACTATGAACAAGATTCTTTCTACATTATTGGTCTTCGTGGTGATCTGCGGTAGTGCCTTCGCCCAGAGTCAAGTGGCTCCTACTGTAAGTAAGACTGCTCCTGAGATAACTTTTGATAAGAAGTTAGTAGATGCTACCGGTAATATTGTGTATGACTATGGTACTATCTATAAAGATGGAAATGGTGATTCCTATTTTGTTTTTAAAAATACGGGAAAAGAGCCTCTAATTCTATCTGAAGTCCGTTCTTCATGTGGATGTACTGTTCCTGCATGGCCGCGTGAGCCGATCTTATCTGGGAAAAGCGATACCATTAAGGTAAAATATGCTACCAACAGACTAGGCATTATCAATAAAACCATTACAGTTAACTCTAATGCCAAGAATAGTCCTGTTATTCTTCGAATCTCCGGTAAAGTAATTGATAAACCGGCCGAGGTTATGCCAGAAAAAACTGCTAATGCAGGGCCGGTAGTTAAATAAGTAGTAAGACTTTGATTGAATGCCCGGTACTTAAGGTAACCGGGTTTTCTTATTTATATGTAAAAATTATTCTAATCATGCCAACCATCTCGACCAAAGGTAAATTAATGCCATCATCACCAATACGTAAATTAGTTCCATTCGCTGATGAGGCAAAGAAAAAGGGTAGAAAGGTGTACCATCTTAATATTGGTCAACCCGATATTGAAACCCCGGAAGTGGCTCTGAATGCTATCCGTAATTTTAGTGATAAAGTTATTGAGTATAGCCACTCTGCAGGTATTATTAGTTATCGCCGGAAATTGGCTGAAAACTATGTTAAACATGGTATTCAGGTTACTGCCGATGATATCATCGTTACATCAGGCGCTTCTGAGGCCATTCTCTTCGCAATGCAGTCTACTATGGATCCTGGCGATGAGATCATTATTCCTGAACCTTTTTATGCTAACTACAATGGGTTTGCAATTAATTCAGGGGTAATAGTAAAGCCTATTCCAAGTTTTATTGAGAATGGCTTCGCCCTTCCCGATATCGCTGAGTTTGAAAAGGCTATTACACCCAGAACTAAAGCTATCATGATCTGTAACCCCAACAATCCCACAGGTTATCTTTATAGCCGTGAAGAGTTGGAGGTTTTAAAGCAGATTGCTTTGAAATACGATCTTTATCTGTTTGCTGATGAGGTTTACAGAGAGTTTTGCTACGATGGTAATCAGCATTTCTCAGTGATGGAACTTGAAGGACTTGAAAACCATACCATTTTAATTGACTCAGTTTCTAAGCGCTACAGCGCTTGCGGTGTACGTATTGGTTGTATGGTAAGTAGAAATAAAGAGGTTATGGCTACCGCAATGAAATTTGCTCAAGCCAGATTGAGTCCTCCTTCAATTGGTCAAGTTGCTGCTGAAGCTGCTATAGATACCCCACTGAGCTACTTTGATGAGGTAGTAGAGGAGTATCTTGCTCGTCGTGATGTGGTAGTTAAAGCTATCAATGCTATGCCTGGTGCATTTTGCCCAAATCCTAAAGGAGCCTTCTATGTTGTTGCAAGACTGCCTATTGATGACTCTGATAAGTTCTGTCAGTGGTTACTTGAAGATTTTGCATTTGAGAATAAAACCGTTATGCTTGCCCCAGCAACTGGTTTCTATGCTACTAAAGGAAAAGGTATGAATGAGGTTCGAATCTCCTATGTTTTAAATGTTGAAGATCTTAAGTGGTCAATGATATGTCTTGAAGAGGCGTTGAAGGTTTATCCCGGAAGAACAATCTAGTTTTTGCAGTGGTAATCATCTAATGTCTTAGATTTAAATATTTTAGAGGATATGCTTTTGCGGTGTATCCTCTTTTTTTTTACCGATTTCACCAATTTGGTTTTGAATTACTAACCAGGGATAAAGTCTGGGTAGCGACAGATAGAAGAAAGACAACAGGATACAAGAAATAGGATTGACACTAGTACAAGAGAATAACTTATTGAATTTTGAATAATGCTCTTTCTTTACCTATTGGACTATAGTAATATCACGAATTGACAATGAGATTTGTGATGGTTTATTTGAGATTCGTTAAGGTTTCAACAGATCAGAAAGATTCAATTGGTGAAATAATAAGATTGCATTACCTAGATTTGCATGGATAAGAAAGAAATATTATTACATTTGCAACCCTGATAAGTTTAACTTATTAAGTTGATGGTTAAGCTTATTAATCTAGCTAATCGACTTTCTTTTTGAAAGTTATAAAACATTGTTTAACATCCATTCAATTGTTATGGAAAGCAAGGAACTAAATCAAATCCCTCAGGATGAGCCCATCCGTCAGGAGGAGAACCCTGTCAATGAAGTAAATGAGACCTCAGAGGTCATGGAAAATGCTGCTGAAGGAGCAGAGATTGTTGAGACTTCTACTGTTGAGGTTCAACCTGTTGTCGAGCCAGTAATTACCGAGACACCTGTCACTCCTGAATCTGAAATCGCTTTTATCGCTGAAGATGAAGAGGAAGATTCAGAAATGGTAGTTGCTGAAATGGTAGCTGATGAAGCCATTGAGGCAGCATCACGTGAGGAACTCATCGAAATGCTTCACTCTTTAGTGCATTCAGAAACCACTGAGGATATTAAGGGAAAAGTTGCACAAATTAAAGTTGCTTTCCGTAATAAAACTGCACAGGATCGTCTTCAAGCTGCTCAGAACATTGCAGACGGTGATGGTGATGTTGAGGTAGCTACAAATCATGAGGATGAATTAGAACAGAGGTTTAATGCCACTTTCAGCATCTATCGTGAGAAGAGACATCAGATGATGGAAGAGCTGGAGAAGGCTAAAGTTGAGAATCTAAATCAAAAGAAGGTCATTCTTGAGGAATTAAAGGTTCTTATTGAGTCTGACGAACTTTTGAAAAAGACATATGATGATTTCAAAGCACTTCAGGAGAAATGGAAACAGATTGGTCTGGTTCCTAAAGCTGAAATGCAGAGTCTTTGGCAGAGTTATCACTATTTAGTAGATAAGTTCTTTGATAAAGTTAGAATTAATAAAGAGCTTAAGGATCTTGACTTTAAGAAAAATCTGGAGGCTAAGATTGAACTTTGCGAAAAGGCTGAAGAGCTTCTTCTAGAAGAAAATATGAACGAGGCTTTCCGCCAACTTCAAAAGCTTCATGAGCTCTGGAAAGAGATTGGTCCTGTTTCTTATGACAAGAGAGATGAGATCTGGGATCGTTTTAAGGGTGCTTCTGATAAGATTAATACACGTCGTCGTGACTATTATGAGAAACTTCACGGTGAATTACAATCAAATTATGAGGCAAAGAAGGCTCTTATTGAGAAAGCAAAGGAGATTGTTATCGGGAATTCCGGCTCTGTAAAAGAGTGGCAGTCACAAACTGACCAGGTTAATGAACTCTTTAAACTTTGGAAGAGTGTTGGCCCTGCTCCCCGTAAACTTAATGATGAGGTCTGGGCTGATTTCAAAAATCTTCTTGATCAGTTCTTCCAATCAAAAGGTGCTCACTTTAGCACGATAAAGGATCAACAACTCAATAACTATAACTTAAAACTTGATCTTTGCGGACAAGCAGAGGCTCTTCAAAATAGTACTGAGTGGAGAGAAACAAGTCATGAACTTATTAATCTTCAAAAAGAGTGGAAGAAGATTGGTCCTGTTCCCAGAAAGCACTCTGATAAGATCTGGAAGCGTTTCAGGGCTGCTTGTGACCATTTCTTTAATGCTAAAGCTGCTTATTTTGCCGATGTTATTGGTCATGAAGCCGAAAACCTTACAGCAAAGTTAGCGTTGATTAAAGAGGTTGAAGAGTATGCTTATACCGATAATAAGAGTGAGAATTTAGCTGCTTTAAAGGCTTTCCAACGTCGTTGGACTGAGATTGGTCATGTGCCTATAAAGGAGAAGAATAATGTTCAGAACGCCTTCAGAAAGGTTGTTGATGTTCAAATGGAGAAGCTTGGAATTACCAGTCTTGATATGAGTGCCGGAAATTACAGGTCACGCTTTGAGAACGTTAAAGAGATGCCTGATGGCGCTCGTACACTTTCAAAAGAGATGAATCAACTTCAAATTCGAGTTCAGAAGATGAACGAAGATATCTCTTTATGGGAGAACAACATTGGATTCCTTGCTAATTCAAAGAATGCCTCTATTTTGAAAGAGGAGTTTGAAAAGAAGATTGAGAAGTCACGTCAGGAAGTTAAGTTGATGGAGGCTAAGGTTAAGTTCCTTCGCGATGAGATCAACAAACTGAAATAGTTTATAAAAAAAGAGACCAAGAAATTGGTCTCTTTTTTTTCTAATTAACAATCTTAATTGTTGTTGTTAAAAACAGAAAAGCGGCAGATGCCGCTTTTCTGTTTTTAACAAGATTTAGCTCAAAGTTTGAGGAGGATAGTCCATGGCTCTTCTCTGGATTATTCAGCAAACTCAGGTTCCCGTTTCAGTGTTCGGTAGATTTTCCATTTTAATATTGCCCAGCTAAGGATTCCATAAACAACAATCATGATCCCCAGCTTTGTTAATTCGGGCATTACGTCCATCCAAGAGACACCCATAAAGAGTACTTTACGATAAGCAGAAAGGAAGTGCGTCAATGGAAGTATCTCTGCAACCACCTGCATGATATGATTCATCTGACTTACAGGCCATGTAAACCCTGATATAATAAAGCTGGGTGCTGACATTATCATTAAGATGTCAGTCGCCATGATTTGTGTTCTTACCAGTACGCTTACAAAGATTCCCATTGCTAAGAGAGTGAACATAAATGCTACACTTACGACCATAACTGAGAGATAATCACCCAGTATATCAACCTTAAATGCTGGGAAGACTATATACAGTATAACATTCCAGATGGCGAACATATACAGGAAATATCCAGTGGCTTTCGTAAATATCAGGTAGGAGGCCGATTTTGAATAGTTCAAGAGTTGTCTGAATGTGCCTTTCTCAAACTCCTGGGTGAAAATAAGAGCAATTACCATTAAAAATATCTGTTGCAGAATAGCCCCTATGACTCCTGGCCATAGAAATTTCATATAGTTACTCTCTCTGTTGTAATGGCGAGTCACATTAAGATTCATTGAGGTATATTGCTGAAGTGCTAACTCAGGTGTCATGCCTTTCTTTTGAAGGGTCTGAATATCTGTGCCAGCTTGAATAACAGCCATAACTGTCATGACCCCGGTATTGATATAATTAGAGGTAAGAATATTGGTAGTATTGAGATCCAATTGTACAATAGGATGCCTTTTCTGTTGTACATCGCTCTCGAAACCTTCAGGGATGGTAACTACTCCCTCTACATGACCCTTTTCGAAGTCATGTTTTGGTTGAAAGACGTCGGGGGAGACCTTTACGACATTTAGATATTGATTGTCATTTAAGGCATCTATAACCTTCTGGGAAAGTGGGCTGTTGTCAAGGTCAACTACCTGAATCTCGAGTTCAGTTGGACGAGCCTTCTGGTATACCATACCAAGAAGTAATGCGAATAGGAATGGTCCTCCTATTAAAACCAACTTCAGAAGGTTGTTCTTTTTGAGTAGTTGAAACTCACGTTTTATTAGAAATAGAAACTTTTTCATTTTATTGGTGCCTCCATTGTAACGGTCATATTTGATAAGAGTTTTGAGCGATCAACGTCTCCTTGTGGGATTAAACGAAGTTCGTAGACAGCCTCACCAACCTCGAAGCGTGAATATTCTGATGAAAGGTTGGCATATCCCGGTAATTGTCTTATAGCTACCAGCTTTGCAGGAAACTCTTCTTGCGTTGCTTCCAGCCGAATCTTATACTCTGAGTCTTTTGTAAAATGGGTTATCTCTTTTTCACTAACTGTAAATCTTAAAAACGGGCCTATAGCTTCATATCCCATTACGATATTGTATCCCGGAAGTGCCAACTCGCCCTCTCTAAGAGCCACTGTCTCGATGGACATATCTTTTGGTGCTAAGAGGTATCTCTCGTTATAAGCTACGGTTGCTTCCTTAAGGGCTCCTTCTGCTCTTAGTTTGTCACCTAATGCCATCTTAATCTTTTCTGATCTGACCCCATGATCAACGTCACTCTTAACGGCTTTTGTGGCTTCTAGTTGTGCTTTGGCAGCTTGATATCTTTCATAAACCTCATCGTACTTCTGCATTGATATTAAAGAATCGCTAACCATCGCTTTGACTCTTTTAAAACTCTTCTCAGCTAAATTATACTGTTCTTGAGCAGCATTTAGTTTTGCCACTACCTGTTCTCTCTCAAAACTTGTTGCACCATTTCTTGCCATTTCATACTGACCGCTTGCAGCTTCAAAGGCTCCTTCAGCCTGAAGTCGTTTAGCTTCAATTTCAGGAACGTCTATAATAGCTAAGGTGTCTCCTGCCTTTACATGGTCACCCTCTTTCACATTCATTTTAATTATTCTTCCCGGTACTTTAGGTGCTAAGGTGACTTCATCTTTTTTTACTTTACCCTCGATTCGTCCATCGTAAGGTGCTTTTGATGAACAAGAGGATAATGATAGAATAACTGTAGCTGCTAGACCAAAGAATGATACTGTTTTAAAATTGAGAATTTTATTCATGGTTATTGTTTTTTAGTCGTTTATCTGATTGATGTTTAATGATCCGGTGGCTTGTAAAAGGTTCGCTGTCGCAGTTCTTTGCCTGTAAATAGCTTCTATATAAGTCAATTGTGCTGATTGATAATCCGTTTCAGCAGCAACCCGCTCAGTTATAGAACCCAGTCCGAGTTCATACTGTTTCATGGCAATGTCTAATCCCTTTTTTGCCGTTGTTCTCTTCTTCTCTGCAACCTTAATTAGTTGATTAGCTAATTCTAGCTCTTCTTGTGATTTCTGAAGATTTAATGAGAGTAGTTCATCCGCATTTTTTAGGTTGTTTTGTGCTATGACTTCGTCGAGTCTGGCTTGTTGAGTGTTCCTGTGACTCATAAGGCCATCAAAGATGGTCCATTTAACTCCTATTCCGACTAGCCATTCCGGATCGAGAGCAGAGAGATCATCCGTAAGAAGTTCTTTTTTCCCATATGCATATACAGTAGGGATATATCCCGAAAAGGTGGAGTTACTTTTAGCATGATAAGCTTTAGCAGCTTCGGTTAATGCCTGGTACTGTGGATGTGTAGTATATGATTCTCCTATAGAATCGGCTTTCCATATTACTAATCTGGGAGAGATATTAATGAAATCGTTCGCCGGTTTTCCGGTTAATTGAGCTAGTTTGCTTGCTGTTAGACTTTTTGCCGTTTGAAGCTCTAACCGTTTAGCTTCTAACTCTTGTCTTGCAATCTCTATCTTGCTTTGATCATAAGGTGTTATAAGTCCTTGTTCTAGAGCTTTGTCAGCAAAAGCAGCTTCTTTAGCTAACCTGACTTCACTCTCTTGCAGTACTTTCTCAGATTGTGCTATTACTGCTAAGCGATCATAGGTGGCTAATAACTCAGCAATGGTTTTTGATACTTCGTTTCTCGATAATTCTTGGGTGGCATTCTGCTGATGCGTCAGAGCCTCCGTACCATAATAAACCCTCATGCCTGAAAAGAGAATCATAGATGCGGAGATGTCGGTCTTTAGAATATCCTGTTTTTGTAATCTGACAGGATCGAGTGTTAGTGCCGGTAATTGTGGAAATGGTGCCGGTAGGTTCAGTTCAATGGGAGGCACTGTCATTTCAATTGGAGCGTTCAAATGGGTATAACTTCCATTGATTGAGATTTGAGGTATATAGGTTTGATAGGCCTTTGCCTTATCAATTTTAACCTTTTTAATCTCAGCATCGAAGTTTTGCAAAGGATAGCTATGCTTCAATGCGGCTAATGCAAGTTCTTTCCTCGAGTTATCTTGCATTTCTTGTGCTGTTGTTGACATGCTTAGGATTAATAAGGATCCTAGCATTAGAAAGATTCGTGAATTTCTCATTTTTGAATCTAGATTTATCTCATTAAAATTCCATTAAATATCAGATGAAAAATAGCCTCTAGTCGTTGCTCTACATCACCAACTTTTATATGACCCAGAAAAACAGGATGTTCTATTCCTTGTACGGATGTAACTATGGCAATTGCAATAATTCTTGGCTCATCAATTTTAAAAATACGCTGTTTAATCCCGGACTCTAAGATAGTTTGAACGGTTTGAATCTCCTGTTCCCAGTGCTTGGATCTTATGTCATTGATAAAATCAAATTGACCCATATGCTCATCTCGTAGTGCTCCATAGTAGTTTTCAAGTTGCTTAATTGAGTGCAGCCTGATAAGAAAGTACTTCTTCAATAATGCTACCGGGTCATTTTTTAAGGTCTTCAAAGCCTCTTCCATCTCACGATTGAATTGTTCAGATTCAGCCATGATTACGGCCTTAAAGACCTCTTCTTTTCCTTTGAAGTAATAATAGATAGCGCTTTTTACTTTTGAGGTGGCTGCTGCGATATCATCCATTGTTGTTTTTCGATAACCATACCTGGTAAAAGCTTCTTGGGCTGCTTTGATTATTATATCTCTGGTTTCATCTTGATTAGCCATTGCTGATTATATATCTATGTAAAAGAGATTTGAATATTTTATAATTCCGTTCAAATATACAACTTCTATGCCATACTGTGTGTTCAAATAATACAAACTTGCAGTTTGAATAAAAGTTTAGTTTTGAATGCTTTTTTTTACTCTTTATCTTTGCTCAAGAAACAGTATCTGTGAAAAACATTAGTCCGGCACAATTAATTAACTATATTCAGCAGCTATTCAGTTCAATGGGCTGTTCATTGAATGACTCTTTGATTTGTGCAGAGGTACTTGTTAAGGCTGAGATGCGAGGCATTTCATCGCATGGGCTAAGTCGATTACCTGAGTATATAGCCCTTTTTGATAGTAAGAGGGTATATGGGTCAAGTAGGCCGTTTGTTGTTAGGGAACGAGTCTCTACGGCACTTATAGACGGCAATAAGACCTATGGTATGATCTCTTCTGAAATGGCTATGCGCATGGCGATAGAAAAGGCGAAAATAGCTGGCACAGGATGGGTCTCTGTCAGGAATTCCTATCATTTTGGAATTGCCGGATATTACTCGATGTTAGCCTTAAAACATAATATGATTGGGATTGC
>MTLD01003355.1_pt1 | contig 14987 bp, 10 predicted proteins | sample 1982471 | NCBI WGS metagenome assembly MTLD01 (sample SAMN05712604, study PRJNA340218) | biofilm metagenome | isolation source: sample SPM anode biofilm adapted to -50 mV | place: USA | collected 2012-02-03
GAGCCGGTGGCCGGCGTGCTGCTGCCGAACTCCATTGGCCACGTGGTGACGCTGCTGGCGCTGTTCTCGGTCGGCAAGACGCCGGCGGTGATGAATTTCAGCGCCGGGGCCGAAAACAACCTCGACTGCGGCCAGGCCGCCGGGATTAAAACGATACTCACCTCGCGCCTGTTCGTCGAGAAGGCGGGGTTCGCCGAATACGTCGGCCGGCTGGCGGAGAAGTTCCGGATCGTCTACCTGGAGGACGTGCGGGCCGGGGTGACGGCGGCCGACAAGCTGCTCGGCCTGCTGAAGTACTGCGCCAAAGTCCGGGCCGCCGCCGGGGCGCCGCGGGTCGTGCTGTTCACCAGCGGCAGCGAGAGCAAGCCCAAAGGGGTGGTGCTGCGTCACAGCAACATCCTCGCTAACATCAACCAGGCGGCGGCGGTCATCGACTACACCCCCCGGGACAGGATGCTCAATGCTCTGCCGATGTTCCACTCCTTCGGCCTGACGGTGGGCACGCTGCTGCCCGTCCTCGAGGGAATCGAGGTTTTCCTCTACCCGACGCCGCTACACTACAAGATCATCCCGGAAATCGTCTACGACCGCAACGTGACGCTGCTCCTCGGCACGCCGACCTTCCTGGCCGGCTATGCCCGCTACGCCCACCCCTACGACTTCTATCGCATGCGCTACGTGCTGGCCGGCGGGGAGAAGCTGCCGGACGAGGTCCGCCGCACCTGGCAGGAGAAGTTCGGCCTGCGCATCCTCGAGGGCTACGGCACGACCGAGACGGCGCCGGTGCTGAGCATTAACACGCCGCTGTTCTACCGGGCCGGCACGGTGGGGCGCTTCCTCCCCGGGATGGAATGGAAGCTGGAGGCGGTGCCCGGCATCGCGGCCGGCGGCAACCTGCTGGTGCGGGGCCCGAACGTCATGGAGGGGTACCTCCTGTCAGGCCGCGGGTTCGTGCCGGCCGGCGAATGGTACGACTGCGGCGACATCGTCAGCGTCGATGCCGACGGCTTCGTGAAGATCGAATCGCGGCTGAAACGGTTCGCCAAGGTTTCGGGCGAAATGGTCAGCCTCGACGCCGTCGAGCAGACAGCCAGGCAGTGCTTCGGCACCGACAAGGTGGCGGCCGTCAACCTGCCCGACGCCCGCCGCGGCGAAAAGATCGTCCTCTACACCCTGGCCAAGGGGGCGAGCAAGCAGGCGCTGCGGGAGTTCATGAGCACGGCCCGCCAGAATATGCTGACCCTGCCGGCGGCGGTAATTACGGTCGACAAGCTACCGCTGCTGGGCAGCGGCAAGGTGGATTATGTAACTTTGAAGACGGCCGCGCTGCGGGAGGAGGCGGGCGATGGCTAAGCTTTCGCCGCTGGGGGCACTATTCTCCGCCCAGTTCCTGTCGGCGTTCGTCGACAACATGATCCTGTTCATCGCCCTGGCGATCATCAGGCGGGACGCCTATCCCGACTATTACCTGCCGTTCGTGCAGAGCACCTTTTTCGCGTCGTACGTGCTGCTGTCGCCGTGGGTCGGCCGCTTCGCCGACCGCACGGCCAAGGCCAGGGTGCTGATCGCCGGCAACGTCATCAAGGCGGCCGGGGTGGCGATGCTGCTCGCCGCCCTCGACCCGGCCCTGAGCTATGCCATCGTAGGGGTGGGGGCGGTGGTGTACAGCCCCGCCAAGTACGGCATCCTGCCCTTCCTCACCCGCGGCGAGGACGAGCTGCTGCGGGCCAACTCCGGCCTGGAGAGCTTCACCATCCTCGCCATCCTCGCCGGTTCGGTGGCGGGAGGCATCATATCCGATTACTCCGTGACCGTCGGCCTGTTCGCCTGCATCGCCTTGTACGGCGCGTCGATAGCGATGAACATGCTCATCCCCAACGACCCCGGCGACCGTTCCATCGGCTACCGCCAGGCGGTGAGCGAGTTCTGGGGTGACACGGCGGCGCTGCTGGCCGACCGCCAGAGCCATTATTCGCTCGTCGGCACAGGCTCGTTCTGGATGGCTTCGGCGGTGCTGCGGATGATAATCTTCGCCTGGGTGCCGCTGACGCTCGGCATTACCAGCGGCACGGCGATCAGCATGATCATCGCCGTGACCGGGGTGGGCATCGCCGCCGGCGCGGCCGTGACGCCGCTGCTCGTCAGCATCCGCACCTACCGCCGCACGGTGTGGTACGGCTTCGCGATGGGGCTGGGGGTGCTGGCCTTCCTGTTCGTGGGCACGCTGCCGCTGACCGTCGCCGGCCTGCTGCTCGTGGGCACGCTGGGCGGCATCTACATCGTGCCGATGAACGCCTGCCTGCAGCAGGTGGGCCACCGGAGCGTCGGCGCCGGCAAGACGATCGCCATCCAGAACTTCTTCGAGAACATGATGATGTTCGCCGGCGTAGGGGCGTACACGCTGGCCGCCAAGGCCGAAGTGGCGACGGCGGCGTCGCTGGCGGCGACGGGGGCCGTGCTGCTGGCGATGGTCGGGTACCTGTTCGTCTATTCCCGCCGTTGTTGACGGCATAGCCTTCCTCTGCGCAGCCTCCGGACCTCGGCTTGGCCGAGGTCTTTTTTGTTTTCAAAGGCTTTTTGTTAATAAATCCTATTTTTTACAGAGGATTTTCCAGGTTTACCGCAAATATAATACCTATTCTGGAATATTTTGCAACAGCGGATAAATTCAGAAACATGGCCGGGCGCTGCGGACGAAGACTGCGGCGACTATTGGCGGCAAGGGGGACAGCAGTGGAGAAGTCAACGGTAATCGGGCTGATTTTGGGTGTTGGCGCAATCAGTGTCGGCATGGTCCTGAAAGGGGCTAGCCTGACGGCGCTAATCAACCCGGCGGCGTTCCTGATCATCATCGCCGGCACGGCGGCGTGCCTGTTCAACGGGTTCCCGATGGCGCAGATCGCCATGTTTCCCAAGCTGGTCAAAATGTTGTTCCAAAAACCCGTCCTTATGCCGCACAACGAGATTCTGCGCCTGTTCGTCGATCTGTCCCAGCTGGCCCGCCGCGAAGGGTTGCTCGCCCTCGAGCCGGGGCTGGAACAGATCAAGGACCCCTTCCTGAAGGAAGGGTTGACGATGGTCGTCGACGGCATGGACCCCAACCTGGTGATGGACGTCCTCGGGCTGGACATCCAGCAGATGGAGGAACGCCACCGGGTCGGCGCGCTCATCTTCTCCCAGGCCGGCATGTACGCGCCCACGCTCGGGGTGCTGGGCGCGGTCATCGGCCTGGTCGCCGCTCTGGGCAACCTCAACGACATCGAACAGCTCGGCCATTCGATCGCCGCCGCGTTCATCGCCACGCTGCTCGGTATCTTCACCGGCTACGTCATCTGGCATCCCTTTGCCAACAAGCTTAAGCTGATGTCCAAGGAAGAAACGGAACTGAAGAAGATGATGCTTGAAGGCATCCTTTCCCTGCAGGCCGGCGACAACCCGGCGACCGTCGAGGCCAAGCTGCGGGTGTTCGTCCCCCAGAGTAAACGCGTATCGGTCGGCAAGGACGGAGGGGCAAGCGATGGCGCGGCATAGGCATAGCAGCGAGCACCACGAAGAACACGCCGACGAAACGTGGCTTGTTCCTTATTCGGACATCCTCACCCTGTTGTTGGCCCTGTTCATCGTCCTGTTCGCCTCTTCGCAAATCGACCAGAAGAAGTTCGAACAGATGGCCCAGGCCTTCAACGGCGCCTTCTCGGGCAGCTCGGGGCTTATGGACAACATGCGCGTCGTCCCGCAGCCGCCGGAAAGCCGGCCGGAGACGTTCGACAAAGTGTCGTCGGCCTTCTCGTCCATGGGCAGCGAGCGGGCGGCGAATTTCCAGCAGGAAACCGCCCAACTGGTCGAAGCCAAGCGCATCATGGACAAGTACATCCAGGAAAACAACCTGACCGGCAGCTTCGGCACCATGCTGACCGAAGGCGGCCTGCTAGTCCGCATCAAGGAAACGGCGCTATTCGAGTCTGGCCAGGCCGACCTTATGCCGTCGGCAAGCGCCAATGCGGCCGTCGTCGCCGCGATGCTCGCCAAACTGCCGCAGCAGGTGGTCGTTTCCGGCCACACCGACAACATACCCATCAATACCGCCCAATTCCCCACCAACTGGGACCTCAGCTCGCAGCGGGCCGTGAATTTCATGAAGTACATGCTGACCCAGGAGAGCAAACTCCAGCCGGCACGGTTCAGCGCCGTCGGGCACGGCGAATACCGGCCGGCGGCCGAAAACGCCACGGCCGAGGGCCGGGCCCAGAACAGGCGGGTGGAAGTGCTGATCGTCCGCAAATACTCGCAATGAAATTCCACCGTAAAGTTGTTTCGCCACCGGTCAGCGCCGGTGGCGTTTCTATTTGCCCGGCGATGGCCGCCGGCGGGGGGCACTCGCCGGCCGGGGTCGGCATATATTAGTACAGGGGCATTTGACATAACGTTTACGTGTTTGTCCCCAGACTGTGTGTGCGAGGTGCGTGATATGGATTTAGCTGGGATGAAGTACAAGGATGAGCTGCCGCTCAGGACGATCGGCAAGGCGCGGGACATCCTCGGCGGCATGGGCCTGCTGCCGGTGGAAACGCTTTGGCGAAATTCCCTGCGGGGCTTTTTTTCCGTTACGGTGAATATCGCCGGCACCGACCTGTCCGTCAACGGCAAAGGGGTGTCGCACGAGTACGCCTTGGCCAGCGCGTACGGCGAGATGATGGAGCGGCTGCAGAACTTCTGCACGTTCCGGCTGAGCTTCGACCTGAGCCCGGAGGCGCTTAGCCACCAGGGCTTCTATTACGCCCCGGACGAACAGCGCCTGAGCACGGCCGAATTGCTCGCCGGCGGCGGGGAGTGGCTGGCGGCCCAACTGGCCGGGCTGGGTGCCGGCACAGACGTCGATGCGCTTCTCGGCCTGTGGCAGGGGGTGACCTACGAACGGCTGCCGGCCGACTTCGTCGCCGTGCCGTACTGCAACCTGCATACCGGCAACCTTTCCCTCGTGCCGGTGAAGATGGCCGCCAAGATGTACATGTCGAACGGCATGTGCGCGGGCAATACGCCCGAGGAGGCGCTGGTGCAGGGGCTCGCCGAGGTTTTCGAGCGCCGCGTCAACCAGGAGCTTATCCGGAACAAAATCACACCGCCGACCATCCCGGACGAGTATATCGCCCGCTTCCCGCGCATCGCCGCCATGGTCGGGGCGATCGAAGCCGCCGGCAACCGCCGGGTTATCCTCAAGGATTGTTCGCTGGGCCGGGGCTACCCGGTGGTGGGGCTTATCTATATCGACACGGCCAGGCAGACCTATTTCGTAAAATTCGGCGCCCATCCCTTATTCGAAATAGCCGCCGAGCGGACGCTGACCGAGTTGCTGCAGGGCCAGGACATCGGACGGATGATGGGGACGAGGGAGTTCTCCTACAGCGGCCGCGCCGACGAAGCCGCCAATATCATCGGCATCCTGGTGAACGGCTCGGGCATTTATCCGCCGGAGTTTTTCGGCCCGCAGCCAAGCTACGGGTTCCGCGAATGGCCGCAGGTCGATACCGCCAGCAACAAGGGGCTGCTCCGCCACCTGCTGGCCCTGCTGGCTGCCGAGGGCCGCCAGGCATACGCCCGCGACGTGTCGTTCCTGGGATTCCCGAGCTTCCAGGTGATCGTGCCGCATTTCAGCGAGATCGAAACATTCGACGATGTGACCGCCATCGGCGAATACGCCGCCTTCAACGAGGTGCGCGCGCTGCTGCGGCGTCTGGAAGAGCTGGATGAAGCCGAGAGGGGCAGGATCATTGATTTCCTGCTCAAAATGCCGTACAGCCCAGGCACGAGCGTTTTCGAGTTTCTCAACCACCCGGTCGTCGATGCGGCGCGGTTTCCCTGGTACTACGGCAGCCTCGACCTGCTGCTGACGGTGCTGTTGTGCCAGAGCGGCGACCTGGCGGCGGCGGCCGGGATTTTCGACCGCTTCGCGCGCTTCGAACGGGAGATGTCCCGCCCCAAAGGGGTTGTCATGTATTACCGCTGTGTGGCCGATTACCTCGCCGCGCGGGGGGCGGGGCGGAGCGAGACGGACATCGCCGCCACCCTCGGCCTCTTCTACCCGCCGGAGGTGGTGGCCGGCGCCAGGGAGGAATTCGGCCAAGCGCAGGGAACCTTCCGCCGCCTGGATAATCCGCGCTGCTTGGCCGGCTGCCGGCAATGCCCCTACCGGAGCCACTGCCTCCATCCGCAGACCGAGCGCGTCTACCTGCTGCTCAAGGACCGCCAGGCCGCCTGCCCCATCGACCAGCGCCGTCTGGCGGGGCTGGTGTAGTTACCTGTAAAAAGACATAAAGCCGTGCAAAAGCCCCCAGCTGCAAGGCAAAGGCAGCAGCTGGGGGCTTAACCGGGATAGAAAGAAAGCCGGCCGTTACGCCGGCACCGCTTAAGTGCTACTTACAGTACTTCATATAGTGGCAGCTCTTCATACAGCCGCAGCTTTTCATAGACTCGCAGCTTTTCATAGACTCGCAGCTTTTCATATAGTCGCAGCTTTTCATACAGTCGCAGCTCTTCATATAGCCGCAGCTCTTCATAGACTCGCAGCTCTTCATATAGTCACAGCTCTTCATAGACTGGCAACTGTACATCGGATAGCAACTCTGCATGCATTTGGCGCACTTCATGGTATAGGAACAGGACATGCATTTCATGGACTGACAGCTACCCATGGACTGACAGCTACCCATGGACTGACAGCTACCCATGGACTGACAGCTATCCATAGACTGACAGCTGTCCATAGACTGACAGGAATACATTGACTTCATCGAATGGCAGCTGGACATACTTTTCATCCCGTGGCAACCACAGCCATAGTCATAGTCATCGTCATCGTAGTCGCAATACACCGTTTTCACCTCCCGGCACGTATTTGGGGCCATCCCTATTGACATAATATGATTACGAGCAACGATTTGTTACCCCAGGTCGTCAGGAACCTTTGGCGGATAATCCACCGGCACCTATATTTCCTTGTTGACATACGACTGTGCTTACGCTAGTATTTTAATTACTGAAGGGGAGTAGCCTTACAGGCGGAGTCACCAGTACGGTAGCGATACCTGGCTCCGCCGTTGACGGGTTTTCCTGCAATTGGCGAGACCTTTAGTATGACGCGGTCATACTAAAGGTCTCGTTTTGTTTGTCGAAAAGCACGACAGGCAGAGAGCCCCGGGGACCGCGGACAAAAATCGAGGAGGTTAATGGCGATGGAATTTTGGGCGGCTTTAGGGAGCATCATGTTCATCAATCTGATACTGAGCGGTGATAACGCGGTCGTCATTGCGCTGGCCAGCAGGAATCTGCCCCACGATCAGCGCCGCAAGGCGGTCTTCTGGGGGAGCGCCGGGGCGGTGGTGCTGAGGATCGCCCTGACGGTAGTGGCCGCTTTCCTGCTGCAGATCCCTTACCTGCAGTTCGCCGGCGGGCTGGCGCTGATCTACATCGCCGTGAAGCTGATCGCCGACGACAAGGGCGAGGTCAAATGCCACGAGGCTTCGTGCCTGAGCGAGGCTATCAAGGTCATCCTGGTCGCCGACGTGATCATGAGCCTGGACAACGTGCTGGCCATCGCCGGGGTGGCGTCCGGCAACTGGCTGCTGCTCATCATCGGCCTGGCGATGAGCATCCCGCTCGTCGTTTTCGGCAGCCAGCTCATCCTCAATCTCATGGACCGCTTCCCGGTCATCATCTATATCGGCGCGGCCATCCTCGGCTGGACGGCGGCCAAGATGGTGGCAGGCGACGCGGCCGTAGGCCCGTGGCTGGCCTCCTATGCGCTTATCCTCGAGGTGGCCCTCGCGGCCGGTGTAGTAGCAGCCGGCTACTGGCTGAAGACCCGGCGGGCGGCCGCACCCGCGGAACAAACCGAATAGGAGACATGGGTGTAACCGGTTGACCTTTACAAAAATGAAGAATATAATTAAGAGGAAAAACCGATCATTTCTCTGTTAGGTGAGGCTCCTGCATAAACAGAGGCCACTGCCCGGAAACGTCGAGAGACGCCAATGGGTATAACAGGTATTACCGGCGTAAGGTTCTACCTAATGTGGCTGAGGAGTGTGCTCTACGTTATGCAGTGCTAAAACTCGACGAGTAGGGAAGGTCACACTTTGACCGGTACGAAAGGCCTTCCAGCGGGGAAGGTCTTTCTTTTTCAACGGACGGGGGAAGGAGGTGGCCGGCATGGAGCTTAGAAGAATACGGGAACGGCTCATCCTGTTCCTTTCCGTCATGGGGCCGGGTATTATCACCGCCTTCGCCGACAACGACGCCGGCGGCATCGCCACCTACTCCGCGGCCGGGGCCAAGTACGGGTACGGCCTGCTGTTCGTGCTGTTCGTGAGTATCCTCGTCCTCACCGTGGTCCAGGAGATCTCCGCCCGCACCGGGGCGGTCACCGGCCGCGGCCTGTCCGACCTCATCCGCGAACGGTACGGAGTGAGGTGGACGCTGTTCGCCATGGCGGTGCTGATGGTAGCCAACATCGGCACGACGGTATCGGAGTTCTCCGGCATCGCCACCAGCTTCGAAATCTTCGGGGTGAGCCGCTATATCGCCGTGCCGGTCAGCGCCCTCGTGGTGTGGCGGCTGGTACTGAAGGCTAGCTATTCGCGCGTCGAGAAGGTATTTTTCGCCCTCTGTCTGACGTTTTTCTCGTACGTTATCTCCGGGTTCATCGTCGACCCGCCATGGCGGGAGGTGATGGCCGTGGCGGCGACGCCGACCTTTTCCCACAATCCGGGATTTTTGCTGATGGTCATCGGCATTATCGGCACCACGATAACGCCGTGGGGCCAGTTCTACGTTCAGGCGACGATCGTTGACAAAGGGATAACGGCCAAGACGTACGCCTACACGCGCTGGGACGTGCTTGTCGGCGCCTTCTTCACCGGGCTGATCGCCTTTTTCATCATCGTGGCGACAGCTGCCACGCTCCACGTGAACAACATCCCCATCGAGACGGCGGCGGACGCAGCCATCGCCCTCGAGCCGCTGGCCGGCAAATATGCCTCCTTTCTGTTCGCTTTCGGCCTGTTCGGCGCCTCGATGCTGGCGGCCTTCATCCTGCCGCTGAGTACGGCGTACGCCATCTGCGAGGCCTTCGGCTTCGAGCGGGGCATCAGCAAATCCTACAAGGATGCCCCGGTGTTTTTCGGCCTGTATACGGCCATCATCGTCATCAGCGCCGTGCTGGTGCTGTGGCCCGGGCTATCGCTGTACCACGTGATGCTCACCACCCAGGTGGTCAACGGCATCCTGCTCGTGCCGGTGCTGGTTTTCATGGTGCTTATCGCCAGCAACCCGCGGATAATGGGCAAATACCGCAATTCGTCGCTTTACAACCTGGTGGCGTGGAGCTTCGCCGTCCTCATCAGCCTGCTGACCGTTCTGCTGATAGCGGCGACGCTGAGCCCGGGGCTGATCGACTGGCTGGTGGCCCGCCTGGGAATATAAGGTTTATCGGCGACCGGAGAGCCGCGAAGCGTTGCTTCGCGGCTTCTTTTGTCGGGCACACCTGGCGGCTCATAACATAAAATATAGTAAAACGGATAGATGAGGGGTTTGCTATGGATATTTTTTGCCGTGGCGTAAAGCCATTTCCGCCCCTTGCCCTTACGGAAATTGCCTTTTGGCTGAGGATAATGCGCGACCACGCGGTGTTTCTCGATCACGGCCTGCCTTGTGCGGACAAGGAGTTGAAGATAGAGGCGCGGCAGTTTTACGCGGTTTTCGCCGACCTGGAGGAGTGTGCCGGCCGGGCGTCCTGCGAGGAGGATTTCGCCCGTCTGGTGGCAGCCTCGACGGTGGCGGTGCAGCGGTTTTTCGTTTTCAAGCGGCGCATACTCCATCTGTTGACTGAATGCCGGTTGTGCGGCGCCTGGCTGTATCCCCTGTTCGTCGATCACCTGTCGCGCGAGGCATTGTACTTCAGGAAGCTGCTGAAGAAGTTCGGCGGCGGCGGCATGCCCTGCCGGGTGGATGCCGTCGGCAGCGAGCATATCTTCTGGGCGCGCGGCATCGCCGACCACATGAAGTTCGTGCGGGCCCTCGTCGACCCGTCGGAGCGGGCGCTGCTTTCGCTGGCCAAGGCGACGGGCGAAGAATTCGACCGTCTGAACCTGCAGGCCCGCGACCTGACGAGCATGCTATGGCACTACCGGCCGAATAACGACATGGTGCGCTTCGCGAAGGATTTCCGGGCGGCGGTGAAGGAAGCGAACGATTTCGCCGCCACCGCCGAGGGACTTGTGGTCCGCTGCGCGGCAGCGACGGTCATCCCGCCCCTGCTGGCCGACCACGTCCGCCGCGAGGGCATCCATTGCCAGGAGATTCTCGAGCTCATCCGCGAGTATCTTCTCACAGACGACGAAGGGCCGGGAGATGAGCCGGACGACGAAGATGACTGACAGGGGCCTCCGCAGCTGCGGAGGCCTTTCGTGTTTTTTGCCGCTCCGGCAGGGATTGCCGCGGCGACGGAGTATTTTTTTCTTCGAACGGATAATTTATGGATAGGGTTTTGGCGGAAAGGGTGGGGTTATGTTGCATCGGTTTTCCCGCACGGAGCTGCTCGTCGGCCCGGCGGCTTTGGCCAGGCTGGCCGGGAAGAAGGTGGCGGTCTTCGGCATCGGCGGCGTGGGTTCGTTTGCGGTCGAGGGACTAGTCCGCTCCGGCGTGGGCCGACTGGTGTTGGTGGACGATGACTGTATCTGCCTGACAAACCTCAACCGCCAGCTGCACGCGACAGTGCGGACGATCGGCAAGCCGAAGGTGGAGGTGATGCGCGACCGGGTGCTGGAGATCAACCCGGACGCCGTCGTGACCACGCACCGGCAATTTTACCTGCCCGAGACGGCCGCGGAACTCATCGCCGACGATTACGACTATATCATCGACGCCGTCGATACGGTGACGGCGAAGATCGACCTGGCCGTGCGGGCGACGGCGCTCGGCATCCCGATCATTAGCTGCATGGGGGCGGGCAACAAGCTCGATCCTACGAAGTTTGAGGTGGCCGATATCTTCAGCACGTCGGTCTGCCCGCTGGCCAAGGTGATGCGCTACGAGCTCAAACGCCGCGGCGTGCCCGCCCTTAAGGTGGTATATTCGCGGGAAAAACCCCTCACGCCCGCCGAGTCCGAGGACTCGAGCTGCGCGACGGGGTGCGTCTGCCCGCCGGGGACGACGCGCAAGTGCACGACGCGCCGCCAGATCCCCGGCAGCATCGCTTTCGTGCCGTCGGTGGCGGGGTTGATATTGGCCGCGGAGGTCGTTAAAGAGCTTATTCGCGAATAAAGGGGAAGCGGTTTATAAGGGCATCTGCGTTGCACCCGCAGGTCCAAGAACGGTTATGTAGTCAATAATGGAAGGTGCGGTATATGAGGAGCTGGATAACATGAATATAATATTGGGTGCAACAGGACAAATAGGTTCAAAGCACATTGATAGAAGCGGGGTTCTCAAAAGATGGAGCGAAAAATTTTATGGAAATGACACAAGCTGTTCTTGATGGTAAAACCAGCTATGAAACCTCCAAGCCAATTTGTTTTTCTACAGGTTTTAAGAAGTATTTGAAAAACAAGATATCAAGTCTTTTATGATCTATTAACCATATTTTATAGACCATGCTGTGTAAAACAAAGCCACCCAACAAATCGGTCGGGTGGCTTTGTTTATTTTTTCTTCTTTTGAAAGGACGCCATGATAGTCGTGTCCGTATAACTTTCCCGACCTAGCAGCTCAAAGGCGGACCCGTTAGCTTATGCGGTGCTTTTTTATTGGTTTTTACCCTCTCCACAGCTGGGCGATGTTGTTTGCCGACGTGAACGGGTAGCCGATGAACGCTTTGGTGATGAGGCGGGCAAGCGTCATGCTGATGGTGTGTTCGGCTTCTTCGGTCGACCCGCCCATGTGCGGGGTGATGATGGCGTTGTCCAGTTCGAGGAGGGGATGGCTGTAGCTTTGCTCGCCCGGGGCGGCTTCGAAGTCGGGTTCGGGATCGAGGATGTCGAGACCGGCGGCGGCGACGTGGGCGCTGCGCAGGGCGGTATAGAGGGCCCGTTCGTTGACGATGCCGGCGCGGGAGGTGCTGACGATGCGCACTCCCGGTTTGCACAGGTCGAGCTCGTCGGCGCCGATGATGTCGGTCGTTTCCTCCGTCTTCGGCAGGTGGAGGGTTATGACGTCGGCGCGGCGGAGGAGGGACGCCAAGGTTTCGCATTTTTCCGCATCCAGGGCGTCGAACCTGGCGGCGTCGATGTAAGGGTCGTAGGCGATGATCTTCATGCCCAGGGCCTGCAGCTTGGCGGCCACCTGAGTGCCGATGCGGCCGAGGCCGATTATGCCGGCCGTCTTGCCGAACAATTCCTGGCCGGAGTAGACGGTACGCCGGAAGTCTCTCTTCTTGCCGGCGCAGTATGCCTGGGGGATGTTGCGGAAGGTGGCGAAGATAAGGCCGACGGCCAGCTCGGCGGTGGACATGGCGTTGGCGGCGGGGGTGTTGACGACCGGGATGCCCCGGCGGGTGCAGCCCGGCAGGTCGATGTTGTCGAGGCCGTTGCCGGCACGGCCGACAATTTTGAGCCGCTCGGCCCTGGCGAGGAGTTCTTCGTCGACGCGCGTGATGCTGCGGACGATCAGGCCGTCGCAGCGGGCGACATTCTTCAGCAGGTCAGCCTGGGATATGCCGAGGCAGGTTTCGACGGTAAAGCCGTTTTCCCTGAGGTAGTATATGCCGACTTCGGCAATCCTCTCGGTCACGATGATGTTCACAGGCTACCTCCTTGTCCCGCCATAGGCCGGCGGCATATTATCCCGGCGGCGGTCTTGCGCCGCGATACCTTAATCATTATTCTGCGCCGTCGCCTGTTTACCCTTCGCGGCGGCGGCAAAATGACGCCCGCCGGCGAAAATGTCCGGCGGCGCGTTTGTATAAACGCGCTTGTATAGAATGGATATAATATGGAAATATTAGGGGTGCGGCACCAACCTCTGGTTATTTGTGAAAGGAGTGGTACCAAGGTGGATTTTAGTCAAATACTATGGTTTCTGATCATCGGCGTTGTCGCCGGCTGGTTGGCCGGCCAAATTTTCCGCGGCGGCGGCTATGGCTTGTGGGGCGACCTGGCGGTCGGCGTGGTCGGGGCCCTGGTAGGCGGGTACGTGTTCGGCCTGTTGGGGATCACGGCTTACGGCCTGATCGGTTCGCTCATCACAAGCACTATCGGCGCCCTGCTATTCCTCTGGGTGCTCAGGCTGTTTTCCAAGCCGCGGGCGACAGCCAACAAGTAGTCACAAGTTCCGCCGCAACTGCGCCTCCTTGGGGGGCGCAGTAATTTTATGCCACGAAGGGAAAAGATTGTACTTATAAGGAGGTTTTTGTTTTATTTGTCCGAAAAATAATATGTAAATGTTTCCAGAGGAGGCTGAATAACGATGTGGTTAGCTGCGAGCATAAAACGTAAACTGGCCGTATACATCATCGGCCTGATTGTTGTCACCGTCGTCGGCACGGCGACACCGGCACTGTTCCTTTTCAGCCAGAATATGGAGAAGTCTTACGAGGCCAGCGTCGTTCAGGGAATGGAAGGGCTGGCTTTTTTAATTGAAGACTACAAAAAACAGGCGGCCGCCAATGCGGGGATCATGGCCGCTTATCCCGGCGTGGCCGAGGCAATCGCGGCCCGGGATTCCGCCGCGGTGGTCAGCCTGCTCGGGCCGCTGGCCAAGCAGCTGATGGTCGATTCGGTGACGATCAGCGACGATAAGGGCGTCGTCGTCGCCCGCACCCACGATAAGAAGACCGGCGACAGCGTGGCCAACCAGGCTAACGTGCGGCAGGCTTTGCAGGGAAAAGTACTGGCGGCTGTCGAGCCGGGTACGGTGGTAAGGCTTTCCGTCCGAGCCGGCGCGCCGGTGAAAGACGCGGCCGGGAGAATCGTCGGCGTTATAACGCCCGGCTATACCGTTTCCAACGACGAGATCGTGGACCGGGTGAAAAAAATGTTCGGGACGGATGCGGCGCTGTTCCACGGCGACGAACGGGTTTCGACGACGATCATTATGGACGGCAAGCGCCAGGTCGGCACGAAGCTCGACGAACAGATCGCGGCGAAAGTCCTCAAAGAGGGGCAGACCTATTTCGGGAAGGCCGATATCCTCGGTATGCAGTATGTAGCCGCCTACATGCCGCTGCTGGGGCCTGAGAACAAGCCGATCGGCGTCATCTTCGCCGGGCGGAATACCGCCGAGATGCTGCAGGAACGCAACAAGATGATAGCGGTTATCGGCGCGGCTGCCCTCGCGGTGATGCTTTTGGGCGCCCTGCTGGCGATGGCGCTGGCCAGGGGGATCGCCGGCCCGGTCCAGCGGCTGGTGCAAGGGGTGAGCCTGGTGGCGGCGGGCGATCTTTCCCAGACGGTGTCGGTGGAATCGCGGGATGAGATCGGCAAGCTGGCGACAAGCTTCAATAAGATGGTGGCCGATCTGCGGGGCCTGGTCACTCACGTGAACGGACTGGCCGAAGCGCTGGCCGCGTCGAGCCAGGAACTGACGGCGAGCGCCGAGCAGTCGGCCCAGGCCGCCGGGCAGGTGGCGGCGTCGATCACCGGGGTGGCAGACGGCGCCGGCCGACAGATGGAGGCGGTTTCCGCCACCGCCGCTACCGTCGGGCAGATGGCTGCCGACGTGCGGCAGATGGACGAAGACGCGCGCGCGGCGGCCGAACTCGCCGACAAGGCGGCGCAGACAGCCGGCGAAGGCGGCCGGTCGGTGGCGCTGGCCGTCTCCCAGATCGGCGCCATCAAGACGACGGTCGACGATTCGGCCGCGGTTGTCGCCAAGCTGGGCGAGCAGTCGAAAGAGATCGGCCAGATTATCGGCACGATTTCCGGCATCGCCGGGCAGACGAATCTGCTGGCTTTGAACGCGGCCATCGAGGCGGCGCGGGCCGGCGAGCAGGGGCGGGG
>MTLD01000519.1_pt2 | contig 14926 bp, 20 predicted proteins | sample 1982471 | NCBI WGS metagenome assembly MTLD01 (sample SAMN05712604, study PRJNA340218) | biofilm metagenome | isolation source: sample SPM anode biofilm adapted to -50 mV | place: USA | collected 2012-02-03
ATAGAGTCCCTGGCTTCGAACCAGGTTGTCGGCCGTTCGAATCGGTCCGGGCGCGCCAATAATTACAAGGGCTTGTGCGACACCGCGCAGCCCTTTTTCAATTTTGACTCCAGTTTGCAAACTTGCTTCCCTGGCATGGCTGTTCACATCAGCAATCACATTCAAGCCACAGGTAAACCCCCTGTGGTTTTTTATTTTGAAAGTCCAACACTATGGTCAATAGTTTACCAACAAAATACCAACCAAAAGGGATTACACTCCTTTTCGAAGACAACGACATAATCGTGGTTGAAAAGCCGTGTGGGCTCTTGACAATCGGTACCGAACGGGATAAATCAAGAACCGTTCACAGTATTCTTAATGAATACGTTCGCAAGGGCAACCCCCGCAGCAGAAACCGGGTCTACATAGTCCATCGCCTTGACAGGGAAACCTCGGGAATACTTGTACTTGCCAAGAGTGAACCGGCCAAGATTTTTATGCAGGGTAACTGGCAAGAAACGGGCAAACGTTATCTTGCAGTTGTGCATGGCACACTGGCAGAAAAAGCCGGTACCATCAGCAGCTATCTGGCCGAAAACAGTGCTTTCAAGGTTTATTCTACCGCTGACGCTTCCAAAGGGAAGTTATCACATACGGAATACAGGGTTTTGAAAGAGGCCAAAGGGTTTAGTTTGCTGGAATTAAACCTCCTGACCGGACGCAAACACCAGATACGTGTGCATTTGTCTGAAAAAGGGCACCCAATCGTGGGTGATCCAAAATACGGAAAGAGCAATGACCACCACAGCACCATGGCACTGCATGCCAGGTCGATCAGCTTCACCCACCCGGTCAACGGTAAACGGCTGACCTTTGAAACCGGTATCCCTGATTTTTTTACCCGCCTAATGGGGAAGATTGAAGTTTCTACAGTCTGATTGTTGTCAATAAAATGGATTCACAAGATAAATAGTTCACGCTTCAATCAAACAGGAATGTGATCAACTTTATTCGGGAGGTCATTTTGAAAACACTGACTCTGATACTTATCTTCACCGCCTCCAACGCATTTGCCTCGGACATCATGGAATTCAAGAATGGAGTGACTTTCAATCACAAAGGGCATCAGACAGAAAGAGTCGGCAAATGCTACGTTTGTCACAACAACGTACTGGTTTCCGAAGACGGCAAGGAAGTAACCACAAATGCGCCGGGCAAAATCAAGGATTTCGGCAAAGAATGGGCGCACAAATACTGTACGGATTGCCATGATTTATTCGGTGAAGGGCCGGTGGAATGCAATGACTGCCACATCAAAAAGTAGTTTCGCGACTTAGGCGGTTTATTAAAAACAAACCTGGCCAGCGACAAGATCAAAGCGACGGGTGAGTCGGTATTGACAATCGCCAAGGTAACGGTGAGCGTACTTCTTAAAATCAAAAGCATGGCAAGTTCCGGTGATGGCATTTTTCAAATTACCAAGAACAGTGTTAATCCAGCTGAAACATCCCATGCTGGTACCTTTGGATAAATTCTAGACACTTTTCATTGATAGATTTGCTTTTGAAAAGAGTTACCATGGTTTCTGTTTTTGTGAAACATGCCGTTAGATACATACAAAGTTTCAGTTTTGTCCGATAGACATTTGACGCAAATTTGTGACATCACGTAATGGCGGAGCGCCAAACATTCGATTGTACTCACGACTGAATTGCGAAGGACTTTCATAGCCGACCTGAAAGGCAGCATTTGCGGCATCCATCCGTTCTGCAAGCATAAGTCGCCTGGCTTCTTGTAGGCGAAGCTGTTTCTGGTATTGCAACGGACTAAGGGCCGTCAACGACCGGAAATGATGATGAAACGTTGAAGTACTCATATTAGCCTGCGCGGCAAGGTCATCCATACTGATTGACTGGGAGTAGTTGTTCTTCAGCCAACCGATTGCCTTTGCAATGTGCTGGCTGTGACTCCCCGCCGTTGCTATCTGGCGTAACCGCTCACCTTGATCTCCCACCAGAATACGATAGATGATCTCGCGCTGGATTACCGGCGCCAGGATCGGAATGTCCTTTTCGTCGTTAAGAAGATCAATCAACCGGATAAAAGCGTTAACAAGCTGAAGTGTTACCTCGCCTGTTGCCATGCCCCGACTTGACTGTTGAGGTCTTGGCTGAGGCAGATTACTGTCCACCATCAGTTGTGATACTTCACGCAAATCAAATTTCAACCTGAGCCCAAGATAGGGCGTCTCCGGACTTGCATTTATAATCTGTACGATTGTGGGAAGATACACGGAGGTAATCAGATAGTGGTGCGCGTCATATACATACGTATCTTCACCTAGAATGACCCGTTTAGCACCTTGAACAGCCATACAAATACTCGGTTCGTACATGCCGCTCATCGGTTCTGTTGGCGCATCCCGCCGAAAAAGTGAAAGACCAGGGACGCCAGTTGCATGCAGCTCAACTTTTTCGGTTAATCGAGCAATGTTATTCCCCAACATATCAATCGCGACTTCCAAGCTTTTATTGCCTATATCCCGCATATTTGACCCCTTATCGGCTTTTTATTCTGTATTAAATACTATCTGACCGCTTATGTCGTTACAACATATTTCCAGAGATATGCACGATTAGGCAATAATCGAACAGGATCGTTCTATCGCCTATTGCGTGTCGAGATGTAGGATACAATCATCAGCCGGTTGGATGTACGAATGAAAGGAGAAGGTAATGCAAAAACGAATACTCGGAAAAAGTGGACTGGAAGTTTCTGCCATCGGGCTTGGATGTATGGGGATGAGCTTTGGATACGGTCCCCCCAAGAATAAACAGGAAATGATCTCCATACTCAGGACCGCTGTCGATCGTGGAATTACATTTTTCGATACGGCAGAGGTCTACGGCCCCTTCACCAACGAAGAGCTTGTCGGAGAAGCGCTGTCACCGCTGCGTAATCAGGTGGTGATCGCCACCAAGTTTGGTTTTGACACCAGCGTCGATCCACGCTCTACAGCCGGAGGTGGGCCGGTGCTGAACAGTCGACCGGAGCACATCAAGGAAGTAGCTGAAGCATCACTCAAGCGCCTGAAAACAGATACCATTGACCTGTTCTACCAGCACCGGGTCGATCCGGACGTACCGATTGAGGATGTAGCCGGGGCAGTTAAGGATTTGATCCAGGAGGGGAAGGTAAAACATTTTGGTCTTTCCGAAGCTGGAATCCAGACAGTCCGTCGCGCCCATGCCGTCCAACCAGTTACTTGTGTGCAGAATGAGTATTCTCTCTGGTTCAGACGCCCGGAAGAAGGATTGCTGCAGACCCTGGAAGAGCTGGGAATCGGCCTCGTTCCCTACAGTCCTCTGGGCAAGGGGTTTCTCACCGGAGCGATGAATGAAACTACTACTTTTGACAGTAACGACTTCCGTACCGCCCTGCCACGTTTTACCCCCGAGGCATTGAAGGCAAATCAGGCTTTGGTTGATCTGTTAGGCCAGATAGCGACAGAAAAGAATGCGACTAAAGCTCAGATTGCGCTCGCCTGGCTGTTGGCCCAGAAATCATGGATTGTACCAATTCCGGGAACTACAAAGCTGGAAAGAATGAACGAAAATATCGGTGCTGCAAACGTCAAACTCACTGCTGATGATCTCGCCACTATCGAGCAGGTCACCGCTCAGATCAAGGTTCAGGGTGAACGGTACCCGGAAAAACTTGAACGACTGACCGGACTCTGATCAAACCATCAATATTAGTAATGGAGATGAAAGTATGCAGAACGTGACATTGAATAATGGCGTGGAGATGCCCATACTCGGATTCGGAGTCTTCCAGGTCAATGATCTCAAGGAATAAACGTTTTCCTGACTATCATCCTTGCCTTGATATTTAGCCTGGCAGCCCTTTCGGAGGCACAACCTATGGAAAGAAAACAGACTTTGAGTGCAAGACAGCAAGGCATTAACCGCATCGTTGCGTTTACCGCCAAGGGCAATCTGGAAAAGCTGAAATCCGCGCTGAGTGAAGGGGTAAACGCCGGTCAGCGGTGCGATCTATACCTTCGCTCCCGCCATTGATCAGTTTTTAACAGGCCATCTGTTCGGCGACATCTTCGGTCGCGACAATCTGGACTTTAAGAGCCGAGAGATTGCTGCAATCGCGGCCCTGGCCGGCATGGATGGGGTCAATACCCAGTTGCGGGCACTTTTCAATTTTCAATGTCGGGGGTGAATACCGACCTGACGGAGGTGCAGCTAAAGAGTCTGATTTCTATTCTCAGTGCCACGGTTGGCAAGAAAGAAGGCGAGAATGCTCGTGAAATATTTGATAAGGTTTTGAGTGGTGAAAAGTCTTAGTCCAGTAACTAACTCCTGATATTCGTGCTGAAGTGGTATGAGAAATATGCTTGTGGCCTCGCTGCAGAGTAATTATTTGTTTTGAGCGAACTCCATCTCTGACTTTTTCCTATTTGCAAATGCAAATCGAGTGGAACTGTTATGATTGCACAACTTACCTCACCCCTACGACGCATACAATCCATCTTTCACATCTCGATAATAGCAACAACATTAGCAGTTCAGCTACTTAAAGAGACTTATCAATGTTCACACGGAGTTAAAAAACAAAAAGGCGGGATTTCTCCCGCCTTTCCATCAAGACTGAGTAACGTGAATTCATTAAATATCGTAGTACAGGGCAAACTCAAGCGGAACCGGACGCATGCGAACCGGGTTGACTTCAGCTTCAGTTTTGTACTCGATCCACTTCTCGATAACGTCAGGGGTGAATACATCGCCCTTGAGCAGGAATTCATGGTCTTCTTTAAGTGCCTGAAGAGCTTCTTCAAGGCTGCCTGGAGCGGACGGGATGTCCTTAAGTTCTTCAGGTGACAATCCGTAGATATCCTTGTCCAGCGGCTGACCTGGATCGATCTTGTTCTCGACGCCGTCGAGGCCTGCCATCAGCATTGCTGCAAAGGCCAGATAGCCGTTGCAGGAAGGGTCCGGAGTACGGTACTCAACACGCTTGGCTTTTGGATTGGTGGACATCATCGGGATACGCAAGGAAGCTGAGCGGTTACGGCTGGAATAAGCCATGTTTACCGGCGCTTCGAAGCCAGGAACCAAACGCTTGTAAGAGTTGGTAGTAGGGTTGGTAATTGCGCAAAGAGCCCTGGCGTGCTTGATGATACCACCGATGTACCAAAGAGCCATCTGGGAGAGTCCGCCGTATTTGTCACCGGCAAACAGGTTCTGACCGTCTTTCCAGATCGATTGGTGGCAGTGCATACCGGAACCGTTGTCACCATAAAGCGGCTTGGGCATGAAAGTTACAGTTTTACCGTTACGGTAAGCGACGTTCTTTATAACGTACTTGAACCACTGCAGCTGGTCAGCCATGTCAACCAGCGATGAGAAGCGCATGTCGATTTCAGCTTGGCCGCCTGTAGCAACTTCGTGGTGCTGGCACTCAACGCGGATGCCAACTTTCTGCAACTCAAGTACCATCTCGTTACGCAGGTCGTTCTGCGAGTCAACCGGTGCGCAAGGGAAATAGCCTTCTTTGTGGCGCGGCTTGTAGCCCAGGTTAGGAAACTCCTCACGGCCGGTGTTCCAGGCTCCTTCAGAAGAATCAACTGAATAGAAAGACTGGTTGGCGCTGGAGTCATAACGAACGTCATCAAAAATGAAGAACTCCGCCTCTGGACCAAAGAAAGCTGTGTCCCCAATGCCGGTGGACTTCAGGTACATTTCAGCCTTTTTTGCAATGTTACGTGGATCGCGGGTGTAATCTTCCTTGGTGATCGGATCGAAAATATCACAGATCAGCGACAGGGTAGGAACAGCGACAAAAGGATCCATTTTTGCGGATGTCGGGTCTGGCAGAAGAATCATGTCGGATGCGTGAATTGGCTGCCAACCACGAATTGAAGAACCGTCAAAACCCTGGCCTTCTTCAAAGGTGTCTTCACCGAACTCGGTCATTGGAACAGAAACGTGCTGCCATGTTCCAATAAAGTCCATAAATTTGTAATCAACCATCAGTGCGCCATTTTCTTTGGCAAATTCTACTACTTGCTTCGGGGTCATCAGTTGCTCCTTTCAGGGGTATATTTAATTACATCACTTACAGAGCATCTTCGCCGGCTTCACCGGTTCTGATGCGAATAACTTCCTCAACATTGGTTACAAAAATCTTCCCGTCACCGATGCGTCCAGTCTTGGCAGACTTTTCTATAGCCTCAACAACCTGTGGCAATATGGAGTCTGATACAATGATCTCAATTTTTATCTTAGGAATAAAATCGACCACGTATTCAGCACCGCGATACAGCTCGGTATGACCTTTCTGTCGGCCAAACCCTTTAACCTCACTGATTGTGATCCCCTGAATACCAATTTCATTCAGGGCTTCCTTCACTTCATCCAGCTTGAACGGCTTTATAATGGCATCAACTTTTTTCACGACTTAAATCCTCCCGTTGCATTAAATTGTGAGAACAGGAATTATATGAGTTATGACACAAAAAGCAAGCGCAATACTCATTTGCGCTTCAAAACATTTTGCAAACCTCTTGCCAATTACAACTGCAAATTTACACCACTAATTCAGAATAGTTACATCGGGTTGCCAGTCGCAAATCAATCCCACCGACTGCCTTGCTGCTCATAATTTAAGCATATAAAAAATCTTTGCACATGTTTTAGCCACAGATGCAATCAACTTAAGCTTTAACTTCCTTCAGCTCTCTAATAATTTCCACCTGACGCTGATTAATATAATGAGCGATCTTCAGCTGTGTATCCTTGTCCGCATTAATTTCAATGACACAGGTGAACGGCGCACGCTCACCAATTGTCTTAATTATGGTTGCATTTGCTGCAACCTTAACAATTCCGTTGCTGCCTGATTCGGGAAGACTTAACAACAGAGTCACGACCTGCCCGCAAACCAGACTATCCGATGACATGATGCTCATGGCGGCACCGCTTAAAGAAATGTCTTTGACATTCCCTTTTATAATCTCATCTTCAAAGACCAGATCGGCTTCCACAGGACGATCAAGCAACACCCTGACAAATCTGCGCATATCGGAACGGATGCGGGCATAGGCAAAGTTGCATAAGACCACCCGCTTCCTTGCAGGACTGACATAAAATGCCTCGCCTACAATATCTTCCTTCAAATTGCTTTTAGCATGTGAATAGATCAGTGCTTTACGCTCAAAACTTATAACTTTGGCCTGATACTCATGCACCGCAAATTCGGCCATTTCATTTTCAACGCTCAACAATGTTGCATCGTATGAAACAGGAATTTCTTTATAGTAATTCAAAAACGAGAATTTCTGACCAATCATTCCCGACAGGAACTGAAGCACAACCAACTTGTCTTCGTCTTCAGTGCCCCTCACGGCTTTGTCGTAATATTGAAACAACAGACACCCCGGGAGATGATTAATTGAACTCTTTGCTGAAATGCAGTATTGTGGGAAGCAAGTTTACTATCAGAAAATAACTCGGACGACAAGTACTAATGAAATATAAACCAAAGCCATCCGGATCATGTTTATGCAATTCCAACCCGCTAATTTATTTATTTGCAGTGGCGCTCGCACTTTCTTTTTTACCTGTGGCACATGCGGATATCTACCGTTTTGTTACTGTCGACGGCGTTGAAACCTTTACTGATACTCCCAACAGCAAGGAAGCCAAGATTGTAATAAAGGATAAGTCCGTTTCATCCTCCAAACATCGTAAAACCTCCAAGCATCAAAAAACACATGACATTTCACTCAACGAAGTGGTAGAAAAAGCTGTTTCGGCGTCACTGGCACCCGCAGAAGCATTTCAGGATTCATTTGAACCGCACCTGCCTGAAGTGGGCGGCACGATAACCTCCAAAGTCGGCATGCGCATCGACCCGATCGATGGAGTTTGGCGTCAGCACAACGGCATTGACATCTCTATTCCAACCGGCACGCAAGTCAAACCAGTGGCTTCCGGAGTTGTGGTATACAGCGGGAGTCGTTCTGGTTATGGCAACACCGTCATTGTCGAACACGATAATGGAGTGATCACACTTTATGCTCACAACAGCCGCCTCCTGGTCACGGAAGGGCAACCGGTTGCAACGGAAACCGTTCTGGCCTTGTCCGGCTCTACCGGCAGATCAACCGGCCCACATCTACACTTTGAAGCATGGCAATCGGGAACGAATATCACCACCGCATTTCTTCCCGACAGCGGCATAAGAATTCCCAAGACAACAGTCGTCGCCAGGAACCATGGCACATCACGATTCCGAAGCGAGACCCTTTCTGACGGCTCGATACTGTTCACCAACATACCTGCGACAACGCCCTGATGATCGATCAGATCAGCAAATACAGTGCCAAAATGATTGCTGAACATTCAGCTACGGTCGGCCAGATCGCCTTTGCCGCCCAGGACGACATCATGGTAACCGGCGGTGAACAGTCCTTGACCCCGCTGGCAGCCAGCATTCTCTCGCACCTGAACTGCCTCGCACTTGCCGTCGCCCGCCCTGCCCTCCCCTTTGCAGAATTCCTCGTACGCAGAGCAAAACCGGACCAGCATGAAATTGTCCCACGTGACACAGAAACCAGGACTTTTTTACATGACATACCAATTTTGCGACAATCTGAACTGGAATCGGACCCGTCGAAGGTCATTGCTCAAATACTAGGCAGCCGCAAAGGGATAATTGTTGAGGGTATCGGAATCATAGCAACCGGAGCACTCACAGTCGAGCAGGCCTATATCAACTGGTCGTCAGTTTACCATTCCACTTACATTAAATATCTGGAAGACGTTCTTGAAACTGGCTTTGAGTCATCGGAGGAAAAAGTAGCGTTTGAAAACTTTCGTCGGGTGGGACTTCCGGCTCTTTCGGCAGAAGGGCTCTTTTTCCACCAGGGACCTTTCTGCGACAAAAGTGTCATTCTGGAAGAGATTGCAACGGTTGGTCGCTATACTGTTCAGCGCGGCCTGGTTGATTCGTTTTTCGGCAACATTTCATATTCCAACGGTGATCTGATCTACATATCCCAAACCGCCTCCAGCCTCGATGAACTGGAGGGTTGCATCGATCCGGTCCCGTTTGAAAACAGTTCCACCGTAGGCATTACCGCATCAAGCGAGTTGGTGGCACATCGCAGCATCTTTGAAACAACCGGCTGCCGAGCCATACTGCACGGGCACCCCCGCTTTGCTGTGATTATGAGTATGCTGTGCGAAGATAAAGAGGCCTGTGCAATCAAGGATTGTTGGAAGGATTGCCGCAAGGTCCGCTTTCTGGGAGGAACACCGGTTGTGGCAGGAGAGATCGGGGCCGGAGGCATTGCCAAAAATGTTCCGCCGGTAATCGGAGACCCGGGACGGGCAATCGTCTATGGGCATGGCGTCTTCAGCATAGGGATGAACGACTTCAACGAGGCATTCCAGGCACTGGTTTATGTGGAAAACTGGTGCCGTGATGAATATTTCAGAAGATTTGACGCACGCAACAGACAATAAACATTGGCATTTTTGGAATTAAAAATACTCTGCCAGACCGCTCTCAATTCTTTTCAAATGGGTGCCGATAGCTCGGATTCTGAAGAAGAACCGCCTCACAATAGCGCACACCGGTTGATGCGATCGTCCACAGATAACCAGGTTCCGCCACAACCTCTCCGGAAACCGGGACCATTACAGCGGTCAATTACACTCTATTTTACAGCAACTTGACTGCTATGCTTTAAAGTAGTATATTATAGATGCAGGTGTTGTTCTTTAAGAATTGCTCTGGGACTAGCGTAATTAACGGGAGTGACGTCTACCGATAAATTCTTACAGCCGTGCCGGATGCAAGCGTGGTGTGCAAGCCTCGTTCTGCGAGGAAGTCTGAAGCGTTTTTCCGGCGGTACTCTAATCAAAGGGTAGGGATGTTCATAGTTATACGGAGTCCTGGAGCAGATTGCGGATTGATAGGCTGCGTGGTCTGTCTCGTTTCGGACATAGTGCGCTGAGTCAGTTAATCCTTGGGAAAAGCCCCGGTTACCCGGGGCTTTTTTGTTTTAACGATCAAATGTCTGTCCGGTGATGGCGCATCTTAGGGTTGTACGGACGACATTATGCAATCATTGCATTTACAAAGGTGGTTGTTTTACAGCAACTTAGCGTTACTTCTTTAAATCCTTAGCTGCATCTTTTATTTTGTCTCCGACCTTTTCCACCTGCTGTCCGGCTTTTTCGGCCGCCTTATCCATTTCCCTGCCGGCACGTTCGAGCGGCCCCTCTTTTTTCTTACAGCCGCCCAGTCCGGCAACCAGAATACCCAACACCAACGCCGCAACAATACCTTTGCCGATTTTTGCCATCTGTAGTCTCCTTTGAATGTTTTGTGCAAACCAATAATTTCACATTAACGTGTTGCTATTATGGCAATCGCCCTTCCTGGCGTAGCTTGGCAAGCAGGTCGTTGATCCTGGGCATGGCCGCCAAAGCCGCTTTTTCCCCCTCCATGATCGCCTCATTACGGTGGCTGAAATCTGCTGATCCGACAAAACCTACATTCGGCTTGATAACCACATCCGCCTGACTGATCGGGATCTGTGACATATTGCTGTACATAATCTGGATCGATTTCATTATGGTTTCCATTGTGGAGGTCGGAATTACGGAATCTATGCCGGACGAGATATCAACCGCGATCACCAGATCCGCCCCGAATTTTCTGGCCACATCAACAGCCAGCGGCTTGACGACGCCACCATCCACATAACTTGCCCCCGAGAAACGGGCGGGTTGAAAGACGCCCGGGATTGCGCAACTGGCCTGGACAGCCATGCCGGTATTGCCGGAATTGAACACGGCGCTCTCTCCTGTTTTGATATCGGTGGCCACGGCATAAAAAGGGATTTTCAACTTGTCAATCGGAGCGTTATGTACTTTTGCATTGATAAAATCCCGCAATCGATCCCCCTTAAGAAATCCGTTGTCCGGTATCGTCAATTCGCCAACATCACTTTTTTCGATCGACAGACCTATTTTCTGCAGAGCGTAGGCATCGTACCCATAAGCATACAGGCTTCCGACAAAACTTCCGACACTGGTTCCTACAATCATCTGAATCGGAACCTTGTTGTTTTCAAGGATTTTCAACACACCGATGTGGGCAAAACCCTTCGAAGCTCCTGCGCCCAGTACGAGGGCAATTTTGGCTGGACGCTGGGGCGGCACCTGGGCCGGTGGAACTGTGGCACAAGCGGAAACCAACAGGCAGCAGCAGACGACCAGATAAAGCTTCAAATTGCTAAAAAAATTCACAATGACCTCACTGAAGTAAACAAAATTGAGTAGCTTTAGCCATGTAGCGACACCCTATCAGGGGATTTGTAACAACACAAGCCTTACAAATATTCGTAACATGAAGTTATTATTCACTTAGTGGCAATAATCGCTCACTAACAAAGTCCGCTGAAAAACGATTCACCAAAGGCATGAATCCTAGAAAATCGATGCGCAAGGCATCGTAATGCAGTAATAATTCTGACTCACCGCCCGCCAGCGGATTCTCTCTGACCACCCTCCTCGACATGCGTTCCAATGCGCTCCCTATCCCGCTTACCTGTCCATAAGAAGGGAGCAGTTCTTCGAAGATCACCGGCACAAGCTTTTGCAGACGTTCTGGCAATTCTGCCCGATGATGTTCAACAATTGATCTGGTTCTTGCCAGATATCCGTCAAACGGTTCATCTGACCATTCGCCCCACTCCTTAACCAGAAAATGATCATAAAACAGGTCAACCAGGACACCGCGGTACAGGCCGAAGCTCGGGTCAATGCGCCGCTTGCTACGCTGAAACTGGTCGTTTTGATTGGCAAAAGAATCGATCTTGCGATGCAGGGCCAAACCACTCCTGATACGCTCGGGGAAACGGTCGGACAGCGGACCTTTGACGAAATCCCCCATGAAGTTGCCGACCAGAATTTGTTCATCCGCTCCGGATAGCAGCATGTGAAAGAGAAAGTTCATAGAATAATTGAGTCAGACCCGCGCTATTTTTTCATCCATGAAGTTTTGGTTTCTGTCCGGACTCCATCCACCAACGTCGCCTGGCTCAAACTGCCAGCTTCGGCCTGGATGCAGATAAAGTAAAGGTCTTCATCTCCTGCTTTCCACCCTCGCTCTCCCTCGGGAGCAATCCGGATCAGGCTCCCTTCCGCGATTGGAAACTCATCGCCGTCCACATAGAACATGCCGCTTCCACGCAAGACAATGTACAATTCCTCGTTTTTCTTGTGGGTGTGTACGAACGGCATGTACTTCCCGGCCGGGAGCCGGTTGAGAGAGACTTCGCAGCCGGTGAGCCCCAATTCCTGGCCGATGAAATACTTTCCGTGGAACCCCATGAAATCCCGGTTTAACAGATCCTCAAAGGGACCGATATGCTCGGCACTGTAGTTTTTCCGCTGGATGGTCATCTGCCTACTCCTTTCTCAGTAGTTGTTGACTATTTTCCTGAAGACGCTCCGCAACGATGGGAGTAATGTTGATCAACTCACGGCGCTGCCTCGCCTCTAACCATAATTCCTTCCGGTATGTTTTCATGCTTGAACTCCCATTGACAGAATAGTAACCAGTATTTAACGATTAGCAAGCCGGATCATTGTTTCTTCCAATAGGGCGCCTTCTCGGGCATGATCCAGCGCACCCCGCCGCGCGGATCGCTTGTATCGCCTGCATATCTGGGAATTAGATGGATATGCAGATGCATGACCGTCTGACCGGCAGCCGCGCCATCGTTGATCCCGATATTGAATCCGTCGGGCAGAGCGTTATTCAGAACTGGATCAAGCAGTTTCTGGCGCACTTCCGCAAGCAGGCCGAAAATTGCGGCCTGTTCCTCTCTGGTTGCCTCAAAGAACGAGCCGATGTGCCGTTTCGGTATGATCAGGGTGTGTCCGGGAGTGACGGGGAAACCATCAAGCAAGGCGATCGCGTATTCATTGGAAATGATGACATTGGAGATATCTGGATGACAGAAGGGACAGGCGGGTTGATTTATTTTATCGACCATAATTTTCTCGCAGCAGTGGATAATTCAAAGAATGTAACGGGTATGCAATCAGTAGTAGACGGACACTCCAATCAGTATTTTGCTGGAGTTGAGCGGTTCATTAGGCTTGGCCGTATCGGCATTTGAAATGTGGTGATAGCGATATTCCAAGTTCAGTGCTGTTTTTTTATCAATAAAATACTGCAGACCGGTACCGGCCTGATAACTGAAGCAGAGTTTCGACCCCATGGTCGGCAAACCCAAATCTACAAACAACGGCCCACCTCCGGCAAACAGGTAAGGTACAAACTCATCCAGGCTGGTGAATCGCCATTGGCCCAATGCGTACATTCCAAACATGGAGCGGCCATCATTACTTGCAGCCAGATGAAATGGAAGCTCCATCACGATCTCATGCCTTCCCTGATACCAACTTCCCCTGCCAACTTCATCAGAGAGAAAATAACCGCCCCTCAATATCAGATCCCAAGTCTGAATCTGATGGCGGGTCGCTCCAAAACCGACATGGGAGATGCCGTAGCCGGTCAACACTCCATATTCCCCGGTCGCGGTGGAGACCAGCTTTTCAGCTGAAGCCGGTAATGCGGTTAGCAGCGTAATCAGCAGTGCAGACATCAAAGTTGTTTTAAAACAAGTCATAGCTTGATCCTGTAGCCAGTAAACTGGAAATGATCACACATATGTAGTTACATCTGCAAAACAAAACTTTCCAAGCACAAAAAACAATTACTTACCTAAAACACAAACCGGAGTTCACACTACCCCGCCAGCTACAGCCTGTCAACGAAACTTGAAATTATGTTTAGTTACAGTAAGTTGCAAACTGGTTTTTGAAATAACCAGTACATTATCCTGCCAAAACAAAAGCGGGTTTGACCATACCTGATTACCTGCTATCATTATGGACGTAGCTTATTACTGAAACGGAGGTTCACAATGAATCGAACTGGCATGGTATTGATGGCACTGTTTTTTCTGACATCCGCAGCCTCGGCGGCCGATGCCCCTTCCGTGGAAAACGGAATGAAACTGTTCAACAGCAGCTCGCTTGGTACGAATGGCAGAAGTTGTGCTGCTTGCCATCCAGATGGCAAAGGCTTGGAAGACGCTTCGGACTCAGATCATGCGACAATGGCAAAGATTGCAAACAAGTGCATCGTGAAGGCACTTAAAGGGAAAGCGCTTGGTGACGATTCTCCTGAAATGACCTCGCTCGTCATGTACATGAAAACGCTAGGAAAAACCAAGTCCAAATAACTGTCGAGTGCTGTTGAAATGAAATATTAATCACGGGATATACAGGGGGGAACGGAGATGAGTTTTTACATTGTAAGCTGCCCATCCTGCGGCGCCGGCAACCGCATCCCAGCAGAAAAGGAAGGAAAACAAGGGCGATGTGGAGGCTGTAAAACCGTATTACCACGTATGTACTGGCGTCCACAGCAGTTGACCGACAACAATTTTGACAGTTTTATCGCCGGATATCCCGGGCCAGTACTGGCGGAGTTTTGGGCACCCTGGTGACCACACTGCGTCTCGTTCGCACCGGCGGTGCGAATAATTGCAGAAAAACTGGCCGGACAGGCCGCTGTCATACAGATCAACACACAGGTCAGTCCGGCTCTGGCGTCACGTTTTGGCGTGCGCGGCATACCGGTGATTATGCTGCTGCGCAACGGACGAACGGTGGAGCAGATTGCCGGTGCACAGACTGTTGAGGCGGTGCTGTCCTGGTTTCGGCGTCATGTTTAAAATAACAGCACAGATGCTGGATTTAATTAATGGCGGAGGCACATGGGAATCGAACCCACCGAGGAAATTTCTCATCCCCCCCACCGGTTTTGAAGACCGGGC
>MTLD01000366.1_pt1 | contig 14906 bp, 15 predicted proteins | sample 1982471 | NCBI WGS metagenome assembly MTLD01 (sample SAMN05712604, study PRJNA340218) | biofilm metagenome | isolation source: sample SPM anode biofilm adapted to -50 mV | place: USA | collected 2012-02-03
CTTCCCTAGCTGTACCTCCTTCAATACGGGGGAGGGTGCCTTCCTTCCCCGACTTTTTCAAGGGGTGACCATATACACGTAACCAAGGAGATGCAGTAATGAAACTAATTGAGGCAATCATAAAGCCTTTTAAGCTCGACGAAGTAAAAGACGCCCTGAACGAAATCGGTATAGAGGGGATCACCGTCAGCGAGGTCAAGGGGTTTGGCCGTCAGAAAGGGCACACCGAGCTTTACCGCGGTGCCGAATACGTCGTGGATTTTGTGCCGAAGATCAAGCTTGAGATCGCGGTCAGCGACGAGTTGGTGGGCAAGGTCGTCGAGGCCATTCAGAACAAGGCCAAAACAGGGAGAATCGGTGACGGCAAGATCTTCATCATGGCGCTGGAAGATGCGGTGAGGATCAGGACTGGTGAAACAGGCGCGGACGCTGTCTAGAGGAATTACCTCACACTTAACACAGGAGATTAGAAATGAAACTGAAGGTATATCTCATAACACTGGTAACAATTATAATGGCGGGCCTTCTCTCGATCTCTGCCATGGCTGAGGATAAAGCTGCGGCCCCTGTGCAGGGCGCCGCCACTTCGGCCCAAAAAGCTGAGGCGGCTCCGGCAGCAGCACCCGCCGCTCCTGCTCCTGCGGTCGTGAATGATCCGTCCGGTGCCAACACCGGGGTTGCAAGCGATATCGTTGGCGGCTCCGCCAACGCTCCTAGCCAGGATGAGCTTGACAAACTCGGCAAGAGCGAGCCGCTGGCCGCCAAGGTGGCCGATGTTGTCGGTCACAACAAAATCTCCATTAACATGGTCTGGACCCTTGTTTGTGGCTTCCTGGTCATGTTCATGCAGGCCGGTTTTGCCATGGCTGAAACCGGTTTCACGCGGGCCAAGAACGCTGGCCACACCATGGCCATGAACTTCATGGTCTATGCCCTGGGCCTTCTCGGCTACTGGATCTGCGGTTTTGCCATCCAGATGGGCGGCGTTGGCGGAGTGGCAGCCCTCGGCGGCGCCAAGGCACTCAACAGTGAGTTTGTTTTACATTTATTCGGCAAGGACTTTGGCCTGTTCGGTATGAAGGGATTCTTTCTCTCCGGCGATGTCTACGACTCTTCCATCTTTGCCCTGTTCCTGTTCCAGATGGTCTTCATGGACACCACCGCCACGATTCCGACCGGCTCCATGGCCGAGCGCTGGAACATGAAGTCATTCTTCATCTACGGTTTCTTTGTCTCCGGCATCATCTATCCTCTCTACGCTAACTGGGTTTGGGGCGGCGGCTGGCTGGCCGCGCTCGGTAGTAACTTCGGCCTTGGTCATGGCCATGTGGACTTTGCCGGCTCGTCGGTTGTCCATCTGACCGGTGGCGTCTGTGCCCTGGCCGGGGCCATGGTGCTTGGACCGCGTCTTGGCAAGTTCAACAAGGACGGCTCCGCCAATCCGATCCCTGGTCACCACATTCCCATGGCAATTGTTGGCTGCTTCATCCTCGCCTTTGGTTGGTTCGGCTTTAACGCCGGTTCGACCCTGGCCGGTACTGACCTGCGCATCGCGGTTGTCGCCACCAACACCATGCTGGCTGGTGCTGCCGGGGCTTTCTCATCCTGGGTTTTTATGTGGATGCGTTACGGCAAGCCAGACATCTCCATGAGCGCCAACGGTCTTTTGGCCGGTCTTGTGGCCATTACTGCTCCCTGTGCCTTCGTCACAGCTCCTGCTGCCGTGCTCATCGGCGCCATTGCCGGTATTCTTTGCTGCCTCAGCGTATTCTTTGTTGAGCGGGTACTCAAGATTGACGATCCGGTCGGTGCTGTTTCCGTCCATGGCACCAACGGTGCCTGGGGTGTTCTTGCCTTGGGCCTTTTTGCCGACGGTAAGTACGGCGATGGTTTCAACGGTGTCAAGGGAACCGTAACTGGTCTTTTCTACGGCGACTCCGGGCAGTTTGTTGCCCAGTGTATCGGCACGTTGACCAACATAGTTTACGTATTCATCATCTCCTGGGTCTTCTTCAAGGTGCTTGATATGGTAGTCGGTCTGCGGGTTCCTAAGGATCAGGAACTTGAAGGGCTTGACCAGCACGAGGTAGCAGTCTCGGCTTATCCCGACTTTAACCTGCGCCATCTGCCGCTTGGTGGCGGACATCACGAAAAAATAGATAAATAGCCTGAATCCCCGCCGCTGCATTCTGCAGCGGCGGGGATAAATCGCACATCAGGTTTGGATTGCAAAACGCAACACTTAAGGATCACCAACACCCAACTACATAACTGGAGGTAAGCAATGAAGCTTGTCGAAGCAATCATAAAACCATTTAAACTGGATGAAGTAAAAGATGCGCTCAATGATATCGGCATTGAGGGCATTACAGTATCAGAAGTCAAGGGATACGGCCGACAGAAAGGACACACCGAACTCTATCGTGGCGCGGAATATGTAGTGGATTTTATCCCCAAAATCAAGTTGGAGATCGTTATCGACGATGAACTCGTCGCCAAGGTCATCGAAACCATAGAAACCACGGCCAAGACCGGCAGGATCGGCGACGGCAAGATATTCGTCATTCCGTTGGAAGAGGCCGTAAGGATTAGGACCGGCGAAAGAGGCAACGACGCGGTATAATAAAACATCACAGCCATACTGACTGCAAACCGGAGGATAATATCATGGTACAAAGCCGTATCTCCCCTCGTAAGGGTAAAGAAGCCTTTTGCAAGGCACCTGCACAACTGCTCACTGTCAGGCATTTGTGCGCTATACTGATCATTGCCGTATTTACACTGCTGGCGCCGCTCACGTTACTGGCCGAGGAAACAAAGGCCACGGCTCCGGCGGTGACAACCCCGACGACTGCCGAAACACCTACCACTGTGGCGACAGCGCCTGTTGCCGACACGCAGACCGCACCCGCCGCTGCACCTGCCACCCCGCCTGATGTCAAGCCGGTGCTCAATACCGGTGATACCGCCTGGATGCTGGTTTCCTCGGCCCTGGTTCTGCTTATGATCCCTGGCCTGGCACTCTTCTACGGTGGTATGGTCCGCCAGAAGAACGTACTATCAACCATGATGCATTCCTTTGTGGCCATGGGTATCGTTGGCGTACAATGGACCATTGTCGGATATTCCCTTGCCTTTGCTCCTGACCTGGGTGGTGCGGGTTTGGTCGGTGATTTAAGCAAGTTTATGTTGCATGGCCTGGTCATCATGAAAGATGCAGCTACCGGTACTGTTGACTGGGCCCTGTTTCAGAACTACACCAAAGAGCCGGGTGCCATACCCGAGCTGGTGTTTGCCATGTATCAGGCCATGTTCGCCATGATCACCGTGGCCCTGGTTTCCGGCGCCTTGGCAGAGAGGGTCAAGTTCTCAGCATATTGCCTGTTCGTGCTTCTCTGGACGACCCTGGTCTATGACCCACTGGCCCACTGGGTCTGGATGACCGATGGCTGGCTTTTCAAGAAAGGCGCTCTGGACTTTGCCGGTGGCACAGTTGTCCATCTCTCCTCCGGTATCTCGGCCCTGGCCTTCCTGGCCTTCCTGGGTAAACGCCACGGCTTCCCCCATGAGCGCATGGCACCCCATAACCTGCCGTTGACCCTGCTGGGAGTTGGCCTGCTCTGGTTCGGCTGGTTCGGCTTCAATGCCGGTTCGGCAATCGTCGGTGTCAATAACTCCGATGCAGCCGGCGGTTTGGCTGGTCTGGCCTTTGCCACCACCACCATCGCCCCTGCGGCAGCCGGGCTTTCCTGGATGATCGCCGAGTGGATTCATGCCGGCAAGCCCAGTGCCCTTGGTTTTGGTTCCGGTGTTGTTGCCGGTCTGGTCGTCATAACTCCGGCAGCCGGATTCGTTCAGCCTGGCGCGGCACTGCTCATGGGCCTGGCGGCCGGTCTCGTCTGCTACGGCGGCGTGTTGCTCAAGGCCAAACTCAAATATGACGACTCCCTGGATGCCTTTGGTGTACATGGCATTGGTGGCACCTTTGGCGCCATCCTCACCGGCGTGTTCGCAACAGTCGGAGCCACCGGGCTTTTGGCGGGGAACGCCAAGCAGCTGATGATCCAGTTGATTGCGGTTGTCGCCGCAGGTGCTTATGCCTTCACAGTAACCCTGATCATTTCTTTCGTCCTCGATAAAACCATCGGCCTGCGCGTTGACAAGGAAGACGAGATCATGGGTCTCGATCAGACGCAGCATTCAGAGTCCGGCTACAACATGTAATGCCTGCCTGTTAATCAGTGTAACCAGAAGAAGCCGCCCTTGCTGGGCGGCTTCTGTCCTTGCACCGTCAAAGGCATTGGAGTTTACATGAAGACCCTGGCAGAAAAGCATAACAACGACAATATCAGTGCAGAACTCCTCAAGCAGATGGCTTACAATGAAAAAATGGCCGAATTGGGGAGAATTTCGGCCGGTGTTGTTCACGAGCTGAATTCACCGCTCTCGGTAATTACCTCGGCTGCCCAGATGATTCTTCGGGAGAGCGATGTCTCCGAATTCGTCCGCGAAATGGTGGCTCGCATCAGCTCGGAGGCCCAGCGTCTCTCGCAAATGACGCGCGGCTTGCTGAATTTCAGCCGGCAGGACGAAGCTACCGAAGAAACAGATGTCAATCTTGCCGTTGAATTCATTCTCGACTTTCTCGCCTATGAAGCTGCCAAACGGGGCGTGACAGTCCTGCGCAACCTGGATTACCATCTGCAGACCGTGCGGATGGACAGCAACCTGCTCAAGCAGATCCTGCTCAATATAGTCATGAACTCCCTCCAGGCCATGGAGCAGGATGGCGGCAAGCTGCTCGTTGATACCTTTGCCCCCAAAGAGGGGGAGATCGGTATTTCCATTGCCGACACCGGACCTGGCATTCCCGAGGATGCCATGACAAAAATCTTCCAGCCCTATTACACCACCAAAAAGCCCGGTGAGGGCACGGGTCTTGGGTTGTTCGTAACAAAGACTCTGGTGGAGAACATGGGAGGGCGGATCGAGGTCAGGAGCAGGCGCAACAAGGGAACCATGTTTTCCATAATATTTGCTCTGGCAAGGCAGGGATGACCTGAAACTGCAACTTCCTGCCACCAGTCTGTCATGGCAATGATCAGGCAAGGAACAATGAGGACCGTTCGCCCAAGGGAGCTCAAGGGAACGGTCTTTTTTTACGTAACCCCCGGATGTTGTTGCCGTAAGCATCTTTAGAGATTAGAATCGCAGCAAAAAGGAGACCGCATGCCCGCCGCACTGGTTATCATCTTTATTCTCGCTTACGCCGCCATTGCCCTTGAACACCCCATAAAGATCAACAAAAGTGCCTCTGCTCTCATGGGTGCCGGGCTGTTGTGGACCGTTTACGCGGTGATGAACGGCAACCATGATCTGGCTGTGGAGCAATTGAACGAATCCCTGGCTGCGACTGCCCAGATCGTATTCTTCCTGATCGGCGCCATGACCATCGTGGAAGTGGTTGACGCCCACAACGGATTTGAAGTTATCACCTCAAGAATCAGTACCACCAAGTTGACTTCGCTGTTGTGGCTGGTCGGTTTCGTGACGTTTCTGCTGAGTTCGGTGCTCGACAATCTCACCACCACCATTGTCATGATCTCGATGATGCGGAAGCTTCTGGATCGCAAGGACGACCGGTTGTTCTTTGCCGGGATCATTGTCGTGGCTGCCAACGCCGGCGGCGCCTGGAGCCCGATCGGCGACGTGACCACCACCATGCTCTGGATCGGCGGACAGATCAGCACCCTGGCTATTATGAAGGGGGTGTTGGTGCCTTCTTTGATCAACCTGATCGTGCCGTTGTTGATAATCAGTTATGTTTTGCGGGGTAAGGAGGTGGTTGCTCCGGAGAAGATTGCGAACGGCAACGGTTATGAAACCACGCTGTTCGAGCGCAACCTCATGTTCTTTCTAGGCATAGGCATCCTGGTGCTGGTTCCGGTATTCAAGACCTTGACACACCTGCCACCTTTCATGGGAATCCTCTTCGGCCTTGGCATCCTCTGGCTGGCCGGCGATTTGGCACACCGGAACAAGGATGAAGATGAAAAGGAGCATCTGACCTTGGCCCATGCCCTGATGCGGATCGACATGGGGTCGATCGTCTTCTTCATCGGCATCCTGCTGTCGGTTGCCGTTCTGGAACATACCCATATTCTGGCGGCGCTGGCCGCGTGGCTTGACCGTGCCGTTGGCCGCCAGGACATCATTGTCACGATCATCGGCCTGGCCAGTGCGGTAGTGGACAACGTGCCGTTGGTGGCGGCTTCCATGGGGATGTACGGCATGGCGGCAAATCCTCCTGACAGCTTTCTGTGGGAGTTTATGGCCTACTGTGCCGGCACTGGCGGTTCCATCCTGATAATCGGGTCTGCGGCGGGAGTTGCCGCCATGGGGTTGGAGCGGATAAATTTCATCTGGTATGTGAAGAGAATCAGCGGTTTGGCACTGGTTGGCTATTTTTTCGGTGTCATCGCCTACATCATACAGTACAGGTTGTTACACGGTTGAGGAGAATGGGGTATGGAGGGTGATTTCGCGAACTGCGGATTTGCTAGACAGGCTCTTTCCGATTATCTTCCAAAATGGGGATGATGACGACCCTGATCTTGCCCTTGCCCCACAGTCCGATCTTTTTAGCGGCGGCCCGCGACAGGTCGATGAAGTGGAAGGCGGTTTTGGCGCATCGGTCGGTGATGGTGACGTGAACTTCCTGCTTAGTTACCGGATTTACCACCCGCACTATAGTTCCCAGCGGCAGACTGGAGTGTGCGGCTGTCATCTTCTCGGGGTTGTAGCGCTGTCCTGAAGTGGTTCTTTTCCCGACAAAGCGGCTGGCGTAATAGGAGGCGAAACCTTCGGCGGGTTCCTGGGAACTTCCCTTGAGCACCAGATCTTCAAGCTGATCCACCAGGGGAGCCTCTGCCCGGGCGGCATGGGGGGCGCCCGCAACGGCTGCCAGCGCAATGGCCATGGCCACTATCAGGCATTTCCCGTAACGGGTATGGGTTGCTTGAAATTCAAACATGTTGTTTTGTACACTAAAACAATAATCATGTCAAGTCAGGCGTCTGTTCAAGGGCGCAGGTATTCGGCAATTCCTGTATTAAAATCAATAGGTTCGACCTGAAACACCTCTTTCCAGCGCCCATCGCAGATATTTTCCTCGATCAGCATCTGCAACTGGTCCATGGTAATGGGAAATTGAGGCAGGTGCTGCATGATCGGGATAACCAGCTTCATCAGGCCCAGGGGGGCCTGGGGTTTTAGCGGCGCTGATTTGCCCAGTGCGGCTGCCACGGCGTCCAGCAGTTCGACATAGCTCATGCGGTTGTTGCCGCACAACTCATAGCATTGGCCGCTGGTTTCGGGCATCTCCAGCGCCCTGGCGAAACAGCGGGCCACGTCGTCGGCATGGATCGGCTGCAGGCGATAGCGGCCGTCGCCGATGACCGGCATAACCGGGGCAAGGCGCATCTGTCTGGCCAGCATGTTGACAAAGGCGTCTTTGGGACCGAAGATCAACGAGGGGCGCATGATGGTCCAGGAAAGGCTGCTGGTCCGTACCAGCCCCTCGGCCCGGAACTTGGTCTTGTGATATTTGGAAACAGCGTTGGGACGTGCCCCCAGGGCCGACATCTGCAGGTAGCGATTGACCCCGGATTTCAGCGCGGCAGCCAGCATATTGGCCGTGGCCTGCACATGGAGGCTCTCGAAAGTCACTCCCCGAGAGGGGAACTCCCTGATGATTCCTACAAGGTTGATGACTGCATCGCAACCGCTCACGGCCTGGGTGAAGCTCTCCAGGCGGGTTACATCCCCTTCGACCTGCTCCACCGCGCTTTCCGTCTCCGGGCTGCGCTTATGGACCAGCACTCGCAGTTCATGGCCACTTTTCAGCAGCTCCCGCTTGAGATGGCCTCCGACAAAACCGGTTCCGCCAGCGATGAATATTTTCATGGTAACCCCCTGCCGAGATTTTCGCGGAGTAATAATACCACGTAACGGATGATGTGCATTAAACGGAGCTGTTATCTAAGGCTCATGCCCCTGTTTTTCGGAAGGATTGTTCATTGAGTCGCTGAAAAGCGTCAGGCGGTTTTTACCGGTACGTTTGCTGACGTACATGGCCTCATCGGCGTTGGCCATGACGGTGCGCACGTCGCCGCCATCCTCCGGATAAGCGGCCAGCCCTGCCGATAGGGTCGTGGAAAGGTTCACCCCATCAAAGGCAAAGGGGGTGGCGGCCATGCCGGTGACGATCCGCTCCACCGCGGTGCTGACCTCCTGTTTGCCGGATTCGTTGAACAGGATCACGAATTCGTCGCCGCCATAGCGGGCGCAGATATCCGAACTGCGGATGTTGGTCGTGATCATGGCGGCCACCTGCCGGATCAGTTCGGTGCCGGCTAGGTGGCCGTGCTGATCATTGATCTTCTTGAGATTGTCTGCGTCGATCATGCAGATGGAGAACCTGCGTCCGTAGCGCTTTGCCAGGTTTTCCTGGGCATTGGCCAGGAGGAAGAAATTGCGCATATTGTTCAGCCCGGTTACCTCGTCGGTCAGGGAGAGCCGTTCCACTTCGTGCCTGGCGGTTTCGGTTTCGCCGGCCAGCATGGCGCCCAGGTGTGCGATCAGCATATATGGGAACAGTTCCAGGATATGGGAAAGAATGGCATGGAGCTCGCGGAATTCCTCCGATGCCAGCAGGATATAGGAGGTGATGGCCAGGCCTGCCATCAGGTAGGTGATACGGCGTCCCTGGGTCAGGGAGGTGGCCATCAGGATCAGGTAGATCAGGGACATGAAAGGGCTGGTGATGCGTCCCGTATACCAGCAGACCGCCACGATGAATGCCAGGAATACCATCAGATCGACAAAGGTTTTGAATTGGCTGTAGCGATGGGAGAGCAGGCCGTAACGCGCATTCATGTTGTAGAAGAACAACAGCACGCAGAAAGCGGCCAGGAAGGCCAGGTTGGAGCTGTCGGTGGGCATCAGCTTTATATCCAGGGCCACCAGGGCGATCAGCAGCCATGAGATGTTCCCCATGATGCGGTCGTATCCCTTATAACGCTGGAAGATGTTCAGTTCCGGTGCGATCTCGTTGTGCTGAAGTTCCATGACGCCTCCAACCGTCCCGGATTATCTGCCGGCAGGTTCAACTGATTGCCCGCAGGGTTATCCAGGCTGTGACAATGTAACGCAACAGTTTTCCCGAAGCGACCAACGTGGAGAAAAGCAGGAAGTTGATACGCATCATCCCACCCACCAGGCAGAGCGGATCGCCTATTATCGGCAGCCAGGAAAAGAACAGCGAAAAGGTTCCATAACGGCGATAGTAGTTCCGGGCCCGCTCCTGCTGCTCCTTTGATACGCCCATGACCCGTTCGATCAGCCAGCGTCCGCCATAGATCCCGATCAGGTAGGTGCAGGCGGCGCCCAGGTAGTTCCCGGCAGTGGCGGTCATGATGGTCGCCCAATGTGGGTAGCCTTTGGTCAGCATCAGGATCAGCAGCCACTCCGATCCGATCGGCAGCAGGGTGGATGCCAGGAAGCTCAGCATAAACAGGGCTGGATAACCGGGAGTGCCGATCCAGTCTCGCAATGCGACAACATACGTCAGAAATTGGTTGTCAAAATGGCCCAATCGATTACAATACCTCTCTGCGGCACCGACCTTTTCCGCTGCCCCATTGTATTCATAAATTCAATTTCGGCAAGGAGGGAATATGCAAAAGGGCAAACCGGCGAAAAAATATTCCCAGGCAGGCAGGCTTCACACCATTATCCGCCTCCTGGAGGCCAGGCGCGGCATGACCCTGGACGACCTGGCCGAAGAGTGCGATGTTGACCGGCGCACCATCCACCGGGACCTGAATGCCGTCGGGGAAGCCGGCTATTCCCTGACCACCGAGTGGCAGGACGGCAAAAAGGTCTACAGCTTCCTGACCAAGTCCCGCAATATCCCGCCAATCACCTTTACCCTCAACCAGCTCATGTCGCTCTACCTGTTGCGTTCCCTGGGGGTCCATCTGGCCGGCACCCCCTTCCAGGCCGAGATCGAGGAACTGTTCCGCAACATCACCTCGGTCCTGCCCGATCGCTATGCCGCCCACCTGGAGCGTATTGCGCGGGTCTCTCTGCCTATTATGCACGGAGCCCGGGATTATTCCTTTGCCGCGGCCCACTTGGAGGAGCTCCAGCGTGCTCTGCTGCATCAGTACCGGATCCGGATGGACTATGCCAAGCAGGGGCGCGAGGCGGGTGAGGAATATGATGTGGACCCCTATACCCTGGTGTTCCACAAGGGGGGAATCTATCTCCTGGGATACGCCCACAATCGCAAGGCCATGCGGCTGTTTGCCCTGGAGCGGGTGCGGGGGGTCGCAGTGACGCGCCAGCGTTTCGAAATACCGGCCGGATATGAGCCGGAAGGGCATTTCAAGAGCGCCTTCGGCCTGGTCAGCGATACCTCCATGAAGGTGTGTGTCCGCTTTTCTGCCGATGTGGCCCATGCCGTCAGGGAGCGGGTCTGGAGGCCCGACCAGAAGGTGCGAAGCGACAGTGAGGGGCGGGTTACCATCGAATTCGAGGCCGCCGGCGAGATGGAACTGGTCTCCTGGATACTCTCCTATGGCGCCCATGCCGAGGTGCTTGAACCGCCGGAACTGCGGCGGGAGGTAAAGCGGCAGGTCAAGGAGATGCGCGAATTTTATCGCGGCAAGGAGAAGGGGCAGGAGAAAAAGACCAGGAAGAGCAGTTGAGCTTTCTGCCCGGACGCACCGCAATGAGTGGTGCCCCGTTAATTGAGATTTCTTTGTTACCAATCTTATCGAATTCCTGAGGAGGTGCCCTATGTCAAAGAGAATGAAGATTTGCATCAATACCGGCGGCGGTGACGCGCCGGGCCTGAATGCCGTCATCGAGGCGGTCACCATGGCCGCCTACAACCGGCAATGGGAGGTGTATGGCATCAAGTGCGGCTATACGGGTCTCCTGAACACCGATGAGATCATCAACCTGACCCCGGAAAAGGTCGATGGCATTGCCAGCGTTGGCGGCACTATTCTGGGTTCCACCAACAAGGGCAACCCTTTCATGATGCCGATCTGCAATGTGGCCGGCGAATGGGAACAGCGCGATCTGTCCGACAGGGTCATGGACAACTTTCGCCGTCTCCGCTTTGATGCCCTTGTTGCGGTGGGCGGCGACGGCAGCCTAGAGATCGCCCACCGCTTTGCCGAAAAGGGGATGCCGGTGATCGGAGTTCCCAAGACCATCGATAACGACATGGGGGGAACCGTCATTACCTTCGGTTTCGATACGGCCGTCAGTATCGCCACCGAGGCCATCGACCGCCTGCATTCCACGGCCAAGTCCCATGACCGGATCATGGTGGTGGAGGTGATGGGGCGCAATGCCGGCTTTATTGCCCTCAACAGCGGCATTTCGGGTAACGCGGATGTGATCCTCATTCCTGAGATACCATTCGATATGGACAAGGTCTGCGACAAGCTGATGGACAATGAGCTGCACGGCCATAAATATGGTATTGTGGTCGTGGCCGAGGGGGCGCTTCCCAAAGGTGGCGATGTAATAACGAAAGGTTCGGGAGAAACCGGCCGCCAGCACGCGCTGCTGGGCGGGATTGCCGAATATGTGGCCAAAGAGGTTTCGCAACGCACCGGCAAGGACTCGCGCTCCATGGTATTGGGGCATCTGCAGCGCGGCGGATCTCCCACGACCTTTGACCGCCTGCTCTCTCTGCGCTTTGGTGCCGCTGCCGTGCGGGCCATTGAGCTGGGTAAATTCGATCACATGGTGGCGCTCCACTCGCCGGATATCGCGCTGGTGCCGCTGGCAGAAGCGCTGGGAGTGCAAAAACGTGTCCGTGCCGATGGTGATACAGTGTTGACGGCCCGCGATCTCGGCATAAGTTTCGGAGACTGAGGCCGCGAGGCGCGCCAAAAGGGGATAAAGCTTGACATTACCGGATGCATTATTTAGATAAAGACTCCTTGCCAAACCACGAAAATCCATTTCCAGAAAGCCGCTTTACATTATGACAGACGACTCGCAACTCAAAGACATCATTGCCGCCCGCATTGCCCAACAGGGGCGGATCACCTTTGCCGCTTTCATGGAGGCTTGCCTCTACGAGCCGGGATTGGGCTATTATACTTCGCCGGGGCGCAAGGTCGGCGCCGAGGGTGATTTCTACACCAGCATCTCGGTCCATGCCGCTTTTGGCCGGGTAATCGCCAGGGAGATCGCCAGGATGTGGCGCAACATGGACCAGCCGGCCGACTTCACCCTGGTGGAATGCGGCGCCGGCAACGGCCGCCTGGCATGCGATATCATGGATTACCTGGCAGAGCGGGAAGCAGGAATGTACGGGCAACTGACCCTGATCCTCGTGGAACGGGAGCCGTCTTTGGAATCGGCCCAGGCCGAGCTGCTGGCGGCCCATCTGGATCGGGTGCGCTGGCTTGCTCCCGAGGAATTCAGCGGTTCGGGTTTCAGTTTTACCGGCTGCCTCTACTCCAACGAGCTGATGGATGCATTGCCGGTGCATCGGGTAGTCATGGCCGATGACGGCTTGCAGGAAATCTATGTTGCGCTCAAGGAGGGCGAACTGGTCGAAGAGTCCGGGCCGTTGTCCAACCCTGCCATAGGCGAGTATTTCGACCGCCTCGGCATCAAGTTGCACCCCGGCCAGCAGAGCGAGGTCAATCTGATTGCCCCGGAATGGCTGGCCATGGCCGCCAGGGTGTTGCAGCGCGGGTTTATCCTGACAATCGACTACGGTTTTCCGGCAGTTGAGCTGTACGCGCCGCACCGCAACATGGGTTCGCTGCTTTGCTATCATCGCCACAAGGTGGAGGACAACCCCTATATCCGCCTGGGCCGGCAGGACATCACCTCCCATGTGGATTTTACCACCATGATGAAGCGGGGCGAGGAGCTGGGCCTGCTGCCGGTCTGGTTCGGCGAGCAGTACCGCTTCCTGCTTTCGGCGGGCATTATTGAGGAGATCGAGGAGAGCGAACGGTCGGATTTACCTTCAGAAGAAAAACTTCGCTTGCGGCTGGGCCTCAAGAAACTGATCATGCCGGACGGGGGGATGGGCGACACTTTCAAGGTGCTGATACAGTCGAAGGGGGTCGAAAAGCCCCAACTGCTTTGCCAGCGCGGGATTGGAGCCTGATATGCCGGCCCATGCCATCACCGATATCCGGGGCGTTGTCTTTGATCTGGACGGCACCCTTTACGCAGCGCCCGATTTCGCAGCCACCATCCAGGACGAGGCAGTTGCCTATATCGCGCGCATCAAAGGGATTGGCGCGGCAGAAGCCTGCCAATTGATGGCCTCCACCCGCAAACGCCTGACTGAGGAGAACGGCACCGTTCAGACCCTGTCCAATGTCTGTACCCATTTGGGGGGAAGCATCCGGGAACTGCACGCCTGTTTCGAAGAGCGTTTGCGACCCGAGGCCTTCCTGGTGAGGGACGAACGGGTGATTGACCTGCTGCAGCGCCTCCGGGAACGGTTTGGCCTCTACATCTACACGAACAACAACCGTGCCCTGGCAACGCGCATTCTCGCCTACCTGGGACTGGGCGGCCTGTTCGAGCAGATCTTCGCCATTGACGACGACTGGGTGGCCAAGCCCGATGAAGGGAAGCTGGAGAGGATACTGGAGGCCACTGGTGTGTCGGCCGAACGGTTGTTGTTCGTGGGCGATCGCTACGACATCGATCTGCGCGTGCCCGAGCAGAAGGGGTGCCCGGTCTTTCTCAGCCAGCATCTCGATCAGTTGCTGCGGCTGGAGGAACTGTTGAAATGAGTTCACGTTGCCGATTATGAAAAATGTTCAAATAAAGGAGACCCAAGATATGAGCCAGAGCAAGGAGATGCTCGACGCCATCATGCGCGCCATCGAGCTGGAAAAAGAAACCTTCGATTTTTTCGTAAAGGCCGAACACAAGACCTTCAACCCGGCCGGCAAACGCATTTTCAAGTGGCTTGCCAAAATAGAGGAGCAGCACTACATCAAGCTGACCGAGCTGTACAACTCGCTGCACGAAGGCGGCCGCTGGGTGTTTTACGGCGGATCAACCTTTGAGCTGGTACCGGCTGGCGAAGACGAGCAGCGGGTGAAGCTCGATACCGACGATATCGAGGCCCTCAGGATTGCCGAAAAAATCGAGCAGCGCGGCATGGTGTTTTACGAGGAACTGATCGCCAAGACCAGTGACCAGGACGGCAAGGTGATGCTGGAGGTACTCCGCAACGAGGAGATCGAGCATCTGCGGGTGATCAGGGAAAAACTGCAGCAGCTGGAAGGCTAGCCAGCCATTTATTCCGCCGCAGATTTGCGCAGGTAAGCGACCAGTGTTGCCATGTCCTCCGGCATCTCCACGGAAAACTCCAGGTATTCGCCGGTTGTGGGGTGGATGAAGCCCAGGGTACGGGCATGCAGGGCCTGACGGCCCAGGGACGTGATCATCTTGCGCAGTTGCGGGTCTTTGATGTTGTTAAATCGGCCGCCGTCGGGGTAGAGCTGGTCCCCCAGCAGGGGAAAGCCGGCTTCGCTCATATGTACCCGGATCTGGTGGGTACGGCCGGTCTCCAGTCTCAATTCCACCATGCTGATCCTGTTGTAGCGCTCGACCACCCTCCAGCGGGTGACAGCCTGCTTGCCGCTTCGCGCCTTTCCGGACAATCTCAGCCGCTCGGTGGGGTGCCTGCCGATGATTCCCTCGATCTTGCCCCTGTCTTCCGCCGGACTGCCATAGACCAATGCCTGATAAACCCGTTTGACGGAATGCACGCCGAATTGGGCTGAAAGGGCCTGGTGGGTGCGGTCGTTCTTGGCCGCCACCAGAACGCCCGA
>MTLD01003321.1_pt1 | contig 14889 bp, 15 predicted proteins | sample 1982471 | NCBI WGS metagenome assembly MTLD01 (sample SAMN05712604, study PRJNA340218) | biofilm metagenome | isolation source: sample SPM anode biofilm adapted to -50 mV | place: USA | collected 2012-02-03
GTAGAGGGAGGGGGCGTTGGGCAGGCCGGCCAGCATGGCGCTTTCCGCCAGGGCGAGTTCGGCCGGCTTCTTGGCGAAGTAGATTTTGCTCGCCGGGCCGATGCCTTTGGCGCCTGAGCCGAAGTAGATGGTATTCAGGTATATCTCGAGGATTTCCTCTTTGGAATAGCGTAGTTCCATATCGAGCGCCAGGATGATTTCTTCGCCTTTCCGGCCCCACGTCTTGTCGGCGGTGAGGAAGAGGTTCTTCACCAGCTGCTGGGTGATGGTGCTGGCCCCCTCCTCGATGGCACCGGTCTGGAGGTTTACGAGGCTGGCCCGCAGGATGCCCTCGATGTCGAGACCCATATGCCGGTAGAAACGGTGGTCCTCCACGGCGATGATGGCCTGCTGCATGGTCAGGGGGATGTCCTTGAGCGGGATATAGTTGGTCTTGCGGTCGACGCTGGCCTCGACGGCGCTCTTGAGGGCGATGATGCGGTAAATCCGCGTCCAGGCTCCGTCGGCGTCCGCTTTGACCGCCGGCTTCGGCAGCGACTGGGGCACGAGGCTGCCGCCCCCCGCCCAGACGAAGGCGGCGATGAACACGATTATGAGGACAAGCCAAAATTTGCCGCTGCGCATCGCTACCTCCTTCGACTGATTTTTTAGGCAACCCTCACTTTTATTTTACCTGAGTTGGCTCATTTTGGCTATACTCGACATACCTCCCCCGGCGCCGGCATACGCTTTAGGGGAAAGGCGGGGGAACGGCGATGCGGGTGATGTGTCTACGAAGGCGGAGCATTAGGCTGCTGGCGGTTATCGGCGCGGTGGCGGCGGTGGCGGCCAATCTGTTGACGGCGACTTATCAGGGGCAGGATGACATCGCCGGCGCCGACCTCGGCGCCTTGGCCGGCAGGACCGTGGTCATCGATCCCGGCCACGGCGGCGTGGACAGCGGCGCCAAATACTACGGTCTCGTGGAGAAGGAGATTACCTTGGCGATCGCCAAACAGCTGGCCGATACGCTTAAGGCCAGCGGCGCCGCGGTGGTGCTTACCCGCGAGGCGGACATCGACTATTACACCCGCGGCAAGGGGGGCAAACGCAACGACCTCACCAGAAGGGTGGAGATCATCAACCGCTCGGGAGCGGCGGCGTTCGTCAGCATCCATACCAATGCCATCCGTGGCGGGCAATGGTTCGGGGCGGAGGTTTATTACAATCCGAAACAGGCGGAGAATAAAGCGCTGGCCGAGACGGTGCAGCAGGCGCTGCGCGATTTTCCCCCTGGAAACAAACGCCAGGCGAAGCAGGATTCGGATATTTTGGTGTTGAAGGATAGCAATATCCCCGGGGTGCTGGTCGAGACGGGTTTTCTCAGCAACCCGAACGAGGCGGGCAAGCTGGCCGACCCCGCTTATCAGCAGAAAATGGCCGGACAGATCGCCAGGGCGCTGGCGTATCATTTCAGCCATAATGTGGCAAGATAACTTGGCGAAAGGAGTGGTGTTGTGAAGAATCTGGTCGGCTGCGCCCTCATGCCTCACCCGCCGATTATGGTGCCGGAAGTGGGCGGGACCGAGCTGGCGAAAATCAAGGCCACCGTCCAGGCGGCCAAGGAGGCTGCCGAGGCGCTGGCCGCCAAGAACCCTCAGACGGTCGTCATCATAACGCCCCACGGGCCGGTATTCGGCGACGCGGTCAGCATCAGCGTCCATCCCCGCCTCAAAGGGAGCCTGGCCAGTTTCGGCGTGCCCGAGGTCGCGCTCGGCTTCGAGACGGACGGGTTGTTGGTGCGGCACATCCTCCGCAAGGCGGAGCGGCTGGGCATCAACGTCATCGAACTGACCGACGAGGTGGCCAAAACCTACCGCTTTTCGCTCCAGCTAGACCACGGTGCCCTCATACCGCTCTACTATCTTCATAAGGCCGGGTTCCGCGGCCAGCTTGTCCACATCGCCATGGGGATGTTACCCTATGAAGAGATGTATACCATGGGCAAGGCCGTGCAGGCGGCTATCGGCCAGGTGGACAAGCGGGTGGCGGTTATCGCTTCCGGCGACCTGTCCCATCGCCTTACGCCCGACGCCCCCGCCGGCTTCAACCCCAAAGGGGCGGAATTCGACCGTCAGGTCGTGGCGGCGGTCGGCAATCTCGACGTCAAGGCGCTGCTCAATATGGACGATACGCTTATCGAAGAGGCCGGCGAGTGCGGGCTGCGGCCGATATTCTTTCTCCTGGGGGTGCTGGGCGGGCTGGAGGCCAAGGGCCGGGTGCTCTCATACGAGGGGCCGTTCGGCGTCGGTTATGCGATAGCCTTGTTCGGGACGGAGGAGGTGACGGACGATGGCCAGTGAGAGCGCGCCGGTCACGCTGGCGCGGCGCAGCCTGGAGCATTACCTGGCAGGCCGCGGGTACCTGCCGGTGCCGGATGGGCTGCCGGACTACCTGCGCGGCCAGGCCGGGGCGTTCGTGTCGTTCAAGAAACGCGGCCAGTTGCGTGGTTGCATCGGCACCTTCGCCTCCACCCAGCCCGACATTGCTACCGAGATCATCCATAACGCCGTGAGCGCCGGTACCCAGGACCCCCGCTTCGATCCCATCAAGGCGGGCGAGCTGCCTGAGCTCGACATCTCCGTCGACATCCTGTCGGCGCCGGAGCGGGTCGACAGCTTAGGCGACCTGGACGCCAAGAGATACGGGGTCATCGTCCGCCGCGGCCGCCGCTCGGGGCTGCTGCTTCCCGATCTCGCCGGCGTGGAATCGGCCGAGGAACAGGTGGCCATCGCCATGCAGAAGGCGGGGATCGCGCCGCACGAGGAGATCGAGCTCTACCGCTTCACCGTCACCCGCTACGGCAAGGAGTGACGCATATGCGTGAAGCGCTTTATTATAAACCGCACGAGCGCGGCGTCGCCTGCGGCCTGTGCCCGAAGGAGTGCGTCATCGGCGAGGGGCAGAGCGGCTTCTGCCGGGCGCGGCGCAATGTGGGCGGCAAGCTGTACGCCGCCAACTACGCCGCCTGCTCGTCCTATGCCCTCGATCCAATCGAAAAGAAACCCCTCTATCATTTCTATCCCGGCAGCTACATCTTCTCGCTCGGCACCTGGGGCTGCAACTTCGCCTGCCGCTTCTGCCAGAACTGGCAGATCGCCCAGGACGAGCCCCACACCGTCGCCATGGAGCCGCCGGAAGCGGTCGAGGCGGCAAGGGGGGCGGGGCGGCGCAACATCGGCATCGCCTACACTTATTCCGAACCGACGGTGTGGTACGAGTTCGTGCTTGACACTGCCCGGCTGGCGAAAGCGCGCGGCCTGAAAAATGTGCTGGTGACCAACGGCTTCATCAACCCCGGGCCGCTTGACGAGCTTTTGCCCCATATCGACGCCCTGAATATCGACGTCAAGGCGTTCAACGAAAAGTTCTACCGCGAGATCTGCGCCGGCCGCCTGGCCGAGGTCAAGCGGACGGTCGAGCGGGCGGCGGCGGCCGCCCATGTCGAAGTGACCTGCCTGGTCGTGCCGGGGCTGAACGACGACGCTGCCGAGCTCGAAGATTTGGCGGCGTGGCTGGCCGACGTCGGCAAGGACATCCCCCTTCATTTTTCCCGCTACTTCCCCAACTACAAGCTTGATGCCCCGCCCACCCCCGTGGCTACACTCGAACGGGTCTACGAAACGGCTCGCCGCCACCTGCGCTACGTCTACATCGGCAATGCCGGCAGCATAGGCGTCAACACCCACTGCCCGGCCTGCGACCTGATGGTCATCGACCGGCAGCGGCGGCAGAGCAACCTGACGGCCGAGAAAAAATGCCCCCGTTGCGGGGGCAACATCGCCGTCACGGGCGACGTGGCTTTTTAGGGCAGAAGGACCAGGCTGCTGAGAAAGCCCCAGATGCAAGGCGTGACGAGGCTTGCGCCGCAACGGCCCCGGATGGGCCTAGTGCCAAGCGCGCCATGGATGGCGCGGCGCTCGGCCGCCGCGTACACGGAAGTACGCAAGCAAGCAAACGGAGTCGCAACGCAGCAGATGGGGTTTTATCGGCAGCCTGGAGCTGAGGTCTGGCGGGCCTCTTCTTTTGTTTTTCTGCACCGGCGCAGGTAGATGAACAGGACGCCGGCGCCGAGCAGGGCGACGACGGCCAGGGCGGCGGCCACCGCTACGCCTAGGCGGGCCAAGATGTCCACGAACACTTGCCAATACTGGCCGAGATAATAGCCGCAGGCAACGGCGATCGAGCACCATACGGCGATGCCGGCGGCGGTGTAGAAAGCGAAGACCGGGGCGCGCAGGTCGAGGAGACCGGCGGCGACGCTGATCTTGGTGCGCAGCACGGGTAATTGACGCCAGGGGATGATGAGCGGCGGCCCGAAGCGGCGGAACCAGCCGCCGAACGTGTCGATGCGGGCTGGCGACAGGCGCACCAGATGGCAGTGGCGGTACAGGAAATTGCGGCCGCCTTTGCGGGCCGCCCAGTAGATGGTGCATGATCCGGCGAAGCTGCCGGCCCAGCCGGCCAATAGGACGCCGGGCAGGGAGAACTTGCCCTGGTAGACCATGAAGCCGGCGAACCCCATGACGATTTCACTGGGGATGGGGATGCACAGCCCCTCGAGAAACATGGCCGTGAATACGGCAAAGTAGCCGTATTCTTCGACGAACACCGTCAACGAGTCAACGGTAGGCATGGGTTCCTCCCAAGTAAATCACTGGCAAAAAACTGTTGCATCATTATACATCAAGATGTATAATTATTAATAGAATTTGGCGGACGCTTAATCGCGATTATCCCGGAGATTAAAAAATAAAGAACACCCAAGGGGGGATCAGCATATATACTCATTTTACCCGATTTTACGCCAAAATACTAACTCGCGGACGCGGCGGCAGTTTCTGCGATATGGGCCGGGCGCCGCTCTATCCCTGATTTTGAAGTGGAGGGACTAATACCATGTTGAAAGCCATCGAGGGCGGCATCACCGCCCCCAAAGGTTTCCAGGCGGCCGGGGTAAAGGCCGGCATCAAGAAGAGCGGCAAGGAGGACCTGACCGTCATATACAGCCCGACGCCGGCTTCGGCCGCCGCGCTGTTCACCACCAACGCCTTCGCCGCGGCCGGGGTTGTCGTCTCCCGCGAGGTGGCGGCCAAGGGCACTGCTCAGGCGATCGTCGTCAACTCGGGGTGCGCCAACTCGTGTACCGGCAACCAGGGGCTGGACGACGCGCGGGCGATGGGCCATCAGACGGCGTCGCTGCTCGGCCTGGCCGACGATGACGTCTTCGTCGCCTCGACCGGCATCATCGGCGTCAACCTGCCGATGGCCAAGGTGGCCGACGGCATCAGGCGAGCGGTCGCCGAGCTGTCCGCCGCCAACCATGAACAGGCGTTGCGCGGCATCATGACGACCGACACCTTCGCCAAGGTTGCGGCGTACGAGTTTTCCCTCGGCGGCGTGACCGCCCGGGTGGCGGGCATCGCCAAGGGCGCGGGCATGATCAGCCCCAACATGGCGACGCTGCTCAGCTTCGTGACCACCGACGCGGCGATTGCGCCGGCCGCACTGAAAAAAGCCCTCCAGGAGGCGGTGGCCGTCTCCTTCAACTCGATAACCGTCGACGGCGACATGAGCACCAACGACTCGCTCTGCATGCTGGCGAACGGCCAGGCGGGCAACAAGCGCATCGAGGGGGCCGGCGACCCGGCTTACGGCGAGTTCGTCGCCGCCCTGACGGCCGTGTGTACCGATCTCGCCAAGCTGGTCGTCCGCGACGGCGAGGGGGCTACGAAGTTCCTCGAGATCACCGTCCGCGGCGCGGTCAGCTACGAGGACGCCAAGACGGCGGCCATGTCGGTCGCTAAGTCGCCGCTCGTCAAGACGGCCTTCTTCGGCCAGGACCCCAACTGGGGCCGCATCTTGTGCGCGGCCGGCTACTCCGGCGCCAAGATCGACCCGGACAAGGCGACGCTGGCTCTCGGTGGCATCGTGGTCGCCAAAGGCGGCATGAACGCCGTCGCCGACGCCAAGGCGCTGCAGAAGGTGATGGCCGATAAGGACATCCTTGTGGAGCTCGACCTGGGGGTGGGCGGCGGGACCGCCACCGTCTGGACGTGCGATTTCTCCTACGAATACGTGAAGATCAACGCCGATTACAGTACCTGATGATGGAGGCGAGCGCCATGCCGAACACGATGGAAAAAGCGGCCGTGCTGGTGGAGACCCTGCCTTATATCCAGAAATTCGCCGGCAAAACGGTGGTGATAAAGTACGGCGGCAACGCCATGCTGAACGCTGAACTCAAACGCAGCGTCATCCAGGACATCGTGCTGATGAAGTTCATCGGCCTACGCCCCGTGGTCGTCCACGGCGGCGGGCCGGAGATTACCGCCCTGCTTAAGCAGATGGGCAAGCAGTCGTCGTTCGTCAGCGGCCTGCGGGTGACGGACGAGGAGACGATGGCGGCGGCCGAGATGGTGCTGGTCGGCAAGATCAACACCGAGCTGGTCGCCCTGCTCAATAATCAGGGGGCGCGGGCCGTCGGCCTGAGCGGCAAGGACGCCGGCCTCATCAGGGCGCGCAAGCACCTTGCCACCGTGTACGAGGAAGGGAAACCGCGGGAGGTGGACATCGGCTATGTCGGCGACGTGGCCGAGGTCAAGCCGGACATTATCTGGACGCTGCTGAACAATGACTATATCCCGGTCATCGCCCCGGTCGGCGCGGGCGAGAACGGTGAGAGCTACAACATCAACGCCGATTACGTGGCAGGCGAGGTCGCCGGGGCCCTGCGGTCCGAGAAACTTGTGCTGCTCACCGACGTCGAGGGCATTTACCGCGACTATCACGATAAAAGCACCTTCATATCGACGCTGGATTTCGCGGCCGCCAAGCGGATGATCCGCGAGGGCAGCATCGAAGGCGGCATGATCCCCAAGGTCGAGGCGTGCATCCGCGCCCTGGCCGGCGGCGCCGGCAAGGCCCACGTCATCGACGGCCGTCAGAATCATTCGCTGCTGCTGGAGATTTTCACCGACACCGGTATTGGCACCGAGGTCGTGAAGGGAGAGGGACAAAATGACGAATGCTGAACAGGTGATGGCCACCGAGAGTAAATATTATCTGCCGGTGTTCGCCCGCTACCCGGTCGTGCTGGAGCGGGGCGAAGGCCCGTATGTCTGGGATATCGAGGGTAAGAAGTACATCGATTTCCTCGCCGGCATCGCCGTCAACATCCTCGGCCACGCCCACCCCAAACTCGTGGCCGCCATCGCCGCCCAGGCCGGCAAGCTCATCCACGTTTCCAACCTCTACTACACCGCCGAGCAGACCAAGCTCGCCAAGACGCTCGTCGAATTGACCGGCCTCGACCGGGCCTTCATCTGCAACAGCGGGGCGGAGGCCAACGAAGGGGCGATCAAGCTGGCCCGCAAGTACGGCAAGACGATCGCCGCCGACAAGGCGGAGATCATCACCGCCGAGCATTCCTTCCACGGGCGGACGCTGGCCACGCTCACCGCTACCGGCCAGCCCAAGTACCGGCAAGGCTACGAGCCGCTGCCGGGAGGCTTTTCCTATGTGCCGTTCGGCGATCTGGCCGCGCTGGAGAAAGCCGTGTCGGCCAAGACGTGCGCCGTTATGCTCGAGCCCATCCAGGGCGAGGGCGGGGTCAACATCCCCGACCCCGGCTACCTTAAGGGAGCGCGCGAGCTGTGCGACAAATACGGCGCGCTGCTCGTCCTCGACGAGATCCAGTCCGGCATGGGCCGGACCGGCAAGCTGCTCGCCTGGCAGCAGGTAGGGGTGAAACCCGACATCATGACGCTGGCCAAGGGGCTGGGCGGCGGGGTGCCGATCGGCGCCTTCCTCGCCACCGAGAAGGTTGCTCAGACCTTCCACGCCGGCGACCACGGCACGACGTTCGGCGGCAACCCGCTGGCCTGCGCGGCGGCAAATGCCACGCTCGCCGTCCTCGTCGAGGAGGATTTACCGGGCAACGCCGCGAAGATTGGTAAATACATGGTCGACGCCCTGAACGGCCTAAAGGCCAAATACCCCGCCCTGATCGCCGAGGTTCGCGGCCAGGGACTGATCATCGGCATGAAGATGACCAAGCCGGGCAAGGACATGGTCGACGCCTGCATGGCGGCCGGGGCGCTCATCAACTGCACCGCCGGCGACATTCTCCGCTTCGTGCCGCCGCTCAACATCGAGAAAAAACACGTCGACGAAATGATCGCGATTCTCGATAAAGTTTTCGCAGCAGAGAAGTGACCTAAAAGCGGAGGTTGCCTAGGCGGTTCCTTTATCCGGAGCCTTCTAGGCAACCTCGTACCGGTTTTATTTTGTTTTATTTTATGGGGGTTGGGAAATGAAAGGCAAAGACCTGCTATCCGTCAACGACCTAACGGTTGACGAGGTGTACCGCATCTTCGAGGTGGCCAAGGAGCTCAAGGCCAAGCAGAAGAAGGGCGAGGAACACCACCTGCTCAAGGGCAAGACGCTGGGGATGATCTTCCAGAAGGCGTCGACCCGGACGCGCGTCTCCTTTGAGGCCGGTATGTGGCAGCTCGGCGGCAGCGCCCTTTTCCTGAGCGCCAACGATCTGCAGATCGGCCGCGGCGAACCGGTGAAGGACACGGCCAGGGTGCTGTCCCGTTACCTGGATGGCATCATGATCCGCACGTTCTCCCACGCCGAGGTCGAGGAGCTGGCCCGCTGGGCCGACATCCCGGTCATCAACGGCCTGACCGACTACCTGCACCCCTGCCAGGCCCTGACCGACATCTTCACCGCCGTCGAGTACAAGGGCTCGCTCAAGGGCCGCAAGTTCGCCTACATCGGCGACGGTAACAACATGGTCAACGCCCTGCTCCACACCTGCGCCAAGGTGGGCATGGACATCGCCGTGGCCACGCCGCCGGCCTATGCGCCTAACCCGCAGGTCGTGCTGGAGGCCAAGGCCGCCGCCGCCCAAAGCGGCAGCAAGGTTACGCTGGTCAATGACCCCAAGGCCGCGGCCGCGGATGCCGACGTCCTCTACACCGACGTGTGGGCCAGCATGGGCCAGGAGGGGGAGGCGGCCATACGGCAGAAGGCCTTCGCCGGCTACTGCATCGACGAGGCCCTGCTGAAGCTCGCCAAGCCCGACGCCATCGTCATGCACTGTCTGCCGGCCCACCGCGGCGAGGAGATTACCGACGCCGTGATGGAGGGGTCCCAGTCGGCCATCTTCGACGAGGCCGAAAACCGCCTGCACATCCAAAAGGCGATCATGGTCCTGCTCATGGGCAACTAGGCTAACAAGGAACGGGGGCGGCCGTAGTGGCGTTCGAATACGACGGTTTCCTCTTCAGCCGCGACAAGCGCCTGCTGTCGCTCGACCGGGTGTGCGCGCTGCTGGCCCAGTCCTACTGGGCCAAGGACCGCAGCCGGGAGAAGATCGCGAAATCCATCGAGAACTCGCTCTGTTTCGGGGTTTACAAGGACGGCTACCAGGTCGGCTTCGCCCGCGCGGTGACCGACTACGTCTCCATCTTCTGGGTCGCCGACGTCATCATCGACGAGGCGTACCGCGGCAAAGGCCTGGGAAAAAAGCTTGTTGAGCTGATTATGGCGACGGATGAACTGCAGGGCCTGCGGGGCATCCTGAGAACGCGGGACGCCGCGGGCCTGTACGAAAAATTCGGTTTCGCGAAAGACGACAAACTCATGTTCAAAAGCGTCCAGCGGTCAGCCGCTGGCGACAGATAAATTTGCCGCACCGGCAAGGAGGAAGAATAATATGAGCGATATCAAAAAAGTGGTCTTAGCCTATTCCGGCGGTCTCGACACCTCGGTCATCATCCCCTGGCTGAAGGAAAACTACAACGGCTGCGAGGTCATCGCCATGTGCGCCGATGTCGGCCAGGGCGCCGAGATCGAGCCGGTTAAGGAAAAAGCCATCAAATCGGGCGCCAGCAAGGTCTACATCATGGACGTCCGCAAAGAATTCATCGAGGACTACGTCTGGCCGGTGCTGAAGTCCGGCGCCATCTACGAGGGCAAATACCTGCTCGGCACCTCGTTCGCCCGGCCGATCATCGCCAAGGCGATGGTGGACATCGCCGCGAAGGAAGGGGCGGACGCCATCGCCCACGGCGCCACCGGCAAGGGCAACGACCAGGTCCGCTTCGAGCTGACCGTCAAGGCGCTGGCCCCCCACCTGAAGATTATCGCCCCCTGGCGGCTATGGGACATCCGCTCGCGCGAGGACGCCATCGACTACGCCGAGAAGCACGGCATCCCCGTGCCGGTCACCAAGAAGCGCCCCTACAGCATGGACCGCAACATCTGGCACCTCAGCCACGAGGGAGCCGACCTCGAGGATCCGTGGAACGAGCCCAAGGACGACGTCTACATGGTGACCAAGACGCCCGAGCAGGCGCCCGATAAGCCCGCCTATGTCGAGATATCCTTCGAGAAGGGCATCCCGGTGGCGGTGGACGGTAAGAAGTTGGGCGCCGTGGAAATGATCGAGAAGCTCAACGACCTCGGGGCGGCCAACGGCATCGGCATCGCCGACATCACCGAGAACCGCCTCGTGGGCATGAAATCCCGCGGCGTGTACGAGACGCCGGGCGGCACTATCCTCTTCTATGCCCACCGCGAGCTCGAGTACCTTACACTCGACCGCGCCACCATGCACTATAAGGAGCAGGTGGCAGTGCGCTACGGCGAGCTGGTCTACGACGGCATGTGGTTCTCGCCGCTACGCGAGGCCCTCGACGCCTTCATCGACGCTACCCAGCAGACGGTCACCGGCGTGGTGCGCCTGAAACTTTACAAAGGCAACATCATGAGCGCCGGCAGCAAGTCGCCGTACTCCCTCTACCATGAAGGCTTCGTGACCTTCGGCCGCGACGAGGTCTACAACCAGAAGGACGCCGAAGGGTTCATCAATCTGTTCGGCCTGCCCCTGAAGATCCGGGCGCTGATGCAGAAAGAGGCGAAAAAGTAATGACCAAGCTGTGGGGAGGCAGATTCACCAAAGGCACGGACGTGCTCGTGGAGGAGTTTACCTCCTCCATTTCTTTCGACCGGCGGCTGTACCGCGAGGACATCGCCGGCAGCATTGCCCACGCCCGCATGTTAGCAAAGTGCGGCATCATCGCGGCTGACGAGGCAGCGGCGATTATCGCCGGCCTGCAGGACATCCTCGCCGCCATCGAGGCGGGCGAATTCGCGTTCGAGGTCGCCCTCGAAGACATTCATATGAACATCGAAAAGCGTCTGACCGAGCGCATCGGCCCCGTGGGGGGCAAGCTGCACACCGCCCGCAGCCGCAACGACCAGGTGGCCCTCGACACCCACCTGTACCTGCGCAAGGAACTGGCCGGCATCGGCGGCCTGCTGTGCGGCCTGCAGGCGGCCATCCTCGATGCGGCCGACAGGCATAAGGACGTCATCATGCCCGGCTACACCCATCTGCAGCGGGCCCAGCCCATCCTGTTCAGCCATCACCTCATGGCTTACTTCGCCATGCTGGCCCGCGACTTCGCCCGCCTGCGCGGCGTGTGGGAGCGGACCGACCTCATGCCGCTCGGCGCTGGGGCCCTGGCCGGCACCACCTTCCCGATCGACCGGCAGATGGTCGCCGACGAGCTCAAGTTCGGCGCTGTATACGACAACAGCATCGACGCGGTCAGCGACCGCGACTACATCATGGAGTTCCTCGCCTTCGCCGCTATCGTCATGATCCACCTCAGCCGGCTGAGCGAGGAGATCATCCTCTGGTGCAGCTCGGAGTTCAAGTTCGTCGAGCTCGACGACGCCCACTGCACCGGCTCGAGCATCATGCCGCAGAAGAAGAACCCCGACGTCTCCGAGCTGGTGCGCGGCAAGTCCGGGCGGGTGATCGGCCACCTCATGGCCATGCTGACGACGATGAAGGGGCTGCCGCTGGCCTACAACAAGGACATGCAGGAAGACAAGGAGGGCCTGTTCGACACCCTCGACACCCTCAAGTTCAGCCTGACCGTCTACGCCGCCCTCGTCGCAGCCATGAAGGTCAACGCCCCGCGGATGCTGGCCGCCGCCGGCGAGGACTTCGCCAACGCCACCGACATGGCCGACTACCTGGTGAAGAAGGGCCTGCCCTTCCGCCAGGCCCACGAGGTGGCCGGCAAGAGCGTCCGCTTCTGCCTCGAGCGCGGCAAGAAGCTCACCGACCTGTCGCTGGCCGAATTGAGGGAATTTTCCCCAATGTTTGACGCCGACATCCTTGCCGCCATCAAAGTGGAGACCTGTGTGACGGCCCGGAATTCCTACGGCGGCACGTCTCCGGCCCAGGTCGGCGCGGCCGTTTCCCGCGGCCGGGAAGCGCTCGGCGGGCAGCAGGCCCTGCTTGACACCTACCGGCAGAAAGTCATATAATATTTGGTAAGGTATCCCAGAGGGGGGGAGCTACCGCAGCCCCCTTTCTAGGAACGGAAAAGGGGGCTTCACAATGGTTGATATCGCCGTTACCAAGGTTAAAACTCCGGGGACCCTGCCGGACCCTGACAAACTCGGCTTCGGGCATTATTTTTCCGACCACATGTTCGTCATGGACTACGAGACCGGCAAAGGCTGGCACAGCCCGCGGATCGTTCCTTACGAGCAGTTCGATCTTTTTCCGTCCGCCATGGTTCTCCACTACGGTCAGGCCATTTTCGAGGGTATGAAGGCTTTCCGCACCGACGCCGGTGACGTCGTCGTCTTCCGGACCCTCGAATACCTCAACCGTTTCAACCGCTCGGCGGAAATCCTCTGCATCCCCAAAACCGATGTCGCCGTCGTCCACGAGGGACTGAAGAAGCTGCTCGAGATCGACAAGCGCTGGGTACCGGCCAAACACGGCACGTCGCTGTACATCCGGCCCTTTATCATCGCCACTGACCCCTACGTGGGCGTCAAGTCGTCCGATAGATACCTGCTGTTCATCATCCTTTCCCCGTCCGGCGCCTATTACGCATCCGGCTTCAACCCCGTCGGCATCAGGGTCGAGGACAAGTACGTCCGTGCCGTCCCCGGCGGCATCGGCGAAGCCAAGACGCCCGGCAACTACGCCGCCAGCCTGCGGGCCCAGGTCGAGGCCAAGAAGGAAGGCTACGCCCAGGTGCTGTGGCTCGACGGCATCGAGCGCAAGTACATCGAGGAAGTCGGCACGATGAACATTTTCTTCAAGATCAAGGGCGAAGTCATCACCCCGGCCCTCAACGGCAGCATCCTCGGCGGCATCACCCGCAAAACCGTCCTCGAACTGTGCAACCACTGGGGCGTCAAGGCGGCCGAACGGCAGATTTCCATCGACGAGGTCTTCGCGGCCCACGAGAGAGGCGAACTGGAGGAAGTGTTCGGCTCTGGCACCGCCGCCGTCATCTCGCCCGTCGGCGAGCTGTCCTGGAAGGGCAAGAAGCTCGTCATCGGCGACGGCAAGACCGGGCCCTTCTCCCAAAAGCTCTTCGACTACGTTGCCGGCCTCCAGTACGGCAAGGTGGAAGACAAGTACGGCTGGGTGGAAAAGGTGGCCAAAGTCTAAAGGCAAAGCCTCCCGGATTCTCCGGGAGGCTTCTTGTTATATTTTTCTGGTGTTGTTTCCTCCTGGTAAAAGGTTTTTGCCATTTTCGGGTAGAATAGTTTTAGCGTCTATAACGCTTAAGGTGGTTCGCCATGCTGCTTCAGGTGAGGGGGATCATATCGACCATCGGCTGGCGGGATATCGTCGACATCTTGCTGGTGGCCGTGCTGCTTTACAAGCTATACATGATGATCAAGGACACCCGGGCCCTAACGCTCTTGAAGGGCCTGATCGTGCTGCTCGTCGCCACCCTTGTCAGCAAGTGGCTTGGCCTGAACGTCATCAACTGGCTGCTGCAGAAGTCGATGACCGTCGTGCTCGTGGCGCTGCCGATCGTCTTTCAGCCCGAGCTTAGACGGGCGCTGGAGCAGCTCGGCCGCGGCCGGCTGTTCGGCAAGAGCGCCTTCCTCAACGAGGAGGAGGCCCAGAGCCTGCTGGACGAAACGGTCAAGGCCGTCGCCGTGCTCGCCAAGAATAAGATCGGCGCCCTGCTCGTCTTCGAGCGCGAGATGCGCCTCAACGACTTCGTCGAGACGGGCATCAAGGTGGACGGCATCGTATCGGCCGAATTCCTCACCAACATCTTTATCCCCAACTCGCCCCTCCACGACGGGGCGGTCATCGTCCGCGGCAACCGCGTGACGGCCGCCGGCTGCATCCTGCCCCTGACCGACGACAATACCCTCGGCAAGGAGCTGGGCACCCGCCACCGCGCCGCCATCGGCATCAGCGAGCAGACCGACGCCATCATCGTCGTCGTCAGCGAGGAGACGGGCATCATCTCGGTGGCCGAGGGCGGCCGTCTGACGCGCTACGTCGAGGCCGGCAAGCTCAAGGATTTCCTGCGGCCGCTATACTACAGTAAAAGTTCGCCCTTCAGCGACTTCTTCAACTGGAGGCCATCATAATGGAAGAAGCGCGCGGGAAAAATATTACCATCAAGATTTTGGCCTTCATCATGGCCATCGTGCTGTGGCTGTACGTCACCAACGAGCAGAACCCGCCGGTCGATGCGTCGGTGTCCGTGCCCCTGGAGGTGCGCGGCGTGGGCGATTCGCTCGTGACGGTCGACGCGCCGGACGCCGTGCGGGTCAAGGTTCGCGGCCCGCGCAGCATCACGGCCGGCCTGACGCCGCAGGACCTCCAGGCATACATCGATCTCAGGGGGGCGGCTGAAGGCCGCCATTCTGTCCGCATTTACGCCCTCGTGCCCACCAGCCTCGAGCTTGTCGAGGTCCAGCCCGATAAGATCACCGTGCGGGTGGACAGCAAGGCCAGCCGTACGCTGCCGGCCGAGGTGCGCGTGA
>MTLD01000419.1_pt4 | contig 14858 bp, 11 predicted proteins | sample 1982471 | NCBI WGS metagenome assembly MTLD01 (sample SAMN05712604, study PRJNA340218) | biofilm metagenome | isolation source: sample SPM anode biofilm adapted to -50 mV | place: USA | collected 2012-02-03
CAGGCCCTTCAGGAAGCCCTTGCGGGCGCCGGGATCCGTCAGCCGTACGGAGGCGAACTGCTCGGGCGAGAACCGCGGCACCGCATGGAACTCCAGGGGGCCCGCGGCGCTGAGCACGTCGCCGATGCGGAAGAGGCCGGGGTTGATGAGGCCCAGGATGTCGCCTGGGTAGGCCTCGTCCACGATCTGCCGCTCCCGGCCGAAGAACATGTGGGGGTAGTTGAGCTTGATGGCCTTCTTCCCCCGCACGTGGAGGGCCTCCATGCCCCGCTCGAAGCGTCCGGAGACGATGCGGGCGAAGGCGACGCGGTCCCGGTGGGCCTTGTTCATGTTGGCCTGCACCTTGAACACGAAGGCCGTGAACGGCTGTTCCGCGCGCACCTCGCCGCTCCCCGCCAGCGGCCGCGGTCCCGGCGCCGGGGCCAAGTCCAGGAACTCGTCCAGGAACTCGGACACGCCGAAGTTGTTCACGGCCGAGCCGAAGAACATCGGCGATTGCTCCCCCCGCAGGAAGGCCTCCCGGTCGAAGGCCGGCAGGACGTGGTCCATCAGCTCCACGTCGTCCTTGAGCTGCTGCAGCTCCGCGGCTGTCAGCAGGGCCGCGATCTCCGGATCGTCCAGGCCGCCCTTCCCGGCCACCCGGGCCTTCTGGCCGGCCTTGGCCCGCTCGAAGACCTGGATCTGGCCCGTGGCGCGCACGTAGACACCCTTGAAGTCGGTACCCGACCCGATGGGCCAGGTCATGGGCACGGCGTGGAGGCCGAAGAGCTCCTCCACCTCGTCAATGAGCTCCACAGGCTCGCGGCCCGGCCGGTCCAGCTTGTTGACGAAGGTGAAGATGGGCAGCCGCCGCTCCCGCGCCACCCGGAAGAGCTTCTTCGTCTGCTCCTCCACGCCCTTCGCGCAGTCCAGGAGCATCACCACGGAATCGGCCGCCGTCAGGGCCCGGTAGGTGTCCTCGCTGAAGTCCTGGTGGCCCGGCGTGTCCAGCAGGTTGATGGCCCGGCCCCGGTACTCGAACTGCATGGCGGCGCTGGTGACGCTGATGCCGCGCTCCTGCTCGATGCTCATCCAGTCCGAATGGGCCGCCGCCCCGCCCTCCCTGGCCTTCACCGACCCGGCCCGGTCGATGGCGCCGCCGTAGAGCAGCAGCTTCTCCGTGAGCGTGGTCTTGCCCGCGTCGGGGTGGCTGATGATGGCGAAGGTCCGCCGCCGCTGGATTTCTTCGGAAAGGGACATGGCTCCCCAGGACATAGAAAGGCGCGGCGGGTGCCGCGCCCCTCCATTCTACCCGGGACGGGCTACTTCGTGATCCCCACCTGGCTGAGCATCCACGCCGTCTCGAAGGCCTTGTCCTTCAGGGCGTCGTAGCGGCCCGAGGCGCCGCCATGGCCGGCGGGGTCCATCTTGATCTTCAGCAGCAGGGGATTGCCGTCGGTCTTGAGGGTGCGGAGCCTGGCGACATATTTTGCGGGTTCCCAGTACATCACCTGGCTGTCGTTGAAGCTGGTGGTGACGAGGATCGCCGGGTAGGGCCCCTTCTTCAGGTTGTCGTAGGGGCTGTAGGCCCGCATGTAGTCGAAGGCCGCCTTCCCGTTGGGATTGCCCCATTCGAGGTACTCGCCCACGGTCAGGGGCAGGCTGGCGTCCATCATGGTGTTCATCACGTCCACGAAGGGCACGGCGCTGTGGACGGCCTTGAAGAGGTCGGGACGGAGGTTGGTGACGGCCCCCATCAGCAGGCCTCCCGCGCTGCCGCCCTCGATCACGAGGCGGTCCTTCGCCGTCCATCTCTCCTTCACCAGGAACTCCGCTGAATCGATGAAATCAGTGAAGGTGTTCATCTTCTTCATCAGCATGCCGTCGTCGTGCCAGGCCTCGCCCAGTTCATTCCCGCCCCGGATGTGGGCGATGACATAGACCATGCCCCGGTCCAGCAGGCTGATGCGGGGAATGGAGAAGGAGGCCGCCATGCCGTACCCGTATGAGCCATAGGCATAGAGGAAGAGCGGCGCTGAGCCATCCCGCTTCAGACCCTTCCGGTACACCACGGACAGCGGCACTTTCACGCCATCCCGGGCCGGCGCCCAGAGGCGTTCGGTGACGTACTGGTCCTTGTCGTAGCCGCCCAGGACTTCGGTCTGCTTCAACAGGGTCTGTTTGCCGGAGGCCATGGCGCAGTCGTAGACGCTCGGGGGCGTGACCATGGATTGGTAGGCGAAGCGGAAGGCCCTGGACGTGTATTCCGGCGTTCCCCCGGGGAAGGCGGCGTAGACACGCTCCGGAAAGGCCACTTCCCTCCAGGATCCGGCCTTCACATCGAGGATCCGGAACCGCGACAGGCCTTCGTGCTTCTCGGCCACCACCACGAAATCCTTGAACGGCTCAATCCCTTCGATCAGGACGTCCGGCCGGGCCGGAACGAAGGTCGTCCAGTGTTTCGGATCCGGCGTGGCCACAGGGGTCGTGACCAACCGGAAGTTCTTGGCATCCCGGTTGGTGCGGATATAGAAAATCCCCTCCCGGTGCTCCACGTCGTACTTGTGGCCCTTCTCGCGGGGCAACAGAACCTTGAAGTCGCCTTCAGGCCTGGAGGCCTCCAGGTACCGCGTCTCCCAGGTATCCGTGGACTGGCTTTCCATCAGGAGGTACTTGCGGTCCTTGGTGCGCCCGACCCCGATGCGGTAGAGCTCATCCTTTTCCCCGAAGACCAGACTCGGCTTGCCGCCCTTGAGATCCAGGCGCCAGAGCTGGTCCGAACGCTTGGTGACGTCGTCCTCGGTCACGAAGAAGACATGGCGGGAATCCGAGGCCCAGGTGAAGGAAGTCACCCGCTCAGCCAGGGGCGCGCTCACCCGGCCTGAGGCCAGATCCTTCGTGAAGAGCTTGTATTGGCGGAACCCAGTGGCGTCGGTGCTGAACAGCAGGGTGCGATCGTCGTCGCTGACGGTCATGCCGCCAAGGCTGAGGAAGGCCAGTCCCTTCGCCAACTCGTTCTGGTCGAGGAGGATCTCCTCGACGGCCTTCTCGTCGTAATCCCCATCCGGGCCCGCCTTCCGGCGGCACTGGATGGGGTACTGCTTGCCCTCTTCGGTTCGCGAGTAGTAGTAGAAGGCTCCGCGACGGACCGGCACGCTGAGATCCGTCTGTTTGATGCGGCCCAGCATCTCTTTGTAGAGGGCCTCCGAGAAGGGCTTGAGGTCCGCGGTCATGGCCTCTGTGTAGGCGTTCTCGGCGTTCAGGTAGGCCACCACCTCGGGATTCGTCTTCTCCCGCAGCCAGAACCAGGGGTCCTCCACCTTCTCACCGTGCCAGAGGCTCACATGGGTCTTCTGAGGTGCGACGGGAGGCTTGGGAGCGGGGACAGCGGCCATGAGATTCACGCAGGCGAACAGGATGGCGGGGAAATGAACATAGAGATGCACCATGGGAACCTCGCGCCACAAGGTATCACGCGGGAAGGGACCCCGAAGGGTCCCTTCCACACCATCGACAGCTTGCAAAGAGAAGGCGTCTACTTCGCTTCCATCACGGGAATGCGCATGCCGTAGAAGGAGCGCCACACGAAGACGGCCGAGATCAGGAAGAAGACCAGCGCCGCGATGTGAGCCGTGGCCGGGTTCAGTTCGATGGCCAGCTCCACGGCCAGGAGGCCGAAGAGGGTCGTGAACTTGATGACCGGGTTCATGGCCACCGAGGAGGTGTCCTTGAAGGGGTCGCCCACGGTGTCGCCCACGACGCAGGCGTCGTGGAGGCCGGTGCCCTTGGCCTTCAGCTCCGTCTCCACCAGCTTCTTCGCGTTGTCCCAGGCGCCGCCGGCATTGGCCATGAAGATTGCCTGATAGAGGCCGAAGACGGCGATGGAGATCAGGTAGCCGATGAAGAAGAAGTGGTCCACGCAGGCGAAGGCCAGCGTCGAGAAGAAGACGGCCAGGAAGATGTTGAACATGCCCTTCTGCGCGTACTGCGTGCAGATGGCCACCACCTTCTTGGAGTCCTCCACGGAGGCCTTCTCGGCCCCGGCATCCAGGTTGATGTTCTCCTTGATGAACTCCACGGCGCGGTAGGCGCCCGTGGCGACGGCCTGGCAGGCCGCGCCAGAGAACCAGAAGATGACCGCGCCGCCGGTGATGAGGCCGAGGAGGAAGAGGGGGTTGATGATCGACAGCCCCCGGAAGACGTTGTCTACGCCGAACTTGCCGTTGAGCACCTGGATGATCGAGAAGATCAGGGTGGTGGCGCCCACGACCGCGGTGCCGATGAGCACGGGCTTGGCGGTGGCCTTGAAGGTGTTGCCGGCGCCGTCATTCTCCTCGAGGTACATCTTGCCGTTCTCGAAGTCGGGCTTGAAGCCGAAGTCCTTCTGGACTTCCGCCTCGATGCCGGGGAGGGTCTCGATGGTGGACAGCTCGTACACCGACTGGGCGTTGTCCGTCACCGGGCCGTAGGAGTCCACCGCGATGGTCACGGGCCCCATGCCCAGGAAGCCGAAGGCCACCAGGCCGAAAGCGAAGATGGCCGGCGCGGCCATGAAGGCGCCCAGGCCGAAGGTGGACACGAAGTAGGCCACGCCCATGAGGGCCACGATGCACAGGCCCATCCAGTAGGCGGAGAAGTAGCCCGCGACCAGGCCGGAGATGATGTTGAGCGAGGCGCCGCCCTCCTTCGAGGCCGTGACCACTTCGCGGACGTGACCCGAGTTCGTGGAGGTGAAGGCCTTCACGAGTTCGGGGATCAGGGCGCCCGCCAGCGTGCCGCAGGTGATGATCGTCGAGAGCTTCCACCACATCCCGTTGCCGAGGTTGGCGATGAGCAGGTGCGACAGCGCGTAGGTCATGATGATGGAGACGATGGACGTCAGCCAGACGAGGGACGTCAGGGGGTGCTCGAAGTTGAACTTCGCGGCGTTGCCGAACTTGGCCTTCGCCCAGAGGCCGTTGATCCAGTAGGAGAGCGCCGAGGTCACGATCATGCCCACGCGCATGACGAAGATCCAGACCAGCAGGGCCACCTGCGTGTCCTGGTAGCGGGGTCCAGCCGTCACCGGGTTGATGGCCAGCAGGATGAAGGTGATGAGGGCGACGCCCGTGACACCGTAGGTCTCGAAGCCGTCCGCCGTGGGACCGACCGAGTCGCCCGCATTGTCGCCGGTGCAATCCGCGATGACGCCGGGGTTGCGGGCGTCATCTTCCTTGATCTTGAAGACGATCTTCATGAGGTCGGAGCCGATGTCGGCGATCTTGGTGAAGATGCCGCCCGCGATGCGGAGGGCCGCCGCGCCCAGGGACTCGCCGATCGCGAAGCCGATGAAGCAGGGGCCCGCAGCGTCGCCAGGGATGAAGAGCAGGATCGCGAGCATGAGCACCAGCTCGACGGAGATGAGCAGCATCCCGATGGACATGCCCGCCTTGAGGGGAATCTCCATGGTCGGGTAGGGCTTGCCCTTCAGGCTGGCGAAGGCCGTGCGGGAATTGGCGAAGGTGTTGATGCGGATGCCGAACCACGCCACGGCCACGGAGCCGAGGATGCCGATGATCGAGAAGAGCAGGATCACGAGCACCTGCGGCCAGCCCATGGGCGTCTGGGACAGGAACCGGAAGTAGGCGACGATGATGACCGCGATGAAGGCCCAGAGGATGGCGATGAACTTGATCTGGGTGAGCAGGTAGGTCTTGCAGGTCTCGTAGATCAGCTCGGAGATCTCGAGCATGGACTTGTGCACCGGAAGGTTCCGGATCTGCGAGTACTGCACCAGGCCGAAGCCGATGCCCAGGAGGCAGATCACCAGCCCGAAGAGCAGCAGGTGATGGCCCGTCATGCCCAGGAACTGCCCGCCCAGGACGGGGATCTTCAACTCTGCCTCGCCTCCGGCAAAGGCCGGTGAGCTGGCGGACAGCAGGGCGAGCGCGCCGAGCAGTCGCTTCATCGTGGTCATAGGGGTTCCTCCATGGGGATTTCGAGAGCGGGTTCAGGGGAACCGGGGGCTCACGGGACGGCCCCGGGAGTCCAAAGGGGACGCAGGGGACGTCGAGGGGTTGCAGCCCAGGGTTGGACGCTACTCTAGCCCGCCTTTTCCAGCCCGGGCAAGGAATCGGGCCTGGAATTGCCCAAAAAGGCGGGTAAGGTCATTCTGGGGAAGAAGGGCTCCGGGCCGTGGGGCCTGTGGAACCCGCGTGCCGCCAGCATCGTGGAACCTCGTCCTTAGACGACCGCCGAAGGATTTTGGCTTGGGATTCCCATGCCTCGTGTAGATACTTAGGTCGGGTATGGCCGTGGATGCCGCGCCTGTTGGAAAGCTGGATGCAATTGCCGTGGGCCTCTCCGCCACTCCCAAGGCCGGCCGGGGGGTCATGTTCAATCGCTTTCTTTTATGAAGGAGCGCAGTTATGTCCGTTGCGGAACAGAGCATCGTCGGAGCGGAGGACCGGAGCCCCGGCTTCCTGGACTCCTCGGTTGGCCGGAAGGTCGTCATGGCCATCACGGGCGTCGTCCTCTTCGGGTTCGTCACCGTCCACATGCTGGGGAACCTCACCTCCTACATGGGCGCAGAGGCGATGAACCACTACGCCGAATTCCTGCAGACCATGATCCATGGCATGGGCATCTGGGTCTTCCGCGCCGTCATGCTGACCGCAGTCGCGCTCCACAGCTGGGCCGCACTGAGCCTTACGCTGTCCAACCGCGCCGCCCGCCCCGTCGGCTACCGCGCCCAGCAGCGCCAGGCCGCCACCTGGGCCTCCCGGACCATGCGCTGGAGCGGCGTGATCCTGGGGATCTTCATCATCTTCCATCTGCTGCACCTGACCACCGGCAGCGTGCATCCCAACTTCATCAAGGGCAATGCGTACCACAACTTCGTGACCGGCTTCCAGGTTCCCGCGGTATCGGCCTTCTACATCCTCGCCCAGCTCTGCCTGGGCCTGCACATGTGGCACGGGGTGTGGAGCTTCACCCAGACCCTGGGCCTGGTGCACCCCCGCTACAACGGCCTGCGCCGCAACTTCGCCACCGTGCTGACCATCCTGGTCGTCGGGGTGAACATCTCCTACCCCGTCGCCGTGCTCACCGGCTTCATCCACTGATCCTCACGGAGAGCCACCATGGAACTGAACGCCCGAACCCCCGAAGGACCCATCGAGAAATCCTGGGACAAGCACCGCTTCGATCTGAAGCTGGTGAACCCCGCCAACAAGCGCAAGTACAAGATCCTGGTGGTCGGCTCCGGCCTGGCCGGCGGCGCCGCAGCGGCCTCCCTGGCCGAGCTGGGCTACGAGGTGGAGTGCTTCGCCTACCAGGACAGCCCCCGTCGGGCCCACTCCATCGCCGCGCAGGGCGGCATCAACGCCGCGAAGAACTACCACAATGACGGCGACAGCATCTTCCGCCTGTTCTACGACACAGTGAAGGGCGGCGACTTCCGCGCCCGCGAGGCCAACGTCTACCGGCTGGCCCAGGTCAGCGTGAACATCATCGACCAGTGCGTCTCCCAGGGCGTGCCCTTCGCCCGCGAGTACGGCGGACTGCTGGACAACCGCTCCTTTGGCGGCGCCCAGGTGAGCCGCACCTTCTACGCCCGCGGGCAAACGGGGCAGCAGCTCCTCCTCGGCGCGTACCAGGCCCTCGAGCGCCAGATCGGCCTCGGCAAGGTGAAAATGCACTCCCGCCACGAGATGCAGGAACTGATCGTGGTGGACGGCGTCGCCAAGGGCATCGTCACCCGCGACATGGTGACGGGCGAGATCCGCTCCCACCTGGCCGACGCGGTCTGCCTCGCCACCGGCGGCTACGGCAACACGATGTACCTGGCCACCTACGCCAAGGGCTGCAACGGCACCGCCATCTGGCGCGCCTACAAGAAGGGCGCGGCCTTCGCCAACCCCTGCTTCACACAGATCCACCCCACCTGCATCCCCGTCACCGGCGACCACCAGAGCAAGCTCACGCTCATGTCCGAGTCGCTGCGCAACGACGGCCGCATCTGGGTGCCGAAGAAGAAGGAAGACTGCGGCAAGGCCCCCAGCCAGATCGCCGAGGCCGACCGCGACTACTACCTGGAGCGGAAGTACCCCTCCTTCGGCAACCTGGCCCCCCGCGACGTCTCCAGCCGCGCCGCCAAGCAGGTCTGCGACGAAGGCCGCGGCGTCGGGCCCACGGGCCTGGGCGTCTACCTCGATTTCGAGGACGCCATCAACCGCCTCGGCGCCAAGAAGATCGAGGAGAAGTACGGGAACCTCTTCGAGATGTATGAGCGCATCACCGACGAGAACCCCTACAAGACACCCATGCGCATCTTCCCGGCCACTCACTACACCATGGGCGGCCTGTGGGTGGACTACAACCTGATGAGCACCGTCCCGGGCCTGTTCGTGCTGGGCGAGGCCAACTTCTCCGACCACGGCGCCAACCGCCTGGGCGCCTCGGCCCTCATGCAGGGCCTGGCCGATGGCTACTTCGTGATCCCCTACACCATCGGTGGCTACCTGGCCGGCATCAAGCCCGGCACCCGCATCACCGAGGACCATCCCGCGGTGAAGGACGCCATGGCGGCCACCCAGGCCAAGGTGGACCGCCTCTTCGCCATCGGCGGGAAGCAGACTCCCACCCACTTCCACCGGGAGCTCGGCAAGGTGATGTGGGAGAACTGCGGCATGGGCCGCAACGAGGCCGGCCTCAAGAAGGCCCTCGAAGTCATCCCCCAGATCCGCGAGCAGTTCTGGCAGGATCTCGCCCTCCCCGGCAGCGGCAACGAGCTGAACCAGTCCCTCGAGCTGGCCGGCCGCGTGGCCGACTTCCTGGAGATCGGCGAGCTCATGTGCCGGGACGCCCTCGAGCGCCGGGAGTCCTGCGGCGGCCACTTCCGCGAGGAGTGGCAGACCGAGGAGGGAGAGGCCCTGCGCGACGACGAGAACTTCTGCCATGTGGCGGCCTGGGAGTACACCGGCGACGGCAACGCCCCCAAGCGCCACATCGAACCGCTGAAGTTCGAGAACGTCCATCTCGCCACCCGCAGCTACAAGTGAGGACGGAACCATGGAAAAGCATCTGAACCTGACCCTCCAGGTGTGGCGGCAGAAGGACGGGAAGTCCGAAGGCAGCTTCGTCGACTACCCCGCCAAGCACATCAGCACCGAGATGTCCTTCCTCGAGATGCTGGACGTCGTGAATGAGGACCTCATCCGCAGAGGCGAGGATCCCATTGCCTTCGACCACGACTGCCGCGAGGGCATCTGCGGCACCTGCAGCATGGTCATCAACGGGCGCCCCCACGGACCCAAGGAGCGGACCACCACCTGCCAGCTCCACATGCGCAGCTTCAGCGATGGCGACACCATCACCATCGAGCCCTGGCGCGCCAAGCCGTTCCCCGTGCTCAAGGACCTCATCGTGGACCGCGGCGCCTTCGACCGCATCATCGCCGCGGGCGGCTTCATCAGCGCCCCGACGGGCTGCGGCCAGGATGCGAACGCACTGCCCGTGCCCAAGCAGAACGCCGACCTGGCCATGGACGCCGCCGCCTGCATCGGCTGCGGGGCCTGCGTTGCCGCCTGCCCCAACGCCAGTGCCATGCTCTTCGTATCCGCCAAGGTCAGCCACCTCGCCCTGCTCCCCCAGGGCCAGCCCGAGCGCTACACCCGCGTGCGGGACATGGTTGCCCAGATGGATTCCGAGGAGTTCGGCACCTGCACGAACCACGGCGAGTGCGAGGCCGCCTGCCCCAAGGGCATCACGATGGAGAACATCGCGCGCATGAACCGCGACTTCATCAAGTCCAGCCTCACCTTCCGGCCCGAGATCGCCTCCGGCGGCGCCGGCTGACGCTCCCCTGCTCCACGGAAGACGCCCGGCTCCGGCCGGGCGTTTTTCATGCCCGGGCGAGGTGGGCCTTCGCCGTCGCCAGGAACCGTTCCCGGGCGAGGGCATGGTCCACGATGGGATCCGGGTAGTCCAGACGGGCCCTGAGGGGCTGCGGCGCCTTCCAGGGTTCCTGGAGGAAGGCCGCCGGACAGTCCGCCAGCTCCGGCACCCAGCGCCGCACGTAGGCGCCCTGGGGATCGAACTTCTGTCCCTGGGCCACGGGATTGAAGATGCGGAACCAGGGCTGGGCATCGCAGCCGCAGCCCGCGCTCCACTGCCAGCCGGCGTTGTTCTGGGCCCAGTCGCCATCCGTGAGCCAGCGCAGGTAGTGCGCCTCGCCCAGCCGCCAGTCCAGGAGCAGGTGCTTGGCCAGGAAGCTGGCGGCCACCATGCGGGCGCGGTTGTGGACGAAGCCCTCGGCCATGAGCTGGCGGGCGGCGGCATCCACCACCGGGTAGCCCGTGCGGCCCTCTGTCCAGGCCTCGAAGGCGGCGATGTCCTCCCGCCAGGGGAACCCCCTGAAGGCCGGGCGGAAAGGGCGCTCCAACAGGTCCGGCCACTCCCAGAGCAGGTGGTGGCTGAACTCCCGCCAGAGCAGCTCGTTGAGGAAGGCCCCCGCGCCCGGGCCGCCCCGCTCCGACACTGCCTGCCAGACCTGGCGCACGGACAAGGTACCGAACTTCAGGTCGGCGCTGAGACGCGAGGTGCCTGGCACGTCCATGCGATCCCGGTCCCGGCCATAGTGGTCCAGGGGCCCGTCCAGGAAGGCCGCGAGACGGGCACGGCCGGCCCGCTCGCCCCCGGGCTGGAGCCGGGAGTTGGCCTCCAGGCCCAGCCCGGTGAGGTCCGGGATTGCTACCGTGTCCGCCGCCACGCCCCCGGGAAGGGGCGGCAGGGCCGTCGGCGCGGGCAGGGGCATCTCCGTGGGCAGGCGGGCGGCACAGGCGCGCCCGAAGGGGGTGAAGACGCGGAACATGGCCCCCTGCCCGGTCCGGACCGAGCCCGGCGGAAGCAGCGTCTCCCCCTCGAAGCTGCGGAAGTCGATGCCCATCCGACCCAGGGCCTCCGCGACCCGCCGGTCGCGCTCCCGACCGAAGGGCTCCACCCAGCGGTGCGCCAGCACCTGGTCCGCCCGCCACTGGTGCGCCAGGCGCGGCACCACGTCCACGCTGCGTCCCGGCACCACCAGCAGGCGGGAGCCCAGGTGGACCAGGTTCGCCTCCAGGCTTCGCAGGTCGTCCAGGAGGAACTGCATGCGGTGGGGCAGCTCCCGGGCCCGCTCCGGAGCGAAGAAATACGGATCCAGCACGAAGAGCGGGATCACCTCGCCCGAGGCGGCGGCCTCCGCCAGCGGCCGGTGGTCGGCCACGCGGAGATCCTTGCCCCTGAACCACACGATCGAGCGCATGTCCCGAGGCTAGCCCAGGCCCGCAGCCGGCGGTGCGCTGGAAACCTGGACGGCCTGACTCGCAGTAGGTGCCCAGGGGCGGTCCCGGTTGGCGTAGGCTCAGGATGGCCCCGCCATAAAGGACCGGGTCATCGCATCTCTTTCCGGGAGGAGCCACCCATGGTCGATTTCCGATTCGACACCCGCGACGCGGCCTTCGTCCTCTTCGAGCAGATGCGCCTCGGCGAACTCTGCGAGCTGGAGGCCTTCCGCGACCAGGACGCAGAGACCTACCAGAGCATGTTCGACGCCGCCCACGACCTGGCCAAGGAGCAGCTCTGGCCCATCAATGCGGAGTCCGACCGCCTGGGCGCCACCTTCGAGGCGGGCAAGGTGAGCGTTCCCGAGTGCCAGCGGGCTTTCTACAGGACCTTCGTGGAGAACGGCTTCGTGGCCATGTCCAACAGCGCCGAGTGGGGCGGCATGGGCGTGCCGGAACTCCTCGGGACGGCCTGCACCGAGGTCTTCCAGGCGGCCTGCATGTCCTTCGCCCTGACGCCCATGCTCACCCGCGGCGCGGCCCACATCATCGAGAGCCACGGCGCCGACTGGATGAAGCAGCTCTACCTCGAGAAGATGTACACCGGCGAGTGGGCCGGGACCATGTGCCTGACGGAGCCCCAGGCCGGCTCGGACCTGGCCGCCGTGAAGACCAAGGCGAAGCGCGACGGCGACAGCTTCCTCCTCGAGGGCACGAAGACCTTCATCTCCTCCGGCGACCACGACTTCACGAAGCAGATCGTCCACCCCGTCCTCGCCCGCATCGAGGGCGCGCCGGCGGGCATCAAGGGCATCTCCCTCTTCCTGGTGCCCAAGTACGTGCCGGACGAGAAGGGCCAGCCCGGCACCTTCAACGACGTGACCTGCGGCGGCATCGAGCACAAGATGGGGATCAAGGCGAGCCCCACCTGCACCCTCAACTTCGGAGAGAACGGCACCTGCCGCGGCTGGCTCATCGGCCAGGAGAACATGGGCATCGTCTACATGTTCCAGATGATGAACGAGGCGCGGCTGGAAGTCGGCCTGCAGGGACTGGCCGTGGCTGGCGAGGCCTATCTGCAGGCCCTCGCCTACGCGCAGGAGCGTGTGCAGGGGCTGAGCCTGAAGGGCGCCCCCCGGGAACCCGGCGCCAAGGCCCAGACGATCATCTGCCATCCTGACGTGCGCCGCATGCTGCTCGGCATGAAAGCCCAGGTGGAGGGCCTGCGGGCCCTGATCTACACCACCGCCCGGTCCGTGGACCTGGCCCACCACCACCCCGACGAGGCCGTCCGCCGCCGCTCCGACCGCCGGGGCCAGCTGCTGACGCCGGTCTGCAAGGCCTACGGCACCGACATGGGTTTCCGCGTCACTGAGGACGCCATCCAGGTGCACGGCGGCTACGGCTTCTGCCAGGAATACCCCGTCGAGCAGCTCTGCCGCGACATCAAGATCGCCTCCATCTACGAGGGCACCAATGGCATCCAGGCCATGGACCTCGTGGGCCGGAAGCTCATGCTGGAGGACGGCACGCTGTTCAAGGAATACCTCGCCGACCTGGAGGCGCTCATCGCGGCCCAGGCCGGCCATGCCGTCCTGGGGCCGTGGGTCGCCAAGCTGGCCCAGGCGAAGGGTCTGCTGGTGGCCACGACCCTGCGCGTGGCCAAGGCCCTGAAGGAGGGCGACCAGCACTACGCCTTCCTCGTCTCCACGCCCTACCTCCGCCTGTTCGGCGACGTGGCCTGCGCCGCTCTGTTGCTGGAGCAGGCCGTCCTGGCCGCGGGGAAGCTCGGCGCCGGGGACATGGCCGCCTGGAAGGCGATGGCGGAGACCGACACGGCGAAGCGCTTCTACTACGACAAGCTCTGCGCGGTGCAGTTCTTCGTCCACAACCTGCTGCCGCGGGTGGGCGCCTACGCCGAGACCATCCTCTCGGAGGACCGCAGCGCCCTCGAGGCGACCTTCCCCCAGCTCGCCTGACGCCGGGAGCTCAGCTCCCGGCCCCCAGGGCCACCTGCCACAGGCCGGCGGGGTCGGGGTGCAGCAGCCATTCCGAGACGATGGGCCGGGTGGTCCAGGCGCCCAGGGCCATTTCCTGGTCCAGCTGCCCGGGCCCCCAGCCCGCGTAGCCCAGGAACAGCCGGTAGCGGGCCTGGGGATCAGCGAGCAGGGTCTCCAGCAGATCCTTGCGATGGCTCACGAAATGGGTGAAATCCAGGACGGTGTCCTCGTCCTCCGGGAGACCGCCCTGGACAAGCAGGATGCCGCGCTGGGGATCCACGGGCCCGCCCCGCCAGGCGGTGGCCTCCGCGCTCCCCTTGTAGCTCAGGCTCCCCTCCTCGCAGACCTGTTCGAGGGTGAGGGGCAGCGGCCGGTTCAGCACCAGGCCCAGGGCCCCTTCATCGTCGTATTCCACCAGCAGGACCACCGCATGGAGGAAGTTGGGGTCCAGGAGCGAGGGGCTGGCCACCAGGAGGCAGGGGGCATCGGGACGCATGATGCCGATGATGATAGCCCAGTGGTCCCGGGTGGGCTGGGGGGATGCGCACGCCACCGCCTTCCCACCTGGGCTCCCTCCGCGACGGGATCGCCCTGCTCCGCCGCCACCCCGGCCTCACCCTCGGGCTGGCGGTGCTGGCCATGGCCCTGGCCCAGCTGGGACCGGCTCTGGAACTGGCGGCGAAGGCGGGGCGCGACCCCCTCCTCCAGCCCCTTTTCGGGGCGGTGGGCCTCCTCCCCCTGGAGATGTATTTCCTGCCCCGGCTGCAGGCCAGGCTCGACGCCGAGCGGCTGGATCCGCCCCAGAACCGGCTGGATTCCTGGAGCCAGACCTTCGATGGCCGCTGGCTGCTGACCTTCGGAGTCCGCATGCTGCTCAGCGCGGCGGTGGGTGTGGGCATCGTCCTCTTCATCCTCCCCGGCATCCTCCTCCTGACCCTCTACGGCTGGGCCCCCATGCGGGTGCTGCTGCGGGGGGACCACCTCGTGGACGCCTTCCGGTGGAGCCAATCCGCCATGGCCCGCCACTGGCCCCGGGTGGTGCAGGCGGTGCTGGCCATGGTCCTGGTGCTGCTGGGGTACCAGGCGGTGACGGGCTACGCCCTGGGCCGTTTCGTGCCCTCCCTGGCGTCCGAGTCCGGGGCCGACGCCTGGCTGCGCCTGAAGCATCCCGCCTTCTGGATCCTCGGCTTCGCCGGCGGCTGCATGAACCTCTGGCTCACGGCCAGCCTGCTGGCCCTCTTCCACCGCCTGGAAGCCGCCGTTCAGGCTCCGTCCGAATCGCTGTCCAGGTAGCCGGGGTCGTCGATCTCCACCAGCTCCCCGGTGGACAGGCGGCGCTGCTGCTCCGCGCTCAGGACCGCCTCCGCCCACCGCGGATCGCTGCGGCCGTTGAAGAAGTGGGCCGAGGGTTCGGCGGCCTCGAAGTCCTCGCGGCGCCGCCAGAGGTGGACCCAGCCCACGTGGTTGATGCGGGCCCAGACGGTCATGTGCAGGGCCCGCCCGCGTCGCCCTCCTTCCGGAGCACCGACACCGCGTGGAGGAGCAGGGGCCAGGCCAGCTGGATCTGCTCCAGGGC
>MTLD01001360.1_pt1 | contig 14858 bp, 19 predicted proteins | sample 1982471 | NCBI WGS metagenome assembly MTLD01 (sample SAMN05712604, study PRJNA340218) | biofilm metagenome | isolation source: sample SPM anode biofilm adapted to -50 mV | place: USA | collected 2012-02-03
TTATTATCGCTGAGGCAGTAGATTGCATTGTTAGCATTGATCAGCAGCACCCAATAGGGGCAGCAGCCGGGCCGTTTGAGTTCGGCGACGAATGTGGCGGGCCAGTTGTTTCTCATCGCAGATCCTCCTCGAGGATGATGTCCAGATCGTAACGGTCGGAGCGGACTGATGATTGCGTCCAGGAGATGGAGGTTTCGGCGAATCGGACGGTGCGGGTCACGGACTCCGGGTAATCCGGGCGGGTACCGGCTACAAACAGGGTGGCATAGGGTTTCGCCTCGATCTGGAGAGCGTCCACCCAAAACGTGATCGTGGTTGCCCGCCAGTTTTGGACTGATAGCGCCAGATTGGTTACTGCAGTGCTACCGGTAGTTATGGTCAGCACAACTTGCTGCCATGCGCCAGTTCCGGTAAAAGCTGTGCCGGTGGTCACGTTGTTGGTTGCATCCCGAAAATACATATACATGCTTGCACCAACTGGAGCGTATACCCAACAACTTGCCGTGTGCGCCGTGTTGGCTGCTGCCGATATGCCAACCGTGTACATGCCCTCCCGCACTGTGCTTCCGTCGGTTGTGACTTTCAGTGACGATGAGCCGACATAGGCAAGAGTAGTGTCCCGTACCATGGCCGCGCCCGAGTTTATAAACCATCCAGGTGATACCGAAAAACCCGTGGTATCCGTTTCGACGCTCGCTTGGTTAGATGACAACAGATTAATCGTGCCTTCCCTCATCACTGGCCGGGCATCCAGCCATGACCAGGTGTTTTTGATGCCGACGGCGGTGTTTTGGAAAAACGAGAGCAGGTTACCCAGTTCCGTGGCGGTTTTCCGGACCAGAGAAAGGGTATGCGTGCGCCTGGTGATGACGGATTTGTTGACGACTCGGCGGATGCCGCTGCTTACCCATACGGACGGCTGCGCCCGGCGGATATCGACGGGGTAGGAATAGGCCGGATTTGCCAGAATATCATTAATGCTGGAGGGAACGACTGCCGGGAGGGGGATGAATGACGTCAGGGACTGGAGTTCGATTTTGCCGGTGTAACGGTTGAAACTCGCCTCTTCAATAGTTTGGTTGGAATTGGCGAACCATACCGGAACGGTATAGCCCGTGTTGCCTTCAATGTAGCTAAACTCTGCTGTTGAATAGTCAACAGTGCTTTGAAATGCAGCCAATTGCTCATATTCATCACCCCGCATCTGGTTGTATTCCAGAGACAGGGATGACACGATGGCGATGGGAGGATAACCGTGACGCTCCCACCCTGTGCTGTATTTATCAGCCTGTAGCAAACGCAATGATCCGCTGCGTCGGGATGGGCCGTGCAGCTCCGCCCGGGTGGCACCGTATTCAAAAATAACCGGGCGGCCGGTCCAGACATAGCCATCTGCCACATAACCGGGATCGACATAATCCCACGTGTTGCTCATAACGACCGGCTCAACTCGCGCTTGATGCCGCGGACCATACCACGGCCAACCGCGTCCGCGTCGCTAGTAGCCTGCCCGGTAGATTGCAGGATTACGGTTACGCCGCCTGGGATGTTGATGGTGGTGTCGCCCTGTCCAGACGATGCTTTCCCGGAGGGGATAATTTCCTCATTTTTGTGAATTAGAGCCAGGCCGGTCTCGGCCGCACGGCCGCCTTTTTCAAATGCCGGGCCGCCATAGGTGCCGTCCCCCCAATAAAAAGAATCTCCTACCTGATAATAATCCCAGGCATTGCCGCCGGAAGAGTCTCCTCCCGCGCGAGAATTATTGCTCGAATAACTGGGCGTCATAACGCTTGCATAAGAATCCGCATATTGCACCTTAACCGTATATGTTTTATTAGTTAGGTTCTCAAGCTCGGCTTTCATTCCTTTCAATCCAGCAGTCACCTTGTCATCAAGAGACAAAGTAATCATCCGCGATTGTTTGGTTATTTGCTCATCCAGTGTTTTCAATGTCTCATTCAAGGTTTTGATAGCGGCTTCAGCTTGGCCGCCTGCCACTTTCATGGCATCCATCTCTTTGTTCAGACTGTCAATTTTATTATTACCCAGAATCTCTAGAGCATCCCCAGCAGTCTTAACAACATCCGTTAAGTCAGTAGTTTTCTGATCCGCTGAAACAACTTCATCCTGGTATGACACAATTTTATCGACAACCTTTTGATTGAATATCCCGGTACCTTCATAATCACGAACCGTTTTTTGCATATCAACCAAAACGCCTTTAAAATCTTGCATGGCCGCTGCCTGTGCCTGAATGTTCAGTATGGTTTTTGTGGCCTGCTCAGAATCTCCAGACGTGAGGGCTTTTGAAATTTGAGCCTTCATACCTGCAATCGTTTCTTGATATTTCGTGTAGTTATCCTTGTAAGAATCATCAAGCGGCTTGGTGTTGACTTGCAAAAGCGCCTGCTGGGTCTTGATCCGGTTTTCGATTAATGCTTTGTTAGCATCATCAATTTCTTTTTCCTTGTCGGTAATAACGCTCTTCAAGTTTTTGTAATAATCGTCCCACACCTTTAGCCGCTGAGTGGCGGCGGCCTTTTCAATGTTAAGTTCATCAAGTTTCAGTTGTGCTAGGGCTTTTTTCGTCTCTTCACCGAAATAGGTCTTCCCGGTTTTGGGATCAATTTTAGTCCCCTGGAGAGTGGAGATGGCGGCCGCAGTATCTTTCAGCATTGCCTTTTGCTTTTTCTCCACATCGTCAATTACCGCTAAATAGTTTTTAACCGGTTGCTGGATATCGGTAAAAGTCCGTCCGAACTCTTTTAAAATCTCCGCTTGCCGCTTCAGGTCTTCACTATATTTTGCATCGGCAAGGGACATTTCCGCTTTGCCAAATTCGGTAACCGACTTGGCGGCGCCGGCGTAGGCATCGGCAACACTCTTGACGTTTTTCTTCATTTCATCGGTTGGAGGCTTATTGATCTCCGGAATGTCAACCTTCTTGTTCATCTTGCTGGATATTGCCGTTACATCAACTTTGCTCATCCATTCATCATCACGTTTGGCAATCTCATCCACGAAGCCGGTGCGGAACGCCTCAGCTGTTTTAACCCCTCCCTGTACAAAATTGTCCTTTGCAGCCCTCCAGTATCCGGCGGCAGCGCTGAAATTTCCCATGATGGCGTTTGAGGTCATCATCACCAGATTGCCGATCATTTTCACATTTTCCCAGATCGCCTGAGTAAAAGCACCGATCCGTTGCATGAGAGGAGGGAAAACGTCATAAACCAGTCGGCCAAAATTGGAGAGGATAAACCCGGACGCTGCTATCAATACCTGCATTGGCTCCTTAAGGGCTTTGATGCCTTCCCACACCCCCAGAACAACGGCCTTGATTACCATCCATATTTGATGCAATGCTTCGCTGGCCGTAGCGTTTTCGGATATCTCGGAATAGAACGACGAAACATAGTCAACCACAGTAGAGACGACGCTTTTGACAAGCTCCCAGCCTGATTTGATTTTGGAGCTGATCGTATCGCCATGTTCTGCAAGGTACTTGTTGATCGACACCAGGGCGGCAGCCATGTCCTTGTAGATGGGGGCAAACCCTTCGCGGAAAATCTTGTTTAAAAGAGATTCGGTGGTTGTCTTGATCGCAGTCCAGAGCGAAGAAATGTCGCCGGTGGCAGCCGCGTAGCCAGTAAGCAACTCCCCGATATGCTCGATCAGGGTGCCTTCTTCTTTCCACATTGCTATTTTTTGCTTGAGACCGCCGCCCACCATGGAATCAATCTGCTGGGCCAGCATGCTTTGGGCATTGACTTCACCTTCCATCAAGGCTCTGACTTCCTGGTGGATTTGGATTTCGCGATTACCCGAACCCGCTGCGATAACGGCTACGGCATTCGCAATATTGCCGAATGCCTTGACCTGTTTGTCGTTGTTGATATCCAGGATAACGCCCTGTTTGATCATCTCGGTGCTGACGGTGGAGAGTTCCTGCTGATTCATGAAGACGCTTGAATTGATTTCGAGGAGTTTTTCCTGGAGGGCAGAAGCATACTCTTTGGCTGCCCGGTAATTATCAGCCACATTGTCGCCGCCCTGAAACGATGTGATCAGGGCGGCATTCTGAATAACAGTGGTAGCAAAGTTGTCGACAACGGATGTGATTTCATCGACGGTGCTTTTGATGCCGGAAAACACCGACTCGACAGCAGCCTTGACGAAATAGAACTCCATGGCGAGATTCTTGATTTTCGTTCCAATTCCGGAAAATGCAGATGATACTTTTCCGGACGCGGACGATGACTGATCCCCCAGGCTTTTGATGGAACCCTGTGCGCTGGAAAATGCCGCCTGGCTTTGATCAGACCCGGTTATGAGGAGTTGTACCGCCGCCATCTGTTTTGTCCTTGTTCAGTTCCCGCAGTTCTTCTTCGATAAACGCCAAATACGTCAGGTCATCAGGCCCGATGTCGTATTCATTACATACAGTTTCTGCCAAACCGAGGGGTTCGAGGTTGAACAACATGCCTCTGATTTCAAAAACCCGTAGTGCTTCGGGGGGGAGCTTGTCGAACGATGTGGGGCACTCCCCTCCGATGCACCATGCTTCAAAATCAGGGTTACCGCGCATCGCGTCTTTGCATGATCTGCAGTTTACCTTCGGGAAGTCCAGAGACGCCCGCAGATAAACTGCTATTCGTTTTTTACGTCCTCCCGTATTTTGGACGCATCGGCCTCTTCTTCGGCAAACAGTTTGCTGTCAACGGCGGTTTCATTGACGAAGTTCGAAAATTCACGCCATTTGCGCATGAACAGATCACGGGTCTTTGCGTCGAAGGAAAGAGGATTGCCCTGTTGATCGACAAAACCGGGGTGAGCATGATCGTTTATATTCCGCCAACCGCCTACGGCCTCTTCGCCGGTTATCTGGTTGAGAATCATATCAGCGTCCCCGCCGGCCAGTCGTGCGCGTTTCCCGGCCTTTTTCATCATCCCGCCCAGTTTTGCCTTATCGATGAAGTTGATAAGAACTTCGGTGTCTTCATCAAACTGCACCCACTTTTGTTCAGGTCCGTCAAAAATCAGCGCTCGTGCCATAAAAAATCCTTTTTACATAGTGATATGTTTGGATAAATCCAAATTTAGGTTTATGCCAGCGGGTCAGTTGCCCTGGTATTGATCACCGTCCACCAAAGCGGGTCAGTGATGCCGGTCATACCGGTCGGAGCGGTACTTGCCCCATGCACCAGAAACTCCAGCGGCTGCTTGATCCTTCCCTGATCATCGGTCGGATCGGCGGTGACCAACTGTAAATGCGGGAACTGGAGCTGATGCTGGTAGTAATAGGTCCCGGCGATCAAGGCACCGGTGCAGGTGATATCAAGTTTTTTCCGGGAGTCGCTTCCCAGGGCCGTCAGATACGTGTTGGCGGTCAAGGTGGGAAATTCCAGCGTCAACTTGATCTCCGGCAACCCCTCGGCAACCGGTTCGTCAATCAGATCCTGGGGATTAGTGCCGGTTGTCCGGTAAGCTCCGGTGTACGCCCCCTTCAGCTTCCGGTCGATGGTCAAGGTAAACTTGCTCGGGTAGATCTGATCACCGCTCCCCAGGGCCAAGCCACCCTGATCGTTCATGCGGAATACCGTCTGGCTGAACATGGCCGGGTTCCGGTCGGCTCCGGTCGGAAGCGTGACGCTGGCGAATGTTGCCAGGGTATTGATGGTGCTGGCAACCTCACGATTACTGCCGATCACATCAAAAGTAAGCTGCAGAGGTTTCGCGCCAACCTCGCCGGCCAAGGTGATCTTTGAGACCTTGGCGGTCGGGACTTCCTCGATGAAGGCGATCAGGTTCTTTGCAACAGTCAGAAATAGCCCGTAGGTGTCGGTTGACCATTTGTAGGTGTTCTTGTAGGCAACTGTCGCACCTTGCACAGTCGGGGCCCCGGCGATCCCCATCAGGTAGGCAATTGGCTTGTCCAGACCCTCGTAGCGGAAATCGCAAACGTACGAGGCGGAACAATCAATAGGTCCGGCGGTGCCGTCCTTGCTGAAGGCGATGCCGCGCGATTCGGCCACCTGTACCGGAGCGGAGCGCTTTGCCTGTCCGGAGAGGAAAAGAATACCGTCCGTTGCTCCCAGGGCAACAGCAGTGTTCCATATGGTGGCTTTGTCGAGTGCCAGAGCCTGGCGAAATCCTACACTGGGGCTAGTAGGCATGGGGCACCTCCTCTACAGGCTGGGACTGAAGGGACTCCTGGGACACAGGAGACTCTTTGGATTCCGGCGGGTTGAAGATCCCCACGGTTACGCCAAGTTCTTCGGCCCTGGTTTTGTCGGCTTGTTCGTGAGGTGAAAGCCAATCGGGCAAAGGACGCTCGAAAAGCTCGGCACCAAAGTCTTCTTCTGCGATGGTGTACTTGTTATCCTTGACGATCTCGCCGTATTTTGGGTGAACACCGCCGTCGATCTTTGCTGCAACGGTTATGGTTGCCATACGACCTCCCTGCTGATGACAATTTCTTTGACAAAAAAGTAGACCGGGTGCCATTTGCCTTCGTCATTGGCGGAATTGCCCGGTGATGTGTACATGACATGCCCGCCCAGGGTCGGGTCCTGCATGACGCATGTTTCAATTGCTTCCTCGGCACGGATCAGTAGATCCTGGGCTTGTTCCCGGTTCTCACAGTTGAAACCAAAGTACAGCGCCACGGTGTGGTCCTGAAAACCGCTGATGTTGCTTCCTGGTTCAGTCGTGGCGTGTGGACGGGTAATCATAATGACGGGCAGGTCTGAAACATGGACCTCGGCACGCGGCTTGTAGCGGCGAACAACTTTGATGGTTTTTCCGGGGAATAGGGCGGCAATACCGCTGTCAGCAGCCAAAAGTCCTTTCAGGTAGCCGAGATCGTCGGAAAAACTCATTTCACATAACTCCGCGTTTTAGCGGTCTCGGCCAGTTCCAACAGTTTGGCCATGGCGCCGTCGGTCAACATCCAGCCGTCAAACGGAGCCGGTTGGCCCTGCTTTATCTTGGCCGTCCTGGATTCCTGCAGGACTACTGGCGTTGTCGATGACTTCATCCCGGAGCAGGCAGTCAATGCGAGACTCGACAGCAGCAACATTACCTTCAGCAAGGTCCTGCCTCCCTTGATCAATGTGCTCATCCCTCTTCTCCTGTTTCCTGACCGGGGCGTTCTGTGCCCAGGCTTCGAGTAGCAAGGCGATCACCGAGAATACGGCGGTGACCGCCGCCGCAATCCCGCTTGCCATTACTGGCTGCCCGCCGGAGTTTCCTTGGCGGAAAGAACCTTCAAGGCCTGGATAATCGTATCCAGAATGCCGTTGCCTTTGAAACCCGGGATCAACGTAAGGAATTCACTGATCGCCAGGGCGACCCCGAAAATGGCCGCCTTGTTGGCAACGAACCAGGCGAAGAGGGACGGATCGGCTGCAACCGCAGCAGTGGTAGTGACCGGATCGGCGGCGAATGCAAAGGGGGCAATCGAACAGATGATTACGGCCAGCATGACGGATCTTACAACGGACATTTTTTTCATGGTGTGTCTCCTGATTGTTAAGTGATGACGCCCAAATCGTGGGCGCTGGAATTGGCCTGTGCGAGCTTTACAGGGCTTAGTCCTACACGTGATATCCATGAATACTATTTGTTAGCCTTTCTCAAATGCTGTGCTCATTGGCTTTGTCGATCATGGTTACGGTGCTCTGGCAATTGGGGCAGGTCCTGACAATCATGGATACCGTCTTGACCTCGATCAGTATCCTGGCCAGGGATCTGCCTATCCAGATCAGGGGGGCGGAGATGATTGTCGCGGATACGGAGTAAACGATTGAATCCGGCACCATCATTTCGCCAACCTCCTTTTCTCCACTTCCTTCCGCACTTCTTCTTCGAGAATCCCCGCTATCTGCCCGCCCTGGTTGAATTGTTCCAGGGCATTGTCCAGATAGGGGCGGCGGCCGTATGCGGAGCTGCTGCCTTTTCCTTCGTGGATTACCCGGGCATATGCGGCCGAGTCGTAAACAATAGCTTCCAAGGGACCGGCGCTGAAGTTGTCCTTGTTTTGGCCGGGATCAAGGAAATCAAGCAAGCGTTTCAGATTGCCGGTGATTACCGGAACGGGATATGAACCGGGTTTGGCGCCAAGGTCGTCTGACTGTCCGCGCAGGCGGCTACTCTGTTTGACAACCGTGCGCCCCGGCCCGTTCAAAAACTCCATTGCTTCGCGATGAATGCCCCGGTTAACCCGCTTCAACCCCCGTTGCAACACCTGCGGCATATCCGCCACCAGCCTCTGCAACCCTTCAATGATGACCTTGTCTCCCTGGACGGTTACCTTAAGATCGAGCATCAGGGATTGTCCCTGTAATGATCACTGGTCCAGACGCCGCCGCTGAAACCGCCGGAATCGGGAGCAGACCCGCATGTAACGACCCGAGCAATCTTCTCCTCCGCATCGGCCAGATACTCCTTGCGGGCAGTATGGAGAGTGCGGATCAGTGCGCCGGTGTCGGCATCGATGTTGCCGGACAAACGGTTGATCCGGCGCTGCAGCAACTCGGCTGCGACCATGCTGATTGACGCGGCTTTTACCTGTCCGGCAATAACCGGGTCCGTGGAATTGAAGACCGTCGTTCCAACCCGCCCGGTAAGAAGTGATTCCTGAGAATCGATTACCCCTTGCAAAAAAACGTCGAAGTCTGCAGGCGTTCCGAACTGTTCGTCCACAAACTGCAGATCTTTCATATTTTGAGGGGTGACTTTGGACATATTGGGAACCCTGGGGCTAGGGAACTGGGACCAGGGAAAGGCTTTTATCAGTTCCCGGTCCCTAGCCCCCAATAATTAGCTAAGCTGGCACTTTCTGATCTGCTGCGGTTCGCCCACACCCGCGTTGTATTCGCCGCAATAGGCCACGTCGGTGCCGCGTATCAAAATGTCGCGGTCGGTTTCGGCCGAGAGATCGGACCAAACGCCTCGCTTGAGCTTGCGGCCCGGCAGCACAACGTAATATTCAGTGGTGGAAAGCTTGGTGCTGTACTTGCGGTTGAGGGTGTAGACCAGTTGGTTCTTGTCGGTGTTGGGACTGTTGAAGTTCAGGGCAAAGGCTTTTTCAATGCGTGCCTTCATGGTGATATTCGCCCGCAGCTCGAACGCTTCATTGCCGGTAAGGGTGAAGCCCTTGTTGGCGCAACCGGTGAGGATTGAGGCGCAGGCAGTGTTGATGGTGGTGATGTCGTCGGTGACGAACGTCTGATTGACGGCCGAAGAAGAGATCAACGCATAATGGTCGGCAGCCTGCTTGTCGTAGTACTTGGACTTGGCTTCGATTGCCGCCTGGTTCAGATTCCAGTACATGGCATAATTGATCCAATCGTCCATAATGCCGAGGGCCGCCGCTACGATCATTTTCGACACGCTGGCTTTGCCATCCTGAATGCCGTACTTTTTCATCCGTTCGCCGGTTTTGACCTCGGCAAAGGTGATCAAGTTGTTGACGTCCAGGATGTCGAACTGAGTCTGCAGGCTCTGACGCATGTCGATGAAGTCGTACAGATCCTCGAAACCGAAATCCAACAGCGGATCGAGCACGGCATCGTAGAACACCCCGGCGGTGACCGGCATCTGCCGGTTCATGAGGTTGGGGGCGTCGCTGGGGCCGGTGGCGCCTTTGGCAGCCAAGATGCCGAGCATCTTGACGACTAATTCCTGATCAACATCCATTTCCTTGGCGATTTCCACCGCCAGCGGAGTGTTGGGCATCTTGTCCTGGAAAAAGGCCGTGAGAACTCCGCACAGTTTCTGCCTGCGTTCCTGAACATCCATATTCTTCATTTTCTCGCAGGTCTCGACGGTGAAGAGCTTAATGGCATGGCCGGGGCCGGTACGTCGGATAAAAGACATATAGAATCCTCCTTAAAGAGTCATTGAATAGAGTTATGCACCGGGCCAGAGAAGTACCATGCCGGTGGCGGATGCGGCGGCTTTGTCCTCGTAAACGATTCCGGCCAGCGTGTTGCTGGTGCTGGTTTTGGTAAAGCGCTTGTTGGTGTCGTCCCAATAAATCTTGTCGCCACCGGTCCAGGCTACACCAGTTTCCGATGCGTATTCGATCAGGCCGCAGATGATAAAGATGTTGAGTGCCCCGGCTGCGGCGCTGTTCATTGCCAAACCGACCCGGCCATTGAAGAGATACACCGTGTCAACGGTGGTGGCGCTGGCGTTGGTATATTTGAGCGTGGTGATAAGCTCCAGGGAATCCCGCAATTTGACTGCCATGTGTGTCCTCCGTTTCTATTCACTGTAAGGGTGCCGTCCCTACCGGCCAATGGTCCCGAAAAGCTCGTTGTGCTCGGGTCGTGTAAAATCCTTGCGGCCACTTGTTTCCCGGCTGCGTTCCCCGGCCTCTTTTTCGCGCTTTTCACGGTCGCTCTGATCCTTGCCGATGAAAAGGGCAGACGTGGGATGCTTTTCCCTGGCCTTGGTTTCGAATTTGTCCCGTTGCGACTTGAGGCGGGCAATGGGAAGGGTTTTGAGGAAGTCCTCTTCGTCCCTCTTGGCCTTTTCGTTATCTTCCACCTCGCCGATCAGTGCGGCGAACTTGACGGTATCGGCCACCAGGTCGGTCCGGTAGGCATCGCCATCCGCGGCCCTGGGTTCCAGGGCCTTGATTGTGGTGTCCCTTTCGTCCAACAGGGATTTGATGCCGACGGACACCTGATCCTCAGTTGCATCGGCAGCCAGGGATTTCAGCCCCATGCCGACCAACAGGGCGATGATGCTTTTCATGTTTGGTTCCTCCGTTGTATCCTTTTTCTGAAAATCCAGATGTTTCTGAGCAGTGGCGCCCGGCTGGGCACCCAGCCAGACAAGCGAACCTTCGAGTGCTTCGCCGGGGCAGCAATACTGCCAGTACTGGGCCGGTCCGTTGGCGTCCTTGCGGATAGCGGTCAGGTCGGATGCGGCGAAACCAATCGAGCAATGGGTGCACACGCCGCCATCGATGTGTTGGGTAAGTTCTTCATTACCGGCGGTTTTGAGCAGATAGGCCCAGGCCCAGAGCACCTTGCAGTCTGCGGTGTTATCCGGCAGGCGAGGGGTTTCTCCGGTCAGGGCGGTAAACTGGTCGGGAGTCATGTTTTCGGTGGTGGCGTCAAAGAACTTGCCGCAGGGGAGGTCGCGGCGGTTATGACCAATGAGGAGCGACTTGCCCGGCATGGAGGCGGCGAACTGGTCAAGCATCTCCGGCGGAAAGCATTCGTTGTCCCGGTCAACGCAGTTGTGGGCCATTAGGAACTTGCGGATGTAAACCTGGTCAGAGGTCAAGGGCGAAAGGGCATAGCTGTTGATCTTGGCCAGCATTTCCGGCGTGCATTCGGCGCCGGCGGCCATGGCCCCCTTCAGCCCGACTATCTTTTCTCCCTGCTTACGCAGCGGCATCTTCGGTCCCGGTCTCTTTGCCGTCCTTGAAGTACACCCTGGTTGCTTTGCCGTCGCGCATGGTGACTACGCATGAGGCGTCTTTGCGGAAATCCGGGGCCGGTTCGACTTCGGCAGCTTCCTGCTCGGCATAGTCTTGCAGCTTTTTCAGCTCGGCCTTTTCCTCGTCGGTGAGGGTGTCTTCCTTGGCGATCAGTTCAGCCAGCCGGGCCTTATCCTTTTTGGTCATGGGATTCTCCTTGGGTGGCGGGTTTTCCGTTTAATCTTTTGCCGGACATGGTGAGTTGGATAGCAGGTTTCAATGCCGCAGTTGTGGCAAGTGTGGAAGTTTGTGAAACGCGCACAAAAAAAGGCCGGGTTTCCCCGGCCTTTGTGCTTACGCCATCGATTCAGCAGGCTTATCGCGTAGTATCATGAGCAGCGACATCAACAGTATCTGGTACGGTAACCCGATGCGGGCGACAAGCCGCATTCTGTCGATTTTCTCTCTGAGGGTGGTTTCCGATTCTTCCACCGGTATCCCGGCGGCCTTCATCGTTGCCTGCAGGTCTGCCAGCATTTTGGCTTTGTCCGTCATTGTTGCACCTCCTCGACCGGGGGTGTGGTTGGAAGGACAAGCTGTTGACCGGCAGGGATACGGAGGGGAGGGGAGACGTGGGAAATGCGGTCCAGGCAGGCCCGCTCGGTATCGCGCAGTTTTTTGACCTGGGAGGACAAGGCAACGCGCTGCTTGCGGGACCAACTGTAAAGAGCGCAGGCCTGGTCAAGATCATCGGGAATGTCAAGCCTGTGGCTGACAAAGTAATAGCCTTGCTTGCGGATGGCGGGGAGGACTTCGGAGGTGACCCATTTGCGGAAAACTTTTGCCTGGGGTTTGTTGGAGCGGAAAATGAGGTTGTAGAGACCGGATTCGTTGATGATGTTTTGTTCTTGAAGCCCTCCAAGGGTGTAAACTTTGCTTACCCCCTTTTCGTCTTCTTCGAGGCTTTGGATAGCCATTCTGCTGTTGGTATGTTCCAGCACTTCGCATACATCTTGTGCTACGAACCATGGTTCTCCGTCCCGATCAGTCATGGTCCTGACCATCTGTCGCCGCGAGTCGAAACTGAACTCCCTTACTGCTGTGAATTCCTTTTCCATACTTTACTCCTAGTGTTTGGATTCCGGACGCAAAAAAGCGTGCCGGCTGAGACTATCCACGACACTAGATCGCTGCCCGCCTCACGGTTAGGGCACATCTCAACCGGCACGCAGGCGAAAACCGGGTGTCGGAGGTATTAAAGGGCTGCTGTTATGTCGAAATTGTGGGAAATAGCCCTTTAAAAAAGTATGTCTGTCTTAAGGGGACAGCGCCCTAGTGTTTGGATAGGAAACGTATAGCGAGGATTCGGGGGGTTGTCAATGGTAATGTGCAGATGTGAATTGATGTGCAAATGTGAATATAAAAAAGCGTGCCGGTAGAGACTATCCACGACCACAGGTGCGCCGCCCGCCTCACGGTTAGGGCGCATCTCAACCGGCACGCAGACGAATACCGTGTGCCGGAGGTTGTTTCAAGGACTGCTATGTCTGGTTGTGGGAAATGTCCTTGAATAAAAAGATGTACCGCTTAAGGGGAGCAGTGACCCCTGTTGTTTGGATGTGTGAGGTATAACGGGGAATTTGGGGGTTGTCAATGGCAATTTTAGGGGGAGGGGGCACGTCACAAGATGCAGTGACAAAGCAAAGAATGCAGCCGCCGAGTGCTATTATGAATTAGCAGTTTCTTGTCATTGTTCAATCTTTGCAGCGTGCTATGCAATCATCTTGTGCAGACAAAAACTGTCCATAATGGCTTTTTGCTAAAAATTTCATATACCTTGATTCAGATATCGTAAATGCTGTGAAGCTTGTAGGAATTTGCACAGCCATTACCTTTTGATCTTCGCCAATAATTAAGTCTTCATACTTTTTCTCTGCCTCGTCAAACAGTTCATTCCATGCTCTTATATCTTTGTCTCGTATTTTTTTGAGTTGAGTGATTTCTTTTTTTAACGAACAGCCAAAAGCCGTTATTTGACTCTGCCAATTTTCCAAGACTCGATCTTGTTCCGTTGTATCATAGAACAATTGAAAAGCTTGTCTGCATGAAAAGCAAGCACCCAGCATGTTTTTGTAGACTACACATATTCGTAATATAGGTGCTTTGTCTGGCCTGCAAGTACGTATAGCGTCAATAAGCTCAGCTTTTGTATCATCAGGGAACATGAAAGATATTTTCTTGTCTTCAATAGGTTTTTCAGAAAAAGGAAGAATATCCAGATATTCCACTGTAGACTTAAAAGCACCACAGCTATTTTCGTCTTTTTGTTGCAGCATAACGCAGGCACATATATTGACTGACAAGGCAGGAGCATTTCCTGGGTTAATTGCATCACAATTAATGTGAAGTCTGCTGTGACCTGCAAAATTATTTTCTGGAGGAGTAAAAAATAGCCTTGGACGCTCAAAGCACAATTTTGAAGGTGTTATAAATGGTATTGGCTGTGATGTATGTTCTCGGCTTGTTTTCATTTCAAGTAGCTGGCTATTCATTGTTTCCAGCTGCCTCGAGGTTACAAATACATACGCTGCTGTTAAAAAAACTATGCTTACTGAAGCTAAGCAAGATACATAATCTGTTGGTTTCAAAGTTTGTTCTGATTTCATAAGATAAATCACTGTCAGAATAAACAAGGAAATAGTGAGAAATGCAAAAAGGTAATTTCTTAAGTTTTTCATTATTTTACTCCCAAGGATAAGGGTGAAATGGGGATAGGTAGTTTTTTAAACTTTGCTCCACGATAAAGCAGATTGTGTCTTTTTTTGCATTCCTCTTTGCACTTGCTCACATAGAAATTCATTTTTTTAGATCTTATCCCACACCTATGGTCCGATACATTCAAAGTTCTGATAGAATCAAAGATCCCGCCATTCGCTGAATGCCTCCAAATCACTAACTCTCTCTTCATCCAGAATAGCATCAGCTACAGCACGGTAAAATTTCAGCTTGTCATCATCAATAAAAGGCTCAACAGCCTCTAAATGTGGGGCAAACGACCAGCTACCACGCTTAAAGCCTTTTGCGAGGAGCGTCTTGATCCGTGCAAGTTCCGGTCGGGGATCCTCACTCTGCTTTGCGGAAAGAAGCACCCGGTAAAATAATATTTCAGCAGCGACCTGGGTTGTGTCACCAGCGATCAATGCTTCAGCAATGTCTTTCGCATAACGTCTGCCCTCGTCCCACCGGCCATTGCAGAGCAAAATGCCAATATAGTTAGCTGTATTATTGGCATCGTCCGGGTCGAGTTCCAGTGCCTTGTGATAGAGTCGCTCTGCCTCGTCGTACTCCTTGCGGATGTCTGTCATGAACGTTGCGAAGTTGCCGGTATGGGTGGTATTGTCCGGGTCGAGTTCCAGTGCCT